>Ga0335082_10001572_pt1 | contig 24338 bp, 21 predicted proteins | sample Lox_Sample_41_FD_206718 | JGI IMG/M metagenome (GOLD analysis project Ga0335082, IMG submission 206718) | Soil microbial communities from Loxahatchee National Wildlife Refuge, Florida, United States - Lox_Sample_4.1 | ecosystem: Environmental > Terrestrial > Soil > Wetlands | place: USA... | reverse complement strand
TGGTCCGTCTGGGTGAGAAGCGGGATGGCCAGCTCGAGGAACTGATGGTACTTCGGCTCGAGCCTGGCAATGCGGTCGCGGATTTCCTCCGGCGAGAGCAGTCTCTTCGGCTCGGGCGTCGGCGTGGCCTCCGGGGCGGGAGGGGAGGAGGGACCCGACACCGCGAGGGGCCGGGCATTGGGGTTTGAGGACTGGGGGAACTGGCTGCGAACCAGGTCGAGGCCCTCCGTCGAGATCAGCGGCAGGGCCAGGAATTTCGAGCTCTCGGCAGCGGCGGCAAGCGGGCTCCCCTGCCTCGAAACTATCCCCTCCCAGGCCCTGTACACGTCGCAGGCCTCCGGGCAGACGGGTGCGCCGCAGATATCCCCCCTGCAGGGAGTGCAGTCGCACGTCAGCTCTCGAAACGACTTCCGGCAACTGCCCGGTACGAAGATCTGGGAATCCTGCACGTCGGGCCGCCCCCGGTCGGACGGCGTCAACTGATTCATCCAGAGCCTTCGCTTTGCCTGGGGCTGAGGACGATAGAAGAGGTGCTGGATCCTCTGGCGTGAAACCCCGTCCATCAACTGATAGGTCCAGATCTCGAGGCCGCTGCGGAACACGTTGTCGCACGTGATCACCTGGCGGAGGTCATCCGGCTCGCCGTAGTGCAACACCATGCGCCCCGCGTCGCTCCGCCAGCCGTCGTACTCTGAGTCGAGGCGTGGGCGCAGCTCTTCGTACCGCTTCTCGAAGCCCGGCCCGAAGGGCCGCGTTAGGCCGTCCTTCTCCCGGCGCTCCCAGAAGGCTCTCTTGAAGGCGTCCCGCTGGTACTGCTCCGTCAGCTCGAGGAAGAGCTTCTCCTCGTCCGGGAGGATGATCGGGGCGACGAACTCCGTCAGCCAGGCTCTCTCCTCCTCGGGCAGGGCCACGAGCTGCTCTTTGCGGGAAGAAGCCGGTGGAGCGGCGGCCAGAAGGGCTCCGGCCAGGAGCAAGACAGCCCTCGAAGCCGCTCGGGTCACGCTGCTCGTGAAAACTCCTTCGTCTCGGGCCGTATTCCGAGACCGGCCTGTAGACTCGCGCCGGGAGGCTTCTCATGATGCCCGCGCCCATCAAGCCGACCGTCCCGCTCTCGGCCCTCGACGCCCTGGACATTCGCATCGGCAGGATCGAGGCCGTCGAAGACGTCGCGAAGTCCGACAAGCTCGTCAGGCTCACGGTCAGCTTCGGCGACCACCGGCGCACGATCCTCGCCGGGATGAAGAAAGAGCGGGCGGACCCGACCGAGATCGTGGGCCGGCAGGCGCTCTTCGTCGTCAACCTGCCGCCGCGCCGGATGATGGGTGAAGCGTCGGAGGGCATGCTGCTCGACATCGGTTATGCCGACGGCCTAATCCCGGCGCTCGCCGTTCCCGAGCGCCCGGTGCCGGACGGAGCGCGCGCGGGCTGACGGCACGATAGACTCGCCGCACAACCCTCCGATGGACACCGTTCTCGACGTCCGCGCCGTCTCGAAGACGTTCGGCCCCGTACGCGCCGTGGACGGAGCCACGTTCTCCGTCCGGCGCGGATCGATGACGGGCCTGCTCGGCAGAAACGGGGCCGGCAAGACGACCACCCTCCGGATGATCAACGGGGTCTTCCTGCCGGACTCCGGCTCGATCTCGCTGTTCGGATCGACCAACGGCGGCGACGCCACGCGGGACCGGATCGGCTACCTGCCCGAGGAGCGGGGCCTCTACAAGAAGATGAAGGTCTTCGAGCACCTGCTTTTCCTCGCAGAGGTCAAGAAGCCGGTCACGGCCGCGGTCCGGGCGCGGGCACAGAAGTGGCTTGAGCGCCTCGAGCTCTCGGACAAGCGGGACGCGAAGGTGGAAGAGCTCTCCAAGGGCAACCAGCAGAAGGTGCAGCTGATCGGCGCGCTCCTGCACGAGCCCGAGCTCCTCATCCTGGACGAGCCGATGTCGGGCCTCGACCCCGTCAACGTCGTCCTCGTCCGGCGGATCCTGCAGGAGCTCAAGGGCGAGGGACGGACGATCCTGCTCTCGACCCACATGATGGCCGAGGCCGAGAGGATGGCGGACGACATCGTCCTGATCCACGGAGGCCGCGTCGTGCTCTCGGGCGAGCTCGGCCGCGTGCGCGCCTCCTTCGGCAAGAACACGGTCCACCTGGCCTTCGAAGGCGACGGGGGCTTCCTCAACGCCCTGCCGGGCGTCGCCCGGGCGACCGTTGCGCCCAACAATGCGGAGCTGCAGCTGTCCGAAAAAGCCGACCCGCAGGCGATCCTCCAGGCCGCCGCCTTACGCCTGAAGCTCAGCCGCTTCGAGGTGGCCGAGCCCTCCCTCGAGGAGATCTTCATCGAACGCGTCGGGGGAAGCACGCTCTCGGGCGCGGAGGCGGCCCCATGAGAAAGCTCTTCGCCGTCTTCAAGCGCGAGTACCTCCAGACGGTGCGCAAGAAGTCGTTCATCCTCTTGACCCTGCTGATGCCCTTCCTGATGGCCGCCGTCGTCACGATCCCGGGCCTCTTGATCGCGAAGTCGTTCGGGGAAAAGCGCGTGGCCGTCCTGGACGGCACGGGCCGGCTGCAGGAGGCCTTCGCTCCCGGCAAGATCGCTGCCGCCGCGGTGGAGGGCGCGGGCAGCCAGGCCCGGAAGATGCCGGGCGCGGGCTCCGGTCTCCCGACGCTCGTCCGGCCGGAGTACACCGCCTTCACCGGCGACCCCAGGGCCGCCGCCGCGCCGTACCTCTCCCGGCTGACCGGCCGCAACCTGAGGGAGGACAGGAAGCTCGACGGCGTCCTCCTGATCCCGGTGGATGCGGCGACGAACGCGGCGGCCAGGCTGACTTACTACAGCCGGTCGGCGACCGACCTGATCGGCCAGCAGATGATCTCGGAGGTCGCCAGCCGCGCCCTGATCCGCCTGCGCCTGACGGAGCGCGGCGTGGACCCGGCCCTGCTCGAGGATGTGCTGCGAAAGACGAACGTGGACGCGGTGCAGGTCTCGAGCACGGGCGAGCAGAAGAAAGGCGGCGAGGCGAACTTCATCGTCGGCTTCGTGTTCGCCGCTCTGCTCTTCCTGCCGATGATCATCTACGGCGTCGAGATCATGCGGGGCATCGTGGCCGAGAAGACGGAGCGCATTGCCGAGATCCTGATCTCCTCGATGTCGGCCCTGCAGCTGCTCGGAGGCAAGGTCCTGGGGCTCGCTGCGGTCGGCCTCACGCAGATCTCGGTCTGGATGGCCATGGGCGGCCTCGTGGCCGGCGCCGCCTCCGGACTGGCTCTGGCCGCCGGCATGAACCTGGGCCAGTTCCTGCGGCCCGCGATCGTGCCCTGGTTCCTGATCTTCTACCTGCTGGGCTACATGATCTACGTGTGCGTGTACGCCGTGGGCGGCGCCATGGCCAACTCGGAGAAGGAAGCGCAGCAGGCCACGACGCCGGCGATGCTGGTCATCATGCTGCCCTGGTTCCTGCTCGCCCCGATCATCATGAGCCCGGACTCGAAGCTGGCGACGACGCTCTCCCTCATCCCGCTCTTCACGCCGATCACGATGTTCGTGCGCGTGCTCGTGTCCGAGCCCCCGATGTGGCAGGTCGGGGTCTCGATCGCCCTGACGATCCTGACGATCTATTTTCTGTTCTGGGCCGCGGCCAAGATCTTCCGCGTCGGCATCCTGTCCTACGGCAAGCGCCCCACGATCCCCGAGCTCTGGCGCTGGCTCAAGGTCGCCTGATCCTCCCGCCACGATCAATGTAGGGGCGGGGCTTGTCCCCGCCCGGTGATCTAGCGGCGCTTGCCCCGGTCCAGCAGCTTCGCGATCTCCTTGAGCTCCCGCAGGACCTGCCGGCGCTCCGGGAACGCGGCGGCCCCGCCGGTCGGGCGCGCAGCCGGAGCGGCCTCGCCGGCCGCGGCGCTCACCGGAACGGACGAGGAAGAGGAGCGGGCTTTCTTCTGCTCCGCCACCGGAGGCGCGGGAGCGAGACCATCGTCGAATCGACCTTCGGCGATCTCCGACTCCAGCCGCTTCTTCGCGCCGGCCACGGTGAACCCCTCGTCGTAGAGGAGCTCGCGGATCCGTCCGATGATCTTGACGTCGCGCGCCGAGTAGAGCCGCGCCGGACCTTTGTCCTTGCCGTCGGAGAGGACGGGAAACTCCGTCTCCCAGTAGCGCAGGACGTACGGGGCGACCTCGGCGATCCGGCACGCCTCGGCCGGCTTGTAGAACTCCGGCTCCTTCGCCACGACGCTAATTTACCCCGAGTTTCCCCTGTTTCGCGCCCCTTTGGGCCTCGGGCCCCGGGCTCCATGTTCCCTGCCCCGCCCCGACCTCGCGCGAACGTGGATCCGCAACGGCGACCCCGAGAAGTCCGCCATCCCCCGCAGCAGGTTTTCGATGCGCCTCTCCTCCGAGAAGTGGAGGCGGCCGGCGTGGCCGGCGACCACGTTGAAGGTGGGCGGCGCCACGCCGGTCTGGGCCACGTAGAGGACGTTCAGCCGCTTGCCCGAGGCCGTCCGAGGCTCCTTGTCGCGCAGCGCGCGGCCGAGGACGCGGTTGAGCTCTCCGGTCGAAATCCGCCGGCGCCGGTTCTGCGCCACGCGCACGGCAGCGTCCAGCACCTTGCCGATGCCGCGCCGTGTGACGGCCGAGACCAGCAGGATGGGGGCGCTGCGAGCGAACGGTATGTGCTCGTAGACCTCCGCCTCGAACGTGCGTGCGGCGTCCTCCGAAGCTTTTCCGGCCAGATCCCACTTGTTGGCCACGAGAACCAGCCCCTTCCCCTCGTCGTTGGCGTAGGAAGCGACGGTGGCGTCCTGGCCGGTCGGGCCCTCCACGGCGTCGAGCACGAGCAGAGCCACGTCGCACTCCTCGATGCGCTTGCGCGCCTGAACGACCGAGAGCACCTCGGGACCGCGTTCCGTGCGCGACTTACGGCGAATGCCGGCCGTGTCGACGAGGCGCACGAGCGTCTGCCCGTGCTGCAGAACGGCGTCCACGGAATCGCGGGTCGTGCCGGCCACCTCGGACACGATGGAGCGCTCCTCGCCGAGCAGGGCATTGACGAGCGAGGATTTGCCGACGTTGGGTCTGCCCACGACGGCCAGCGCGACCTCGCGGACCTGCGGCTCCTCCGCCTCCGCTCCGGCCGGAGCCGGAGCTACGGCGGACTTGTCCGCCGAAGCGCCCTCAGGCGCGGAGGCGGAGGGCAACCGCGCTCCGATCGCCGCCTGCACGTCGTCGATGCCCTCGTTGTGCTCGGCGGAAATGCCGAGCAGCTCCGGGAAGCCCAGGGACCAGGCCTCCCCCTCTCCCGCACGCCCTTCCTTGCGGTCGATCTTGTTGGCGATGACGATGGCCTCCCGGCCGGATTCGCGGATCATGCGGGCGGCCGACAGGTCGCCCGGCAGCACCCCGGCCGACGCATCCACGACGAGCAGGACGAGGTCGGCGCTCCGGATCGCGGCCACGGCCTTGTCCCGCACGGCCTTCGGGATCTTCGCCTTGTCCTCGGGGTCGAAGCCGCCCGTGTCGAGCAGCGTGTACGTCCGGCCGTCGGAGAGCGAAGCGGTCGTCTCGAGGACGTCGCGCGTCACGCCCGGAAGGTTGTGCACGAGCGAGCGGCGTTTCCGCACGAGCCGGTTGAAGAGGGCGGACTTTCCGACGTTGGGCCGCCCGGCGACGACGACCCGGAACGGCTTCACTTCTTGGTCTTTGCCGGGGCCTTGCGGATCCCGCCAGCGAGCCTGAGCGAGAATCGGGGGTGCTCGAAGGGATGCACGTCGGGGAAGCGAGTGAAGATCCACCCGCCGAAGATCTCCTTGCCGTCTTCCGTGACGCCGATGCGCGCTGCCGGGTTCTGCTCCTCGATTCCCGAGGACGTGATCGTGCTGGCCGACATCGCAAAGGCCGGCAGGTAGATCTCGCCCAGCACCTCGACGGTCGAGCCGGGGATCTTGGCCGAACCGCCGAGAGGAACGTCGAGCAGGCCTTCCTTGCCGCTCTGGGAGTCCTTCCACTGGACGCGAATGCCCGAATAGGCCTCCTGGACCTCCGGCGGGATCTCCACGCGGTTGGGGGTCTGCTGCCCCCCCTGCTGCCCTTGCTCGGCTCCGGCGGCCTGCTCGACGTCGTGCGAGGGAGCCATCCGCACCGCGGGGTCGGGCCGGCCGCGCTCGCGACACGCGAGGACCCCGGACACGATGCAGCAGCCGAGAACCAGCTCTTTTCTCATCTCCTCACCTTTCGGGGCCGGCGCCCGTGCGTGGGCGCCTCGGCCCGCGGCTCGGTCCGGGCAACTGGCAGGCGAAAGTCCAGGCGGCGCCGGACCTCGTCAATGGCCTCCAGCCGGACGCGCACCGCGTCGCCCAGCCGGAAGGTCTTGCCGCTGCTGCGGCCCTTGAGCCGGTGCTGGGCTTCCTCGTACACGAAGAAGTCGTTGCCCAGGGCCGAGATCGGCACGAGCCCCTCCACGAAGTAGTCCTTCAGGGTGACGAACACGCCGAAGGATGTCACACCCGTGGCGAAGGCGTCGAACTCCCGGCCGACCTTGTCCCTCATGAAGACGATCTTCTTCCAGAGCAGGCTCTCCCGCTCGGCGGCTTCGGCCCGGCGCTCCCGGTCGGAGGACGTCTTGGCGATCTCCGCCATGCGCTGGTTCATGCCCTCGAAATCGGCGGCCGCGACGGGCCGGCCGAAGGCGAGCAGACGCGAGAGCTGCCGGTGGACGATCAAGTCCGGGTAGCGGCGGATGGGCGAGGTGAAGTGGCAGTAGTAGGGCGCCGCCAGGGCATAGTGGCCGCGGCACTCCTCGGCGTAGACGGCCTTGCGCTGGGCCCGCAGCAGCAGGTCGTGCAGGAGCCTCTCCTCGGGCTTGCCCTCGATCGCGGACAGCAGCTTCTGAAAGGCCGAGGGCGGCACCTCGGCCAGGTCGCCCTTGAGCTCGTAACCGAACGTCTCGAGAACTTCCTTGAGCTCGACGAGGCGGTCCGGGTCGGGCCGGTCGTGAACGCGGTAGATGGCCGGCTGCTTGGCGAACAGCAGCTTCCTGGCCACGGCCTCGTTGGCCGCCAGCATGAATTCCTCGATCAGGCGATGGGCCACGTTGCGCGACTCGGGCACGATCCCCACGACCAGGCCTTCGTCGTCGAGAACCACGTCGGCGTCGGGCAGGTCGAAGTCGATCGAGCCGCGCGCCTCCCGCCGCCGGCGCAGGAGGGCTGCGAGCTCGGCCATGGACCGGAAATCTTCGAGGAGCGGGCCGTACCGGCGGGCGTCCCCGGGGTCGGACTTGCCCTCGACCAGCCGGGCCACCTCGGTGTAGGTCATCCTCTCGGCGCTGCGGATCACTCCCTTGACGAAGTCGGCGCCCGTCACGCGTCCTGTCGCGTCGATCTCGAGGATCGCCGACAGCACGAGGCGATCCACGCGCGGGTTCAAGGAGCAGAGGCCGTTCGAGAGCCGTTCGGGCAGCATCGGCAGCACCCTGCCGGGGAAGTACACCGACGTCCCGCGGGAGCGGGCCTCGTCGTCCAGGGCCGTGCCCTCGGTCACGTAGTGGGACACGTCGGCGATGTGCACGCCGAGGCGGTAGCCCGCGGGCGTCTTCTCGACTTCGACGGCGTCGTCGAAGTCCTTGGCGGTCTCTCCGTCGATCGTGACGATGCGGCGCTGCCGGAAGTCGCGGCGGCCCGCGAGGTCCTCCTGCCGGACCTCCTCGGGGAAGCGCTCGGACTCCGCGACGACGGGCTCCGGGAACCGGGGCGGCAGGTTGTGCGAGCGCAGCACGATCTCGATGTCCACCCCGGGCTCTCCCAGAAACCCGATGCGCTCCGCCACGACCCCGTGCGCCACGCGCCGGGCGTCGGGGAAGGCCGTCAGGTGCGCCTCGACAATCTCCCCTTCCCGGGCGCCCGAGGTCTTGCCGTCGGCGATCCGGATGACGGCGTCGATCCTGGGGTCGTAGGGGGTCACGGCGTTTCGGCCCTCTTCACTCCCGAACCGGCCCACGACCCTCTCCCGCGCCCTGATGAGAACCCGAACGACCGTGCCCGAGGTCTTGCCGGCGTCGCGACCGCGCGCCTTCGTGCGCTCCTCGCGCGCCAGCACCGTGTCGCCGTCCATCGCGCCGTGCATGCCCGCGCGGGGTACGTAGAGGTCTTCTCCCCCGGGGACCAGCACGAAACCGAAGCCTTCCGGCCTCACCGTCAGCCGGCCCGCCACGAGGTTCGAGAACTCGATCGCGGAATACTTCTCGCCGCGGACCCGCGCGATCTCGCCCCGGCGCTCCAGACTGTCGAGTGCGCCGGCCAGCGCCTCGTCCTCGTCCTCTCCCACGCGGAGGGCCTTCCCGATCTCCTTGACGGAGAGAATTCTCGAGCCCTTCTGGCGCAGCAGCTCGAGGATCTCGGCTTCGCGTACAGGCATCTAGAAAGCGAGCACGTCGGCCACGCTGGCGAGCGTTCCGAACGGATTCGTGTAGGTCCTGATCGCACCCGTGCGCGTGTCGGTGACCGTGATGGTGTACTGCACGTTCGAGAGGGCTCCGTAGAAGACCCAGAAGTGGCCGTTCGCGGACGTGCCGTCGAGGACCTTGATCATCAGCTCGTAGTTCGTGCTCGAGAAGAACCAGAAGGCCCCCGTGTCGGTCGAGAGCGGAATGGCCTGGCCAAAGCCGGAGGTGCCCTGGGTCGGGACGCTCCACGTCACCTCCAGCAGGAACCGGCTGGCCTGGAGGCACAGGCTCGTAGCGCCCGGCGCGCACACGCCGACGGAGTCCGCCGTCGCCTTGAAGACGCCGTGGGACGAGGTGCCGGCGTAGAGCGTGGCCGGCGAGGTCAGGGCGAGCGTGAAGGCGTTGACGTCGAGGCTCGTCAGCCCGTCGTTGATCGCCTCCCAGCTTGCGCCGAAGTTCTTCGTCACGAAGACGCCCTGGGAGTTCGTCACGTAGACGCGCGCCGAGGCCCGAGGATCGACCGTGATGGAGGTGACGGCGATCCCCGGCAGGCCATTGGAGGAGGCGGCCCAGGTGGCCCCGCCGTCCGTGCTCTTCAGGAACGATCCCGGAGCCGGGGTCCCGGGAGGCTGGGCCACCGTCGAGGAAGCCGCCGCGTACACGTTCGACGAGCTGCCGGGGTCGACGGCGATCGCGCTGATGGTCGCGTTGGGCGCCGAGTAGACGGGCGACCAGCTGGCGCCGCCGTCCGTCGAGCGGAACAGCGTGCCGAGGGCGCCGCCGGCGAAGAGGACCGCCTCGTTCTCGGGGTCCATCGCGAGGGACCGGATGGCGAAGCTGCCCGGGCTGCCGCCGACCGGCGCCCAGTGGGCGGCCCCATCCGTGCTCTTGAAAACGCCTCCGTTCGTCGCGGCGTAGAGCGCGTCGCCCGAGGCCGAAACCGCCAGGGCGTTGACCTGGAGATTCGTCAGCCCCGTGTTCGACGCGTTCCAGCTCGCCGCGCGCGTCGAGCTCGCGAACACGCCGCCTGCCTGGGTTCCGGCGTAAACGAACGGGGGCAGGGGCGGCGCGGCCGGAGGCGTCGCCGGCTGGTAGGCCGCGAAGGCCGTGACGGTGCTCGACGTCAGGCCGTTGTTGGCGGCGTTCCACGTCGCGCCCGCATCGGCCGTGACGAAGACACCGGCATCGGTGCCCGCATAGATGATGGCCGGCACGCCCGGATCGGGAAGCAGGGCGCGCACCGACGGGCTCGAGGACGGGCCGACCGACGTCCACGTCTGCGCCAGGGCGGGCGAGGCGCACGCGAGGACAAAGGCCGCGACGAGGATGGGCAACCGGGGGTTCATGGGACGCACCTCCTGGAAAGAAGAGGTCGCCATTGTAGCGCCCGGCCCCGCTGGGCCTCGGCTCGCGAATGCGCTAACCTTCGCGGGTGTTGTCACGGATGAGGACACCGTGAAAGGACTGCTCTGTGCCGCGATCGTGGCGCTCGTCGCAAGGGCCGGAGCGGCGCTGCCGCCAGGGTCGCTCTTCGTGATGGAGCTCAAGGGCGGCGCAAAGGTCTACGCGCTCGACCATCCTCTACAGAAGGGGCGCCTCCTCGTGTTTCACCGCCACCCCGACGGCGTCTACACGAGCATCGCCGCCGACGAGGTGGATCGCGTCCTGGCCGGGGCGGCCGAGCCCCGCTCGGGAAAGATGCAGCCCGGCGACCTGAAGAGCCTCGGCCCGATGGCCGAAGGGCCCGCGCGCGATCCGAACGCTCCGCCGCCGCAGGCGCCCTCCTACGAGCCCTACGTCGTGGACGACTACGGCGCCTGGGGCTACGGTTCAAGCGGCGGCGGGCGTCCTCCGCGGCCTCCCCGCCCGCCGGGGCCCGTCGTGACGCCGCTGCCGATCGGGCCCAACGGCTTCCCGATCATCGCGCCGCCCGGCACGCCCGGCGCAACGCCGCCTCCGATCGGCTCGAACGGTTTTCCGATCATCTCGCCGCCGCCTCCGCATCGCGAGCCGCGGTGAGACGGCCGGCCCGGGCGCGCCCCGCTCTGGTGCTTCTCTCGGGACTGCTCGCCGCCTCCGTCGCGGCTGGCGCCCAGCCCACCCGGGCCAAGAAGATCGAGGCCCTCCCGGTCGCGGATCGCGTCTGGCTGACCGAGTTCGTCGCGCCGATCATCCAGCCCGAGGAGGAGAAGATCTTCCTCGACCTGACCGAGGCCTACCAGCGCGAGGCGTTCAAAGAGGACTTCTGGCAGCGGCGCGAGCGAGAAAACCTGCCGCCTCCGCTCGGTCCCGGCTACCGCTTCCGCTACAAGGAGCGGCGCGACATCCTGGACCAGAAGTACGACGGGTGGCAGAACGACGCCGGAAAGATCGTGCTGCGGTGGGGAGAGCCGGATGCGATCTTCAAGCCGCGCTGCGGCGGCGAGGAGGTCTTCCGCGACGTGGAGGTCTGGACCTACGGCAACATGGAATTCCACGGCCAGCCCGCGCACCACCACATCTTCTATCGTCTCGCGCCGAGCCTGCCCCGCAGGCTCTGGACCGTTCACGACAGCAACGCCAGCGTCTTCTACACCAACCAGTGCCGCCGCAGCTTCGACCAGCTCATCGCCGACTGCAGGGGCAGCCCGACCGAGCGCTGCGGTCCCTGCGAGGACCGCTGCCAGGTGTACAACGCGTGGGCGGAGATCGTGAAGCGTCAGGGCAGCCCGGCCGGCGCCTTGATGGAGCTGGCCGCGCTTCTCGCCTATCCGAAGATCTCCACCGAGGGCCTGGAGCGCCAGAAGACCCGGTGGGCCACGATCACGGACTCGTCGGCAAGGACGCTCTCCGCCGTGGGCCCGTCGGGCACGCTCCCGCTTTCGCCGACCGCGGCCGCGGCGACCTTCACCCAGGCGCCCGCTCCTTTCCCGACTCGGACGCCGCCGAGCGTCCCCTCGCCCACCGAGACATCGCTTCCGACCCGCACGCCAACGCCCCCGCCCAGCGCCACGTCCACGCCGTTGCCGAAGGCGACGCCGACCGCCACGGCGGTCCCGCCGCCGACGAAGCCGGCCGCCGCCGCGCCGCCTCCCGTCGCGCCCGCGCTTGAAACCGCAAGCCGGCCCTCGCCTTCCGCGACGGCGACCTCGCGGCCGACCCGCGCGCCGAGCGCCACGCGCTCGGAGACTCCGACCGCCAGTCCCAGCGCGAGCCCGTCTCCCACGCGCACGCCTCCTCCGGCGCCTTCGCCCACGCCTCCCCCGACTCCGACGCGCGGTCCGTCTCCCGCGCCGACCCGGGCCCCGTCGGCGGCTCCCGCGGCCGCACCGACGCGCCGGCCCACGGCCGCCGCCCCTTCGACGCCGGCGCCCGCTCCCGAGGGCGGAGGCCTGCGCAGGCTCTCGCCGGCGGAGCTCCAGGAGCGGCTCGACTCGCTCGAGCCCGAGTACAAGGAGTTCGTGGATCTGGCCAGGCCTCTCATGAGCGACGAGGAGCTCTCCCGGTTCCTGCAGCTTTCCGGCCACGACAAGGACGCCTTCATCCGCGATTTCTGGAAGCGCCACTCCTAGCAGGTTGCCGGTGATCGGGCTGCGCCGCGGCACGCTCATCGTGGCGGTCCTGACCGACGAGGGCCTTCTCGTCGCCGCCGACACCCGCTACAGCCTGCTCGCGCCCGGCGCCGGGGTGGAGCGCCAGCGCAAACTCCGCCCCGTGGCCCGCCCTCCCAGCACCGTGCTCTGCGTGGCCGGAGTGGACAGGATCGTCCGCGTGCCGGGCGTCGTCCGCGCCGGCTGGACGCCCGGGCCTGCCGACGTTCTCCTCGACTTCGCCGAGGTCGCTGTCGCGCGCCTGCCCGAGGCGGCGGACGACCTGACCGAGGACTGGCTCTCCCGAACCGCCCTCGAGTGCGCGCGGCGGTTCAACGACGACCCGCGCATTCAGAGGCGTCCGGTCTCCCCTTCGCCCGATCAGCCGTTCACCGAGCTGATCCTGGCCACCGGCGGACAGGGAGCCCGGAGCGCGAGACTCGCGGTGGCGGGGCTCTACCCGGGCGGGCCGGGAGCCGGTCTCTCGAGAGCCTCCGCCGACATTCTGGAGCTGACCCGCGTCGGCGAGCCGCACTTCTTCGGCGACGTGCCGTTTCTCGAACGGGAAATGCCGGACGACTTCGCCCGGTGCCGGGCCCTCCTCTCCACGCCTCGCCTCTCGCGCGACGCCGCTGTCTCCGCGTTCGCGACTCTCGTCGACGCGGCCGAGGCAATGCCCGGCAGCACGATCGGAGCCCCGACCGACGCCGTTCTCATCGAGAGCCGCCTGACCGGGCGGTAGCCCCTACTTCCAGCCGTCCTCGAGCTCGACCACGGCGCTGTTGCGGGACTCCGCCGAGTGGATCTGCCGGACCACCGAGCGGATGCTCTCCGGCGACAGCCCACCGCTCGAGAGAAACTCGACGAGACCCTCCGGCGTCGCAAAAAATGCCTCCGACCCCTTCGCCGACTGAGCGACGTAGGGCCTCGTGATGTCAGGCTCGAACCGGACCAGCCACTTCCTGCGCACGTCTGGCCGCCGCCAAGCATACGCGGAACGGGAGGGTTTGGATTGCTGATCGGCGGGCGTTTCGATTCGAGGTCGATCAGAACGCGGTGGTGTCCGCGGCCGACCCGAGCTGGCCCTGCAGGTTTGTGTAGGTCCTCACGGCACCGGTCTGGGTATCGGTGATGGTGATCGTGTATTCGACGTTCGAGAGGGATCCGTAGAACGCCCAGAAGTGGCCGTTCACGGGCCGCCCGTCGATGACCTTGACGACCAGCTCGACGTTGTCGGGCGTGAAGAACCAGAATCCGGCGGAGTTGACCGTGATCACGACCGGGTGCGCCTTCTGGCTGACGCCGCCGTCGGACCAGTCCACGCTGACCTCAAATCGGCCAAAACCCGCGCAGAGAGTCGTGTCGCTCAGGACGCACGTCCCGCCTGGCACCATGCCGGTCCGAAACACGACATCCTGAGCCAGGTAAGCGACGGAAGGAGCCGAGCTCGTAAAAGCCAGCGGAAGGTATGACTGGATCTCGCAAGGGCCGTCCGCCGAAGGGTTGGAACAAGGGAGTCCGGAGTTGAAGGCCTCCCAAGTGGAGCCAGCGTCCGTCGTTCGAACGAAACCGAGAGCGTCCGTCAGCGCGATCAGCGTCGAGGATGAGCGGGGATCGACCGCGAACGACGTGACGTAACCGCTCACAGAGGCGTCGAGCATGCCGGACCACGTGCCGCCCCCGTCCACGCTGCGGAGGAGCCCGGAGCCTGCGATATAGACCGTGGAGGGTACTTGAGGATCAACCACGAGCGCATGGGCCGTGAAGCAAGACTCTTGAGGCAGGGGATCGCTCAGGATCCACGTTGATCCGTTATCCCTGGTCCGGGACACCCCCGCACAGGAGACGACGTACAGAGTCGGCGGGGAGCCCGGGGCAAAGGTCAGAGGGCCCGGCCCGCCGTGCGCAGCCACAAAGGTCCATGTGTTGCCGCCGTCGGTCGAGCGATACACACCCTGATCGGTGTACATCCTGAAAAGGAAGTGGAACACCCGCCAGGTTTCGAAAGTCATGAACACGAGGTCCGGGTCGATCGGGCTCACGGCGAGCGAACCGATGATGAGCGGATCGGGGAACCACGGCAACAGTCCGCTCATGTCCGTCCACGTTCGGCCGCGGTCGGAGCTCTTCCAAAAAGCCGCCTCGTCATGAACGTACAGCCTTCTCGGGTCACTGGGCGACACCGAAAGGGCGCCGTAGGGCCCCCCGAGCGGAGTCGTAATCTGGCTCGAGCCGTCGTACCGAAGAAGGCCCTGCACGTTCTGGAAGTACAGGGCCGAGGGGTCGCCCGGGTCGGGCACGAGTCCAAGCGTCAACGGCGAGCCGATCGGAGTCCAGACCGGCTGCGCGTCCAACGGATGCGTACAGACGAGCCCCGCTGCGAGCGTCCACGAAATCGAGAATCGGAGGACGCCTTTCACGTTGAAGTCCCTCCGACCTCAGTCTACGGACCGAACCCGCCACGCGTTGAAGGACTTCCACCGTTCACAGGTTCCTTGACGGACCGCTCCTAGACAGCCGGGCTTCTGACGGATCTGGCAGTCGCGCAGCCGGGGCGCGGGGGGCCCCCGCATCACTTATGTCGGAACCTGTGAACCACAGGTTCCTTGACGAGATGTCCCTCGACGGCTATCCTCGCCCTCCCGCGAAAGTGGCGGAACTGGTAGACGCGCAGGTTTCAGGAACCTGTGGTTAACAGCCGTGAGGGTTCGAGTCCCTCCTTTCGCACCACTTACCGCCCCTCGAAACCATCAGAATTCCACTGAGTCCACCTGCGGCGGATCGCCACTAGGTGCGAAAGGGGGAGCCTCGAACCCTCAGAGGGGCGCGGGGAAACGTCCCCGCCGACAGGTCAGCCACGGCCGGCGCCGGCCAGGCGCACATCGCGCGAAGCGCGCGGCCGGAGCGAGTCCCTCCTTTCGCACCACTTACACCGCTGTCGAAGCGATGGCTAGCCGCTCATCGCGCGCAGCGCGCGGCCGGAACGAGTCCCTCCTCTCGCACCAACTCTCACTCCTCGGCGCGTGCGCGCTTCGAGCACTTGGAACACGGGGTGTCCTTCCGGTTCCGAGCGCTGTCTGTGGTTCTGCCGGCCCGGGACACGCCGCACAGTGACCAGGCGCCGAGGGTCTCGAAGAGGTGGGCTTCCGAACGCGTCTCGCGGCCCTGCGGATCGTGCGTGACGACGACGAGCCAGCGGCGCTCGGGCATCGGACGCGAGATTTTAGCAGCTGGGCGAGGGCCAACAGGAAGGCGAAGAAGGGCGTGCGGGGCGGCGAAGGGGGACTGCGCCGCCCCGCACCAGGGAAACAGAAACTGCCACATAGGTAGCAGACCCGGGCGTCGGGCTTCCTGATTCAAGAGACTCAGTGCCAGGCGTTGGTGAGTCTGAATCAGGAAGAACGACCAGGACGGTCCTAACCTCGAGCTTCTGTCGAAAAAGGAGGTTTCAGCATGACCCGTTTCTTGAGTCGCTGTGTTGTGGCCGTGTGCGTGGTAGCCGCTGCGGGGTGCGCTACCGTTGGATCGGATGACCAGGTGAAATTCACGACGAACCCCGCGCTCGTATCGAGCTGCCAGGAGGTCGGGGAGATCTCCGCCAGCTCCTGGACCCGTGACGACGACGTGCTCGCCACGCTCGACGCCGCCGCCCGCAAGAAGGGCGCAAACTTCGTTCTCTTGAAGACCGACGGAGCGCGCGCCGGCGTCGCTTATCGCTGCGCGATGCCGGCCGCATCGCCCGCTGCTTCCGGATACTGATCTCTCGGACGAGGGCGGCCGACCCCCGGGGGCCGGCCGCGCCCCACCCTCGCGGTCGGCCGGAGGCCAGCACCCGGCAGATTACGGCGTCGTGACGAGAGGCAGCTCGATGAAGCTGGTCTTGTCGGGGGAGTGGTAGATGCGCTGGACGGCCTTCCTGTAGTCCGAGGGCCTGGCCCAGAAGATCGACTCGACGAAGGTCTGGGGATTGCGGTCGTAGAGCGGGAACCAGCTCGACTGGACCTGCACCATGATGCGGTGGCCCGGCAGAAAGACGTGGTTGGCCGTCGGGAGGGCGAAGCGGTAGAGCAGAGGCTCGTTGGCTGCGATGGGCTTCGCCGTCTCGAGGCTCTCGCGATAGCGGCCGCGGAAGATGTCCATGGCGACCGCGAGCTCGTAGCCTCCCATCTCCGGCTCCCGCGGAACCTCGTCGGGATAGACGTCGATCAGCTTGACGACCCAGTCGGAGTCCGTGCCGGATGTCGAAGCCACGAGGTTCGCGATCGGCTCCCCGCTGATCTTGAGCGGTGAGGTCAGGACGTCGGACGTGAAGACCAGGACGTCGGGACGGCTCGAGGCCTCGCGCTGGTCGTTGACGAGCCATTTCCTCCAGCCGTTGCCGTCGTCGTAGCTCCCGGGCTGAACCGGCCGCGGGATGAAGGGCACGGGCTTGCCGGGATCGGAAACGTACTCGTCGAAGGCCGCGTCGGCCGGCTTCGGCGCCGCAAAGTCGAGCCGGGACCCCGCCGAGAGGTACAGCGGCCTCGCCTTGAGGGTGCAGCCGGAGGCGCAGCCAGCCGGCCAGGCGGGCAGGCGCCGCCAGGTGTTGGTTCCGGTCTCGAACGCCATCACCGGAGCGACGTCGGCCTTCGGAGCGCCCTCCTTCAGGTACTGATCGAGAAAAGGCCGCAGGATCTGCCGCCGGAAGGCGAGCCCCGTGTCGCTGTCGAACTTGACCAGGCCGAGCGAGCTTCCGTCGTGGATCTCCTGTCCGTGGCACCACGGACCCATCACGAGAAAGACCTTGTCGTTGCCGGGGTCCTTGGGCTTGATCGCCTTGTAGACCGCGATCGCCCCGTAGATGTCCTCCTGGTCCCACAGGCTGTGGACGAGCATCACGGGAACCTGGAGCGGCTCCTTCGCCAGGACCCTGTCCACCGCCTGGTCGCGCCAGAAGGCGTCGTATGCGGGATGGGCGAGGATCTTCCGCCAGAAGCCGACCTGGTCGAGCCCGCGCCTGCGGCCGAGCTCGCCCGCCGAGCCCGCCTCGAGAAAGGCCGTGTAGTCGTCGAAGTGGCTCGCCCACCACTTGGTCTCGGACTTGCGGTCTGCCTCCTGCTCGTAGATGTAGGGCAGGTTGCCGGACTGGCGGAAGGCGCCGTTGTGGAACCAGTCGTCTCCCCTCCAGCCGTCCACCATGGGATTCATCGGCACCGAGACCTTGAGGGCCGGGTGCGGATGGACGAGCGCCATGAGCGGCAGGAAGCCGTCGTAGGAGATGCCGAGGATGCCGACCCGGCCGTTGGACTCCGGGACGTTCTTCACCAGCCAGTCGATGGTGTCGTAGGTATCGGTCGCGTGATCCACGGGCGTCGGGTTCTGCGGGCCGTGAAGCGGCCGGTTCATCACGTAGTCGCCCTCGGAGCCGTGCTTGCCGCGCACGTCCTGGACGACCCGGATGTAGCCGCCCTCGACGATCGTCTCGACCGCGTTGTCGTAGCCGTCGAGGACGGAGCCCAGGTGCGAGCTCTCGCGGTGCGTCGTCAGCTTCGTGGCGTCGTAGGGCGTGCGCGTCAGCAGGATCGGCGCGCCCCGGGCCCCCTTGGGGACGAGGATCACGGTGTGGAGCTTGACCCCGTCGCGCATCGGGATCATCACCTCGCGCCGGACGTGATCGAAGCCGTCGTAGGTGGGCGTCAGCTTTGCCGGCGTCTCGCTCGGCAGGCCGGGATACTTCGCGGACGGCGCGGCGGCCTGGGCGGAAAGCAGGCGGCTGAGCGCGAGGGCGCAGACCGCCAGCGGCAGGGTCGGGATGCGGACGCCTCGAATTCGCTTCATGACCCCCCTCCGAATCCAAGCGGGCAGTGACGTGCCGGCATCATATCCGGCTCGTGCTATACTCCCCGCGTTCCGTTCCGCTCGCCTTCAGACAGATCTTCCATCTGCCTAATCCGAACGAACTGATAACGGGATGGCGCGGGCGTTTCTCGGCGGGCGCCCTCGCGACTGTAGCGCCGGTGTTTTGTGTCGGGCGAAGGCCCGACGGAGGTTTCTGGGATGAAGCTCTATGTTGGAAATCTGTCCTACCAGGTCACGGACTCGGACCTGCGCGACCTTTTCGCGCCGTTCGGCGAGCCCGACTCGGCCAGGGTCATCACGGACCGCGACTCGGGCCGTTCGAAGGGATTCGGCTTTGTCGAATTCTCGGACAATGCCCAGGCCAACGCGGCGATGGCGGCTTTGAACGGCAAGGACCACAACGGCCGCGCGCTCACGGTCAACGAGGCGAGGCCCCGCAACGAGGCTGGCGGCGGCGGTAACCGCGGCGGGTACGGCGGGGGCGGGGGCCGCAACCGCTACTGAGACACGGCCCAAGTTCGAGCCCGCGCGGGGCCCCCGGGGCTTCGCGCGGGCTTTTTCTTTTCAGCCGCGCGCGCGCGCCTTGACTCCCTCGGAGCGCAGGTCCGAGAGGCACTCGGCCGTCCGGCGCAGGCCCTCCGCGAACGTCGAAGGCTCCTGCCCGATGCCGATCCGCAGGTGGTGCTCGATGTCGAAGGCGGAGCCGGGAGCCAGCATGACGCCGTAGCGCTCGGCCAGGCGGTCGGCCAGAGCGCGCGACGGGATGTCGAGCGCGTAGGAGAGCATCGCCAGAAGTCCTCCCCGCGGGGGCGTCCAGGACACCACCTCCGCGTGCTCGGCGAACCAGGCCCGCGCCGTCTCGATGTTCTTCCGCACGATCGCCTGGGTCCGCTCGACGATCTTGGCGCGGTGCCTGACCGCCAGCACCGCCAGGGCGTCCGAGAGCTTTCCGGGCGAGAGCGAGACGTAGTCGCGCATGCCCCAGCAGCGCGCGACGAGATCGGCCTCCGCGGCGATCCACCCGATCCGCAGGCCCGGCAGGCCGAAGGGCTTCGAGAGCGTCCCGACGCTCACGCCGGCGCCGTGGAGGTCCCGCATGGGGGGAGCGAGCGGTTCGCTGCCCGGGATCTCGAGCCAACGGTACGCCTCGTCGGACAGGACCCGGGCGCCGATCGAAAACGCGAGAGCCTCGATGGCCCGGAGGTCCTCGGCCGAGAGCATCGAGCCCGTGGGGTTGTGCGGCGTGTTGAGCACGATGAGCCGCGTGCGCGGCGTGACGAGACGTCGAAGCTCCTCGAGGTCGTACCGGAAGCCGTTGCCCGAGGACAGCTTCCAGAGCGACACCTCGCACCCGAGCGCCTTCGGCACGCTGTAGAGCTGCTGGTAGGCGGGATACACGGCGACGACATGGTCGCCCGGCGACAGCAGCACGTTCATCAGGAGGAAGTTCGCCTCGATCGCTCCGGTCGTCACGAGGATCTCTTCGGGTCCCGTCCGCCGGTACGTCGCCGCAAGCAGCGAGCGGAGCTCCTCGGTGCCCCGGGCCTCGCTGTAGCCGAGCCGCAGGTCGAGCAGGCGCTCGAGCGTCTTCGCCCGTTCGGTCTCGGGCTCGAGGGCCAGAAGCTCTCGGACGCTCATGGGGAAGATGCCGCTCTCGGCGATGTCGTAGGGGGTCTTCGTCTCCCACGTCGTCATCCATCGCTCGAGAGCGAACGTCTCGATCTTCACGCGAGCGCCCTCAGGACGCGGTCTTCTGGCGCCAGTCGTCTTCCGTCAGCGGGCGGATCGGCGCGAGCTTGCGGCCCTCGAGCCCCTGGTTGAGAGGCGCGGCGTTCTTCAAGGAGGTCTCGAAGGCACCAACTTTCGCGTCGAGGTCCTTCGAGAGCACTCCCATGCGCGCGAGCTGCGAGCCCGTGGGCCGCTGCTCGGAGCCGTTGACGTTTCCGTAAAGCATGCCGAGCTCCTCGCGCAGCTTCTCCTCGCCGGAGATGCCCTCTCCCTGGGCGGTCGAGACCAGCCCGACGCGCTGTTGCTCCATGGCGTCCGCGAAGGCCTCGAGCTTCTTGCGCAGGGCATCGTTGCCTGGCAGCCCTTCGGCTCTCGCCCGGGCCTGGTCGCGTGCGTCGGTGATCCTCGCCACGAGGGACGAGAGCCTTTCCACCAAGCCGTGCAGCTTCCACGCGGTGTCGTGCTGGAGCTTGCGGTCCGCGTCGGAGACGCGGCTGCGCCGGTCGTATGCGAGAACAAGGTCCGTCGCGTAAGTCTCCTTGCCCTTGATCATCTTGACCTTGTAGGTCCCGGCCAGGACCCGCGGTCCCACGATGGACCCGAAGTTCGGGATCAGGCCGGTTCCGGCGGCGTGCCGCGGGGCGTTGCCGCGCATCGACCAGGACACCCGATTGACGCCCTTCCGCTTGCCGCCCGGGATGGTCGACAGGAGCTTCCCGTCGGGATCGTAGATCTCGAGCTTCAGGTCGCCGACGATGTGACGCTTCTTCAGGTAGTAGGCGATCGTGGCGGATTCCGAAAGGGACCGCCCGGTGAAGATCGCGTCGCCGCCCCAAGGAGGCTCGGCCGAAGACGGGATCGAGAGCACCGCGGCGCGGGACGGCAGGAAGGAGACCTCGGAATCCAGGACCTTCGGCGTCAGTGCGCGCAGCGGCGTGAGGTCGTCGAGGATGTAGATCCCGCGGCCGTGGGTGGCGATCAGCAGGTCGCCTTCCCTCTTCTCCACCGCGAGGTCCCGCACCGCCACGGCGGGCAGGCCCGCGCGAAACGGCGCCCACGAGGCGCCGGCGTCCAGCGACACGAACAGGCCGAACTCGGTGCCGACATAGAGCAGGCTCGGGGCCACCGGGTCCTGCCTCACGACGTGGGCATAGCTCTTGAGGTCGCCCGTCGCGAGCGCCTTCCAGGTCCTGCCCTGATCCGTGGTCTCGTAGACGTAGGTGTTCATGTCGCCGGTCATGTGGCCGTCGAACGTCGCAAAGGCCCGATTCTCGTCGAAGGGAGACGCCTCGACAGAGGAGACCCAGGTCCCCTTCGGAAGGCCCGGCACGTTCTTGACCACGTTCGTCCACGTCTTGCCGCCGTCCTTCGTCACCTGGAGGTTCCCGTCATCGGTTCCCGCCCAGACCACGTCGGTGTTCTTCGGGGACTCGGAAATCGCGTAGATCGTGCAATGGTTCTCGGCCGTGGAGTTGTCGAGGGTCAGACCTCCCGACTGCTCCTGGCGCTGCTTCTGCGGGTCGTTCGTGGTCAGGTCGGGCGAGATGCGCTCCCAGGTCTCGCCCCGGTCCCGCGAGCGGAACAGGAACTGGCCGCCGAAGTACATCGTGCCGGGCTTCGCCGCCGACAGATGGATCGGGGCGTTCCAGTTGAACCGGAACTTCGGCTCTCCCTCCTTCGGCGCCGGCTTGATGTCCTTGATCTCGCGCGTGGACTTGCTGACCCGGAAGATCCATCCTCCCTGGCACTCGCAATAGACCTGGTCCTCGTTGGTCGGCTCCACGAACGTCCAGAAGCCGTCGCAGAAGAGCAGAGAGGTCCACTTCCCCGGCGGGATTCCCCCGGGGTTGCGCGACGGTCCGTACCAGACCAGGTTGTCCTGCAGGCCGCCGTAAACGTTGTAGGGATCGGCCGAGTCGGCGCTGACATGGTAGAACTGGGCGACCGGCAGCGTGCCGATGAAGATCCAGTGCGCGCCGCGGTCGACCGAGTGGTACACGCCGCCGTCGGTGCCGACCAGCAGCTCCTCGTTGTTCTGCGGGTTGACCCAGACGGTGTGCGTGTCGCCGTGGTAGCTGCCGCCCAGACCGCTCCAGGTCTTCCCGGCGTCGTCGGTGACGTGGAGGGCGAAGGTCGTCTTGTAGACGCGGTCCACCGTCTTGGGGTCCGCCAGCATGTTGGAGAAGTAGAAGGGGCGCCCGGAGACGGCCGAGGCGCTGGTCTGACGCGTCCACGTCGCGCCGCGGTCGTTCGACCGGTAAAAGCTCGAGTCCTCCGAGCCCGGCACCTTCCGGTCTCTCCTGGACTCCACCGTCGCGTACACGACGCTGGGATCGGCGGGCGACACGGTGACGCTGATCCGGCCCAGGTCCCCGGCGGAGATCCCCTTCGACACCTTCTTCCACGTCGAGCCGCCGTCCTCTGACCGGTACAGGCCGCTCCTGGGCCCGCCGGAGACGAAGAAGTCGGGTCGGCGGCGAACCTGCCACATGCCGGCGTACAGCGTCTTGCCGTCTCCCGGATCGATGGCCAGGTCGGAGCACCCCGTGTCGTTGGCCACGAAAAGCGTTTTCTCCCAGGTCTTGCCGCCGTCCCTGGTCCGATACACACCGCGGTCCGGATGGTCGTCGAAGAGATGGCCCGTGGCGCAGACGAACACGACGTTCGAGTCTTTCGGGTCGATCACGATGCGGGCGATGCGTTCCGTGCGCTCGAGGCCGAGCCGCGACCAGGTCTCTCCGTTGTCGGTGGTCTTGTAGACGCCCTCGCCCACCGAGACGCTGTTTCGCGTCCAGGTCTCTCCGGTCCCGACCCACACCGTCTTCGGATCTTTCGGGTCGATCTTCACGGCGCCGATGGACTGGGGCTTCCCGTCGGCGTCGAAGACGGCCTTGAACGTGGTGCCCCCGTCCAGCGATCTCCAGACGCCGCCCGAGGCTGAGCCGACCCAGACCGTCAGCCGCGCGCCGGCGACGGCGTCGATCGCGGCGATGCGGCCGCTCATGGAGGCCGGGCCGAGGTCCCGGACCTCGAGCCCGCCGAGCAGGTCGGAATCGATCTTCGTCTGGGCGCCGGCCGCGGCGGTCAGGCAGGCCAGGGCGACGAGCGGCCGCAGGCAGACCCGAGCGACCTTCGGAGCGGGCATCGCGCGCCTCCTAGTTCTTCTTCTCGGCCGGCTCGTCCTTCTTGGGGGGCATTGCGAACCGGTTGTCTTCGATCGCGACGTTGAGCTCGGCCTTCTCGATGGTCATCTTCTGCTTCTCCGGGCTGCCCTTGGCGCTGCTCTCCATCGAGAAGGGCAACAGGAGGCCGTCGACATCCTTGTAGTCGCCGATGGTTTGCTCGGTCTCGGTCTCCGTGCCGCGAATCGTGCGCTTGGACTCGGTCTTGATGTCGAGATAGGAGTCGGCGTCGAGGTAGAGGTATCGCACCGTGCCGTTCTTCAAGGTGACCCGGAGCTTGTAGGCGTCGGTGCCCTCGACCTTTTCCTTGCCGACCAGCTCGACCTTGTGCCCCTTCGCCTTCCAGTCCACGAGAGAACCGTCGATGTCCGACTGCTCGTCGGCTTCCTTCAGGTCTTCGGGCGACATGGGCTCGGCGTTCTTGTTACCGCCGAACGGATTGATCTGCCATCCGTTTTTGCCGTCGTAGGCCTGCGAGAGCGTCATGCCCTGGAGGGTGGCATCCAGCCGCAGCTTGTTCGGCCGCTTCATCTCGATCAGGAACGGCGCTTCCAGGCCCGGGCCGAGTGTCATCTTGCCGGTCATCCGGAGGCTCTTGACCGCCTTGATCTTCGGCATTCCTCCCCGGGCCTCGATGTTCTTGGCCACGATCTCGTCGACGGTCTGGGCAAAGAGCGCTCCGGAGAGCGCGCAGCAGGCCGCCAGGCTGAGGACGACGGTGCGACGCATGCGTTTTCCTCCTTGTTGCACTCGGGGAGCATACGGCAGGACGGGCGTGATGTTTCTGCGGCGCCGGATCGACGGAAGCGTCCGAGCGCTACTCCGGCGGGAGGCCGGCCTCGATCTCACCCTTGGGCAGCGCGATCGCCTTCTCCTTGATGCCCTGGTCCACGCAGGCGAAGCAGGCCTTCACCACGTCGTCACCGCTCATTTTCATCTCGCGGAAGGTCACGAACAGCTCGCGCGGCGGATAGGGCGCGTCCAGCCGCGACAGCGTCACGACGATACCGCCCTGGACCCTCCGCCGGGCGCTGATCGTGAAGTGGTGGGGAGGATCGTTCGTGCAGGCGAAGCGGGCCTCGACTTCAGCGGGCGGCATCCGGCTCCTCTCCGGCGTCGGAGAGCGAGGCCAGGGCCTCGCCCAGAGTCTGGTAGATCGGGAAGAGGGAGTCCAAGTGCGTCACCCGCAGGCCCCCGAGCACTCTGCGCTGGGGCGCCGCCAGGATGATCTGTCGATTGGTCGCCTGAAACTTCTTGAGCGCGCCGACGAGAGCACCCACTCCGGTCGAGTCGATGTACTCGAGAGCCTCGAGGTCCAGGATCAGGGCGCCCTTTCCTTTGCCGGCGATCGCGTCCACGCGCGTTCGGAACGCCTCGGCGGTCTCGCCCACCTTGAGGCTGCCCTCCACGCGAAGGATGGAGTGGCTGCGACGGAGCTGCTCGGAGAGCCTCATGTCTCGTGCCGCACGAAGACTGCGGCCTTCGCGACGGTCTCCCCTCCGGACAGGACCTCGCCCTCGAATTTGACGGCGGGGCCGAAACGTCCTGTGAGGGCGACGTCCACGTCGAGCGAATCGCCGGCC
>Ga0335082_10001570_pt1 | contig 24370 bp, 21 predicted proteins | sample Lox_Sample_41_FD_206718 | JGI IMG/M metagenome (GOLD analysis project Ga0335082, IMG submission 206718) | Soil microbial communities from Loxahatchee National Wildlife Refuge, Florida, United States - Lox_Sample_4.1 | ecosystem: Environmental > Terrestrial > Soil > Wetlands | place: USA... | reverse complement strand
ACCATCAGCGGCACGCGGCTGATCTCGACGGTGGCAACCGGCACCGCGCCGCTGCAAGTAGCCTCGACGACGCAAGTGCCGAACCTGAACGCCAGCCTGCTGGGCGGCAACGCCGCCAGTGGGTTCGTTCAGAATGGAACCACCACTCAGGCGTCGGCTAACTTCAACATCAGCGGCAACGGTGTACTCGGAGGTTCCCTCAGCGCCGCGAATGCGGTTGGGGGCGGTTCCGCCGTCACCGGCAACGATACCGCTACCACGGGTAGTTCAAGCGGTGTATCGGGCGTTACCGCGAACCCGCACGGCTCCGCCGTAATCGGCAATGCGACCGCTACCACGGGCAATCCAAACGGAGTTCTGGGACTTGCGAACAGCTTCAATGGATTTGGCGTGGAAGGTGTCAACAGTGCCGACGGAGGCGTCGGCATTTACGGGCATGCCTCTAACACGGCCGGCACGATTGGTACCTGGGGTATTCTCGGACAGACTGACAGCGGCGGTGGAGGGTCTACCGGCGTTCGTGGAAAAGCAACTTCCTTGACGGGAATTGCACACGGCGTGCATGGAAGCACCAACAGCGCAACCGACAACTCGGCCGGAGTCGCCGGCAATAGCACTGCGACCATGGGCCAGGTCTATGGTGTTAGTGGACTAGCCAACAGCACAACCAACAACTCCGCCGGGGTATACGGGTATCAAGCCGCTGCCACTGGCCAAGTCTTTGGCGTGAGCGGGTACACCCAAAGCACGGGACCGAATGCCTCGGCCGTCACCGGCATCGAGGGCGCGACGACAGGGGTGGTTTTTGGAGTGTTCGGCGTGATCAACACCTCAACCGACCTCACTGCCGGTGTGGTTGGTCTTAGCCAAGCCGGCACTGGTCTAAACGCGGGCGTAGCGGGAATCGGCAGCAGTTCAGGTGGCACAGGCGGGTATTTTCAAAACCAGAACTCGCAGGCTGGGTCATTACTCATTGAAGCGGTTGACGCCAACGCCAATCAGCGGTTTACCGTCGACAACCTGGGCAACGTAAACGTAACTACCGGAACGACGACAATGGTGACCGCACCGTTAATGCCGGTGAATCATGCGCGAATGACCGTCACGGACACAGGCGTCCCTGCAACGTTTACGCTGAACTGGACTTTTGCATTTCCGGATACGAACTACACAGTGACCTGCACTCCGCAGGCAGCGAGCAGTACCAATAGTTTCTTCTATCAGTTCCAGGTCTCGGCTGTGACTGCAACTTCAGTTTCAATCGACTTGGCATCGAACTTGACCAGCGGCACGTATCCGATCTCCGTGACAATTCATTGCACGGGGGTGCATGACTAGGTCCGTCTCATGAGTAACAAAGCGACGGAAGGGGAAGTCCCGCAGGTGCGGGAACAACTGCAACAGCGCCTGATGCGTGTCGAGACTCTACTGGAATCGCAGAGGAACAGCGTTGTTGCTTAGACCGCGCCTCCTGGTTCCCTGCAGTCCGAAGTAGCCCCGTGAACAGGTTGGACACAGTCGGGTGGGACCCGCCGGATGATGCGCAAAATAATGAGTGAGTTAATTGGTGGAGGCGGCGGGAAGTAGACCCGCGTCCGAAAATGCCGCGGGCCAAGCGACCACATACCCAGTCGCGTTCCAGCGCCGGTAGTCAGTTGCCAGTGTCCCGGTTGGCGCCAAGGCAGGCGTCAGGCTGGGACATCTGGCTAAGGAGGGCCACCAGCGGAAGTTTGTTGACTCACAGACAAAAGCCCCCACCCCGGCAAGGGATGTATTGAGACTCGACACAAAGGAAGCGGGGACATCCTCCGATAGATTTCGGAGCAAACTCCGAAGCGCGGGGGTAGGCCACCCGGCGCAAGCGGCGGGAAAGAACTGGCCGCGTCGGCTGAGGCCGGTCGCTGCATCCCGTCTCGAATGGATCGCAACGGCGGTGCTCCGCTTCGTCAATCGTTACTAGGAGAAGAGCTTTCCGGGAACTCCTGTGAGCTTGCGGAGCCAGCCTTTGGTGGGGCTGTGCGGCCAGATGGTCCACGCGGATGCTTTCGACGCGGCGCGATAGTTCAGTTCCAATTGAACGGGATTCTCACGGAGCAGCGGAGCGATTGACTCGGCAAACAGCTCCCTGCGCAACAACTCGGTTCCGGCTTTGTCGTGAAGGCCGACATACCAGAAATCGACCTGCCGCAGCGGGGGAAGTTTCGGGCGACGCACGCGAATCGTTGCGCTGAAATCACTCAGGCGGTGCGCTTCCCAGACCTCGTCGCTGAAGACTTCGGGATTCGGCGGCGGATGGTCATCGCGCGTATAGTCCTGCACCAACCGCAGCCGGAAATTGATGCCCGCGTAGCGTTCGTAGTCGGCCAGAGTGCGTGCCGTACCGAGCCCGAATTCGCCGAGGTCCACCGAGGACGATTCCTGTCCGAGAAGAGCGGCAACGCGGCTTCGGGCCACAGCATCGCGGAGGTGCCAGGGATCGCTGCCGTCGATGTGGTCATCCCAATGCTTGCGGCGGTAGTTGCGGGTGTATTCGTGCCAGAGAATAAGGCGATTCGGGTGGTAGAGGTCGTATCCATGCGTAAACGCCCGGACGGCGATTGTGATTTCCTCGCCTAGGAAGTACAGCCGGGGATCGTGCTTGACTTCCTGGCAGAACGCGCCGGGGGCGAATGCGAAATGTGCGGAATAGAAGCGGGCCCGGATGGGCTTCGCTAAGCCCCGATAGTCATCTATGACCTTCGGACGGGTGAGCAATCGCCCATCCTGGGTGAAGTGATCAAACGCGATCTTCCACGGGGCGCTCTTGGGCGGCTTGGGCTTGCGGGGCTCATAGTGCGGTGCGTAAGTGGTCAGGAGAGGTTTTTCGGAGTGCACCGACCGCATCATGTTGATCAGCGCAGAGTCCCATTGCGGAATGAAGCGGTGGTGCGAGTCAAGTTGCAGGGTGTAGGTCTCGCCATCATAGAGCGACTGAATCGCGTTACGCGCCCAGCAGACTCCTTTGCTGTCCTGATAGGGAATGGAGATCACCCGAAAGCGGAGGTCTGCGAGGAACCTGCCAAGATCTTCGGTTTCGTCGTGCTGCCAGCAGATTCCGAAGCGCAAGTTCTCGGGATGCGCAGCTTTTTTCAGACAATCGCGCAGCGTCGGCAGTAGCTCGGCATCCCGGTAAGACGCGATCTGTACGAAGATGGTGCCCACACTATGAGAACGAGTGGTGGAGGCGGCGGGAGTTGAACCCGCGTCCGAAAATGCTGTCAGCCAAGAGACTACATACTTAGTCGCGTTCCCGCGCCGGTTGCCCGGCACTCTCGCCAACCGCGCTCAGAACGGACAAGAAACGCGGCCGGCCAGCCTGAAGATTTCGCCTCGGGCCCCAGACGTAGGCTTTGAGGCTAGCTCACTGTGCGACGCCCTGCCTCCGGCCCATGAGCAAAGCCGAAGAGGACGGCAGCTTAATTAATTAAGCTGCGTATGCCAGGTTTTGATTGGCAATTGTGTTTTTGCATACAGTTACGGACGCATGCACTCCGGTATGCCTCTTGACCGCAATCACTTCCGTCGAAGCCGTGACGCCCCCACGGTGTGGAACGGCTGACTTCAGAGTAGCAGTCGTAGCGGGGAAGTCAACCGCGGCCTAAGGTATTGATGCTGCGATTCGTGCCACCGACTCAGCCGCCCGAATCTTGCATCCGCACTCCGGCGGATTCATCCAAAGGTTTTGCCGGCCTGTTAGTCTGATACGGAATGCGGGGACTTGCGCGATACCTGTGTTGATTTGACCTTACACATGCTGAAGAAGAGCCTAGCCAAAGGGTGTTGCCGGGAGATGACAGCGTGATTCCCGACTGCATTCCCTTCGTCTCGATCCCGCACACCACCAAGTTGTTCTCGGATTATCTGACATATGCGCCTGAGGTGCATAGGTTCTATCCAACTGCGCCGGATGCCGGGCAGGTGGCTTCGCGGGCGTCGGTGGTGCCGCACGGGAGCAAAATTCATGCCCAGGTGGCCGATGCGCTGGAGAAACAAAACCGAAGCTGGGGCGGCTCGGAGTCAACGCTAAGAAACATTCAGCGGCTGCGCCATGGCGCACATGCCGTCGTTACCGGGCAGCAGGTCGGGTTGTTCGGCGGGCCGGCGCTCTCGCTGTTCAAGGTGGCGTCGGTACTGGCACTGGCGCAGCGGGTGGAGAGAGCGGGCGTCGCTTGTGTTCCGGTGTTCTGGATGGCGAGCGAGGACCATGACCTGGCCGAGGTGAACCAAGCGCTGCTGTTGACGCCGGATTTTCAGCTCGTGTCCTTTAGTGCCCATACCGAGGGCAAGCCGGATTCGCCCGTTTCAAACGTTCGATTCGCGCCGGGCACGCATGAGATGGTCAGTCGGGCGGCGGAATTGCTGGGCGGCGCTGGGGCCGAGATTCTGCGAGATACCTACCCAGACGGTGAGACCTTTTCCGGAGCGTACGCGCGGTTTTACACGCGACTGTTTGCCCGGCACGGGCTGGTGCTGCTGGATCCGGCGGACCCTGACCTGCACCGCATTGCAACGCCGTTGTTCGTCGAGGCGGTAGAGCGAGCGGGCGAGCTGGATGAGGCACTGCTGGCGCGTAACCGCGAGATCAGCCAGGCGGGCTATCACGAGCAAGTGAAGGTGACCGGGGAATCCACGCCGCTGTTTGCGCTGGTCGATGGCGCGCGGGTGCCGGTGCACCGTGCGAACGGCGAGTTCACGATTCGCAAGCAGCGGGTGTCGCTGGCAGACCTGAAGCTACGGATCGAGACAGCGCCACAGAACTTCAATGCCAATGTGCTGCTGCGTCCGGTGATGCAGGACTACTGGCTGCCTACGCTGGCCTACATTGGCGGGCCAGCCGAGATTGCATACTTCGCGCAAGTCGGCGTGGTGTACGAGAAACTGCTGGGGCGAGTGACGCCGATCCTGCCGCGCATGAGCGCGACCTTGCTCGAGCCGAAGATCGAAAGGCTAATGAACAAGTACGAACTGAGGCTGGAAAACCTGTTTCACGGCGAGACCCAACTGCGCCAGGAGTTGGCGGCGCGGTCGCTGCCTGCGGAGCTGAAGCTGGACTTCAATCGCGGCCTGCTGGCTGTGGACGAGGCCATGCAGCGCATCAGTGAGTCGCTGCACGGGCTCGACCCGACGCTGGTAGAGGCATCAAGGCGGGCGGCGAACAAGATGCGGTACCAGGTGGGACGGCTGGAGAAGCGCGCAGCGCTAGCCGAGTTGCGGCGCCAGGCAATTCTGACCCGGCATGCGGAGCAAATCGAGAATTCGCTATATCCGCGCAAGACATTGCAAGAGCGCGAAATTGCCGGCGCCTATTTCTGCGCAAAATATGGAGAGGACTTGGTGACGTGCCTGATCGAGAAGGCACAGGCTCCCTGCCCTGAGCACAAAGTTGTGCGGTTGGGCTGATCGTTCCCTGGCAAACTCCCATGCCAACCTGGGAGTTTAGGGTGTAATCTCATTGCCACCGCAAGAATGTTGACATCAGCAGGGCGGAAACAACCTTGATTTGGGACATCCTCGTCATCGTAGCCAGTGTACTGGCGGCCCTGGCCTTTCTCTACGTGGTGACGCGCACCTCGGCAGCGCCTGCGCGTAAGGAGTCGAACGACTTCACCGGGGCCGTGGTCGCGGTCATCGGGACGACCTATGCAGTGATTCTCGCATTCATGCTCTCCGGGGTCTGGAACATGATGCAGCAGGCCCAGGCCAATGAGGAGCAGGAAGCCAACGCGCTGGTCAACGTGTGGCGGCTCAGCGAGAGCATCGATCCGACGATTGGAAAGCAGGTGCAGGAGCTCTGCCAGAAATACGCACAGTCTGTACTTACCAGGGAATGGCCCGCCATGAAGGAGCTGACGCCGATGCCGCGGGAGAGCAGTGACATCCTCAACCAGTTGTGGCGACTGGCCGGACAGAGCCAGGCGCACTCGGCCACAGACTCCATCGCGAGTTATCAGCTCATGGAAGAGATGCGCATGCTCACCGAATACCGCCGCATCCGTGTCATGCAGAGCCGGGAAGAGCTGCCGGGCATCTTGCGGGCCGTGCTTATTGCAGGAGGTATTATCACGGTCGCCGCTTCGTGCTTTTTCGGAGTGCCGAATTTCAAGTTCCATGTGTTGCAGGTGGTGGTGCTGAGTTTCCTGATTGCGCTGGTACTGGTGGCGATTGCCGACATCGACCGGCCGTATCAGGGGAATGTTGCCGTCGAACCCGAGGGCTTCGTGATGGCAATGCGGACTTTCGCGAGCCATGGCGAATGAGAGCAGCGCGGAAACCCGCTTCCAGCCGCAACTGATAGGCGCGGCGTCCGCGCGCCCCGAGTATCAAGGACGCAATCGTTCACACGCCGTAACCCCCTTGGCAAGGACCAGTCGCGATGAAAAAAGCCGCCCCGAAGGGCGGCGTAGGAAGGAATAGCAGAGTCGACATTTACAAGAGTCTGCGCCGCAGCGTGCCGGCGAGGCCAAGAATTCCGGTACCCAGCAGAATCATGCTGCCTGGCTCGGGTGTTACTCCCTGGACGTTGAAGGCCATGTCAACGTCCAACGGGTTGCGAGCGCCAAAGAAGTCCTGATAAGAAAGGTTGTCTCCCATCATTCCTGTTCCCCAGCCCCACTGTGGCGGGAAAGTGATATCCGGAACCACGGAGATCCAGTACGTTGTAAAAGGCATCAGCTTATATCCGCCCACGATGTTGTCCATGTCATAGGCGCACATGCTGTTGGGGAGATTGCAGGACTCCATGTAACCTACGTGAGCGACGCTAAAATACTGCGACCAAAGTACCCCACCGGGCTGTAACCCAGCATCGGCATAGATCGAGATGGTCCATCCGGTGATGACGTTACCTGATCCGTTCCAGTACCCCCCGAACCACTCTACATCATCGAGGTAGTACGGCTTCATCTGGTAGATCTGGAAGTTGTCATAGACGGTGGCGAAATTGCCAAATCCGCCAACGTCGTTCTGTGAAGCGTAAAAGACTCCGTCAAGGGTGGGCGGTTGCATGTAAAGCTCGACATCGGCAAATGCCGGCGTACTGAACAAGAGCAAGAGAGCGATTGCGAATGCGGACCAAAACAACCGGTTGAAGTGGCCCATTACCTACCTCCCGGTCCCGCTCCGTTGCCGGTGGGAGGCCGGCTAGCGGCGGAGGAGGAATGCGAGACAGCCCATCTATAGCACGTTTCACATGGGAAGAACCACGAAACTCCTCGTATTTTGACTGGGCTCCCGATTTGGGAACGTGGCGGCAAGGGGAGGAAAGCGCCGACCCCTGATCGTACCCGTGTTTTCCATTCAGCAGCGCGGAAGATGGTTGCAAGTTTGCACGCACGCCTGGGCGCGACGTGCAAGAAGTTATGCCGGCCACATGGCATGACCGGCATCTGATTGTCTGCTGTTACAGGTTACTGTTCGAGGGTTGAGACCTCAATCTGCTGTTCTTCCTGTTCGACTCCGGCGCTCAAGTGTTTTGTGCCGTACTCGAAGCCTTTGTCGAAAGCCTTGAGGTTGAGCTCGCGAAAGGCTTCGGGGACCGAGTCAGCCACGGACTGGCGGATCGCTTCCGGCTCCAGCACATGAGTCACAGCCGCGAAGAATCCGACCATCACGATGTTGAGCACCATGCGCTTGCCGAGTTCTTCGGCGAGACGGGTGGCGGGCACGCCGTACACGCGCACGCCGGGAGGCAGCTTTTCCACGCGCACCAAGTCCTGCTCGATGATCAGGATGCCGTCGTTTTTCAACTGCGGCGTGAACAGCGAGTAGGCTTCCTGCGACATGGTCACCAGGATGTCGGGACGAGTCACGTAGGGATAGAGAATCGGCTCGTTGGACAGAATCACTTGCGCGCTGCAGGCGCCGCCGCGCGCTTCAGGGCCGAAGGCCTGGGTCATGGTCGAGTAGCCGTTTTCGAAGATGCATCCGGCCTTGCCGATCACGATGGCCGACAGGATGACGCCCTGCCCGCCGAACCCGGAGATGCGGATTTCAGTTAGATTTCGCATTCGCATGCCTCTCTTTCGACGTAACGGTCGCCCAGACTGTCGAGCATTTTGTCGTGCATCAAGTCGCGATAGTCGGCACGTTCGCGGTCCACGAACTTACCAACGATAATCTCACCCGACTTGCTCAACCCGACTTCGCTGGTCGGCGCGCCGTTCCGGACCTTACTGTGTTCCTTGTAAAAGATCATGGTGTCGAGTCCATCGCCCATCTTGTTGCGACGCTGATAAAGCGTCGGGCAGGGCGAGAGGACCTCGAGGAAGCAGAAGCCCTTCTTGGAGAACATCTCTTCCATGGCACGGGCCATCTGACGCACGTGGAAGGTGGTCCATCGGGCGACGTAAACCGCACCGGCAGCTTCGACCAGATAAGGCAGATTGAACGAGGAGTCGTAGGTACCGTAGGGGTTGGTTGAGGTTACGACCTCGCCGGGGGTAGTCGGCGCCGTCTGGCCGCCCGTCATGGCGTAGATCAGGTTATTGATGCAGATGACCTTCAGATCCAGATTGCGGCGTGCGGAGTGGATGAGATGATTTCCGCCGATGGCGAACAGATCGCCGTCGCCGGAATACACCACGACGTTCAGCTTGGGATTCGCGAGCTTAAGTCCGGTGGCGAAGGGAAGCGCGCGTCCGTGAGTGGTGTGGAATGAATCGAGGTTGACGTAGCCAGCGACGCGACCGGTGCAGCCGATGCCGGAGACGATGGCCAGGTTCTGGACGTCGATCTTGGCGTCCACCAGGGCGCGGGCGAAGGAGTTGACGCTGGTGCCGATGCCGCAGCCGGGACACCAGATGTGGGGAATGCGATCCATCCGCAGAAACTGGTCAACCGTGTTTTGAACGGGAAGGGTCGTCATCGCGCCACCTCCATAATGGCCTTCAGGATGTCTTCCGGTTTATGAACGCTGCCGCCGGCGTGTCCGACGAAGCGGACAGGAACCTCACCTGCCACCGCCCGCTCGACTTCGCGCACCATCTGGCCGAGGTTGATTTCCGCCACCACGATGGAATTGGTGCGGGCGGCGACATCCTTCATCTTCTTCTCGGGGAAGGGCCAGGCCGTGATCAGGCGGAACTTGCCGACCTTAATGCCTTTGTCGCGGGCCATCTCGATGGCGCGCTGCGCTACGCGTGAGGTGATGCCGTACGAGACCACGACGCAGTCGGAGCCGTCGATCTGGTCTTCCTCAAACAAGACGATCTTGTCAGCATTCTTGACGATCTTGTCCTGTAGACGGCGAACCAGCTTGTCCTGGACGGCGGGCGTCATGTTGGGGTAGCCGCGCTCATCATGGGTGAGTCCGGTGACGTGGACGTTGTACCCCTGGCCGGTGTGCGGCATGTCGGGCACCAGATCTTCGCGCGGTTCATAGGGCTTGAACTGGTCGGGAGGAATGGTGGTATAACGCCGCGGCGTGACTTCGATCTGCTCTGGCGGAGGGATGACGACCTTTTCGGTCATGTGGCCGACGACTTCGTCGAGCATGACGAACACCGGACAGCGATACTGCTCGGCGAAGTTGAATGCCTGTATGGTAAGGTCGAAGCACTCCTGCGGAGAGTTCGGGCAAAGTGCGATAACCTCGTAGTCACCGTGCGATCCCCAGCGGACCTGCATCATGTCGGCCTGGGCGGGGAGCGTGGGCAAACCAGTGGATGGTCCGCCGCGTTGCACGTTAATGAATACGCAGGGAGTTTCGGTCATGGCGGCCAGGCCGATGTGCTCCATCATGAGTGAAAAGCCGGGGCCGGAGGTCACGGTGAACGCCTTGGCTCCGCCCCACACCGCGCCCTGAATGGTGATCGAAGCGGCGAGCTCGTCTTCCATCTGGATGAAGGTCCCACCCACCGTGGGGATGCGGGAAGCAAACCGCTCCACAACTTCGGTCGAGGGCGTGATGGGATAGCCTGCGGAGAAACGTGCGCCGGCCGCCAGTGCGCCTTCGCAGCAGGCATGATCGCCGTCGAGGAAATGCGAGCCTGTTAGTACGCCTGCGGGATCAGCGTGCATCCTGGGCCTCCTTCTCGCTGGGAGCGGTAGCGGCGACCTGCGGCTCGTCTTTCTTCGCGGTAGGATTCTTGAAGCCAAAGATTGCGAAATCAGGGCAGTACATTCCACAGAGGTCGCAGCCGCTGCACTTCTCGGGGTTGACCATGTAGGGCGGGTGATAGCCCTTGGCGTTGAAGGCGGAAGAGAGCGCAAGGACGTGGGTGGGACAGAACTCCACGCAGAACCCGCAGGCCTTGCAGCGCTCCACTACGATTTGAACTGAACCTTTTGCCATGTTCTTGTTCCCTGGCGCCGGAAAATCGGTCTCAATTGGCCCCGAGATTCGCCGTCGCGGATGGAATTACGTTGCGGTTGGGACTTCCACCAGGTACCGAACGATAGTTCGATTTTGGGCCATGGGATACCGGAGATGATGTGATGCGCGTCACGTGGGGGAGTGAGGAACAGCACTTGGCAGCTAGCATCCCGGAACACCCGCAATTGCGTGGAAGACGCATCACGCCGCGACTACTTCAGGCCGCCAAACATATACACGAGACCGGCATTTACCCGGAAGCTGTTCTGGTTAAGGCTTATACCGTGCGGCTGGAAAGTGGCGTGGTTGAACAGATAATCGGCCCCGCCGCGCACGGCAAAATGCTTCGCAAGTCTCTGCTCGACGCCTCCGCCGAAAGCCATAGCAAAGCCGGTGGCCGATCCGGAGGGTCCGGGCGCGCCAAGGAAGACCCCGTGTGCTGAGGACTGAGCCGCTCCAAGCAAGGCATGTCCGAAAAGAAACTTGTGGCTAATGCGTGGACCGACAAGGTAATAGTGGGTTTGGGACCGCGTGTAACCATAATGGCTTACTTGGTTATTCCGGTAATTTCCGCTGACATCGGCCTCTACCGCCAGCAGTCGATTGAAGTTGTACCCGAGGCTGGCTTCCCAACCATTCATGTTCGTATGGTTGGCAGTGCTGACGTCGTAGATCAGAAATGAGTAGGCACCAAACACCTCGACACGCTGCAAATCCTGTGACCAAAGCAGCTTCCCGTAGAGAATCGAGCAAAAGAGAAGGACTTTCAGGACTTTCTTCATACGTCTTGCACGGTCTGAGTTGAACCGGCGTGCGTTGGTCGCCAAGGATAGCACGAGAATACAGTCAACTGTCGCAGAAACATGTCGCGGCGCGTTCACCCCGGGAACCAACGCGGCTCGCCGGGAGTTCGCAGCGAATTCGTGAAAGTCAACAGCCAAGGTCCTGGTGTCCCTTGTCTCACGGTGACGTGATGGCCCTCACTGCAAAGCACTTAGCCGGGGAGCAGTATTTGGGGTAGGAGGGAAGGGGTCCCCACATCATGGGTCTAATGACGCTTCTCGAAAACCATGCAACGAGTACTGATACTTGGTGCCGCTGGACGAGACTTTCATAATTTCAACGTTGTATTTCGCAACAAACCTGAATTTCACGTAGTCGCCTTCACCGCCACACAAATCCCCGACATTGCTGGCAGACATTATCCACCCGATTTAGCGGGCGAGGGATATCCACTGGGCATTCCCATACTCGAAGAAAACAATATGGAAGAGATCATCCGCGATGAGCAGGTGGACGTCGTGGTGTTCTCCTACAGCGATGTGGCGCACGCGACGGTGATGCATCTGGCGTCGCGGGCCGTGGCGGCGGGCGCTGATTTCTGGCTGCTGGGAGCGGCGCGAACGCAGTTGGTGGCAAAGGTCCCGGTCATCTCGGTATGCGCGGTGCGCACGGGCTGCGGCAAGAGTCCGGTGTCGCGCCGCATTGCTTCCGAGCTGCGCACGCTGGGCTGGAACCCCGTGGTGGTCCGGCATCCCATGCCCTACGGAGATCTGGCGGCGCAGCGGGCGGAGCGCTTCGCGACCTTCGTTGACCTCGAGCGGTTCGAGTGCACGATCGAAGAACGAGAAGAGTACGAGCCGCACATCATGGAAGGGACCACGGTGTACGCAGGAGTGGATTACGAGGAAATCCTGCACCAGGCGGAGCAGGAAGGAGACGTCATTCTGTGGGACGGCGGCAACAACGACACGTCGTTCTACAAGCCCGACCTGGACATCGTGCTCCTCGATCCGCACCGTCCGGGACATGAGCTGGGCTACTGGCCGGGCGAGGTCAACTTCCGATCGGCGCACGTGCTGATCATCAACAAAGTTGATACCGCCAATCCCGACTCGGTCGAAATTGTGAGGCAGAACATCGCCAAAAACAACCCGAACGCACAGGTCATCGAGACCGCCTGCACCGTCAGCGTGGAAGACCCAACGCTCATCACGGGGAAGCGCGTGCTGGTGGTCGAGGACGGCCCGACTCTCACGCACGGCGAAATGCCCTACGGCGCGGGAGTCGTCGCGGCCAACCGCTACGGGGCCGCGAAGCTGGTCGATCCGCGTCCATTTGCGGTGGGCTCTATCCGGAAGACGTTTGAGAAGTTTCAGCACTTGGGCAAAGTGCTACCGGCGATGGGCTACAGCGAAACCCAGCGTCACGAGCTGGAGGAGACGATACGTCGCGTGCCGTGCGACCTGGTGCTGGTCGCGACTCCGATTGACCTGTCACGGGCCATCCGGCTCGACAAGCCCAATGTGCGGGTGCGCTACGAGGTAGAGGAGATTGGGAGGCCTGCTATCACCGAACTCCTGGAACAGTTCACCGAAGAGCGCAGGTCGGCACTGGCAACGGCAGGGAGGTGAGGCATGGTTCCCAAGGACTTCCTCTCCATTCGCGATTTCACGCCGGACCAGATCAGGCATTTCCTGCATGTTGCATGCCAGGTGAAGGCCAAGCCAGAACTGTTTGGCGCTGCGCTGAAGGGCAAGTCGCTGGCGATGATTTTCGAGAAGCCATCCTTGCGGACACGGGTGACCTTCGACGTAGGCATGGAGCAGCTTGGCGGGCATTCGCTCTATCTTTCGCCGGCTGAGATCAGTTTGGGCAAGCGTGAGTCGGTGTACGACGTAGCCAAGAACCTGGAACGCATGGTGCAGGGCATCATGGTTCGCACCTTCGCCCACGAAATTGTGGTGGAGATGGCGAAGCACGCGAGCATTCCTGTGATCAACGGGCTGACGGACTACAGCCATCCCTGCCAGGCCATGGCCGACTACCTGACCATGCTTGAAGTGAAAGGGCAGATTGCCGGGCTGAAGGTGGCTTACATCGGCGATGGCAACAACGTGGCGCGCTCGCTGATGTTCGCGGGGGCGCAACTGGGAGCCGACGTTTGGGTGGCAACTCCGCAGGGATACGAGCCTGATACTAACGCCGTGGCGTGGTGCCGCGAGCTGTGCGCGCAGACGCAAGCAAGCTGCACGGTGACGAACGATCCCGAGTTGGCGTGCGCGGCCGCGGACGTGGTGTACACCGACGTGTGGGCCAGCATGGGGCAGGAGACAGAAGCTGCGCAGCGGCAGCGAGTCTTTCGGCCCTACCAGGTGAATGGGAAGTTGTTCGGCCGCGCTAAGCCGGAAGCCATCTTCCTGCACTGCCTGCCTGCTCATCGCGGCGATGAGGTCACCGACGAAGTCATCGACTCCCCGCAGTCGTTTGTGTTCCAGCAGGCGGAAAACCGGTTGCACGCACAAAAGGCGATCATGCTGGAACTGATGGGCGACGGCGCAGCAAACGCAAGGCTCGACATCGCGGCGCGCGAGGCGATGCTGGAGCTGGTGAGGTAGCCAACGGCGCGGAGCGGGCGGAGCGTGTCCGGCAGCTACCGGATGGTTCCTGCCTACTCCCGCGCGAGGACAAATGTATGTCGAAGACTGCACTGGTTGCGGTTGGCGGGAATTCACTGATCCGTGCTGGCGAGAAGGGCACCATCGCGGAGCAGCTAGCCAACACGCGACGGACGGCAGTGGCCATCGTCGGTCTCATCCGGCTTGGATACCGGCTTGTCATTACCCACGGGAACGGCCCGCAGGTGGGGGCGCAGTTATTGCGCTCGGAGCGAGCGTCCGATGTGGCTTACAGCCAGACGCTGGATGTATGCGGCGCTGCGAGCCAGGGCGAAATCGGCTATCTCTTGGCGCAGTCGCTGCGGAACGAGTTGGCGGCCGAGCGCATAGACGTGCCGGTGGTTAGCCTGGTGACGCAGACGCTGGTATCGCGCGACGATCCGGCAATGCACAATCCCTCGAAGCCGATTGGCCCGTTCTATTCGCGGACCGACGCCCAGCAGAAGCAACGCCAACTGGGATGGTCGATCGTGGAAGACGCGGCGCGCGGCTACCGTCGCGTGGTTCCGTCGCCGGAGCCGATTGAGATCGTTGAGTTGGATGCGATCCGCGCGCTGATCGAACAGGGAACGCTCGTGGTCTCCGTCGGCGGCGGAGGCGTGCCGGTCATCTCCGACGGTGGCGAACTGCGCGGGGTCGAGGCGGTCATCGACAAAGACCGTGCGTCGTCTCTGCTGGCCACGAAACTTGGGGTCGATCTGTTCGTCATCTCCACCGATACGGATTATGTGTATCTCAACTACAGGAAGCCAGGGCAGGTTCCTCTCAAGAGGGTCACCGCGAGCGAGATGAAGCGCCACTTGCTGGCCGGGCACTTTCCTCCCGGCAACATGGGGCCGAAGGTGGAGTCGGTATTGCGCTTCCTGGAGAGCGGTGGACGCGAAGCGGTGATTACTTCGTTTGAGCACCTGTGCGACGCGGTAAAGGGAAAGGCGGGAACGCATATTGTCAATGGCCGGGCACAGGACGATCGTTTATTGGATCGAGATATGGCGTTGGTGGAGGGGTGAGGCGAATGCCAATCATGGAAGCACCTTTTAAGCTGCAGCACGCGAATGCGAGGCGGGGCCACATGGGATTGAGGCACGTTGTCGAATCACAGCAGTTCACCGTTCCTCTGTTGATGGAGCTGTTTGACCGCTCGCGGCTGATGGAGCGGATTGTCGCTCGCGGGGGGACGCTGGACTACCAGAACAAGATCCTCGCCAGCCTGTTTTATGAACCCTCGACCCGCACCCGGTTCTGCTTTGAAGCAGCCATGCTGCGGTTGGGCGGACGGGTGCTCTCCACCGAGCATGCCCGGGCGTTTTCTTCGGAGATTGAAGGCGAACAGGTGGAGGATTCGATCCGCATTATTGGCGCGTATTGCGACGCCATCGTGATCCGCCATCACGAGGCTGGAGGCGCCGCGCGCGCGGCCAAGGTCTCGCCGGTGCCGGTCATTAATGCCGGTGACGGCGACGGCGGACAGCATCCCACGCAGGCGCTGCTCGACCTGTACACGATTTACCGCGAGCGGCCCATTGACGGGTTGAGTGTGGCGTTCATCGGGGAGCTCGACCGCGGACGTACGGTGAGGTCACTGGCCTACCTGCTGGCGAAGTTCGAGCGCATGAAGATTTTCTTCGTCAGTCCGCCCGACATGCAGATGAAGCCCGACATATTGCACTACCTCGACCGGCATGGGGTGAACTACGAGCTGGACACCGACATCGACCGGGTGGTCGGCGAAGTGGATGTGGTGTACCAGACGCGCATTCGGCCGGAGCGCGCGGTCCCGGCGGCCAAGCCGCTGCGTTACGCGATTGACTCGAGCGTGCTGCAGAGAATGCGGCCGAACGCGATGATTCTTCATCCGTTGCCCAGGACGGTGGAACTGGACAAGACGGTGGACGACGATCCGCGGGCGATGTATTTTCGGCAAGCGGCGAACGGATTATATGTGCGCATGGCCTTGCTGAGCATGGTGCTGGATGGAGAGTAGGACCACGAGACTTTCACTACAGAGGCACAGAGCACACGGAGGAACCTAGCAACTAGCAACTAGCAGCTAGCCAAAAGCCAAGAGCGAAAAGCGCATTGTCGATTCTTGGCTGTGTCAAATCACGCAGGGATTTTGAAGTTACAGGGGAGAGCAGGGAACTTATGGAAGCTGTTGAACAGATGACACGCACGAAGGAATACATCGAGCTGGAAGAGAACTACGGGGCCCACAACTACCACCCGCTGGACGTTGTGATCGCGCGCGCCCAGGGCGTTTGGGTGTATGACGTGGACGGCGAGCGGTATCTGGATTGCCTGGCATCGTACTCAGCGGTGAACCAGGGCCACTGCCATCCGGCGATCCTTCGTGCCCTGGTCGAGCAGGCCCACAAGGTTACGCTCACCTCCCGCGCCTTCCGCAATGACCAGCTTCCGTTGCTCTACCAGGAGCTGCATGAACTGACGGGCTACGATATGGCGTTGCCGATGAACTCCGGCGCCGAGGCGGTGGAAACCGCGGTGAAGGCGGCGCGCAAGTGGGGATACAAGGTGAAAGGTATCTCCGAGGGGCAAGCGGAGATTATCGTGTGCGCCAACAATTTCCACGGGCGCACCACGACCATCATCAGCTTTTCCAGCGACGAGCAGTATCGCGACGGCTTCGGGCCGTTCACGCCAGGATTCAAAATCATCCCCTACGGCGACGCACATGCGCTGAAGGAAGCCATCACGCCGAATACCGGCGCGTTCCTGGTCGAGCCCATTCAAGGTGAGGCGGGAATCATTCTTCCTCCGGCGGGATTCCTGAAGCTGGCCGCTCAGATTTGCCGCGAGAACCACGTCCTGCTGATCGCGGATGAGATCCAGTCCGGGTTGGGACGGACCGGGAAGCTGTTTGCCTGCGAGCACGAAGAGGTCCGTCCGGATGCGGTGATCATCGGGAAGGCACTCTCTGGCGGATTCTATCCGGTGTCGGCAGTGCTGGCGTCGAAAGAGGTGCTCGGGGTCTTTCATCCCGGAGATCACGGAAGCACCTTCGGGGGAAATCCGCTGGCCTGTGCGGTGGCGCGAGCGGCATTGCGTGTATTGACAGAGGAAAAGCTGATTGAGCGGTCGGCGGAGCTGGGCGCCTACTTCCTGAAGAAACTACAGGCGCTGCGCAGCCCGCATGTCAAGGAAGTGCGCGGCAAGGGTCTGTGGATCGGAATAGAGCTGAACCAACCGGCGCGGCCATTCTGCGAGGAGCTGAAGCAGTTGGGCGTACTGTGCAAGGAGACCCACGAGGTGGTGATCCGCATCGCGCCGCCGCTGGTGATTACGCGCGAGGAAATTGACTGGGCGGTGGAGCGGATTGCAACGGTCCTCACATAGCCTCCTGAACATTGCCAACGTGCGGAGCACGCGCCTCGTCAAGCGGCCCGTTTTTTCCGGGGGTACACCACGTCGTCTGACGGGCCGTTCGTTTAAAATCAGGTATTGTCCTCCATCACTACAACCTGCCCAGAAGTTCGCGTTCTCGAGAGTGCCCGGACCTCCACCGCGCGCTTCTACCATCCGGAACTAGACGTTCTCCGTTTCTTCGCTTTTCTGATGGTGTTCTGCCATCATGCGCTTCCGCACGATCCGTCGTTCTGGATGAATCTGGGCGTGCCGGGGTTCTTGGCGCGTATCGTGGCTGGAATTGGCGCCACGGGTGCGTTCGGCGTGAGCGTGTTCTTCGTGCTCAGCTCGTACCTGATTACCGAGCTTTTGCTGCGGGAGAAGGACCTGATCGGCACGCTGGACGTGCGGTCGTTCTACCTGCGGCGCATTCTGCGGATCTGGCCGCTGTACTTTGCGTTTCTGGCGCTGGCGGTCGTGCTGCATTGGCTGGTGCCCGGCCAGCAGGTGACGTGGCGCGCGGGACTGTGGTTTTCATTGCTGGCGGGCAACTGGTTCATCGTCTTTCACGGGTTCCCATCGTCAGTGATCTTTCCGCTGTGGAGCGTCTCTATCGAGGAGCAGTTCTACATCACCTGGCCAACTGTGGTGCGCCGCGTGAGCGAAGCAGGGATGCTGATGATCGGAGGCCTGCTGCTGGCCATTGCGACCGGGACACGCATCTATCTCGGCATGCGCCACGTGGGAGAGAGCGACGTATGGTGCAACACCTTGGTCCAGCTCGACCCGATTGCGATTGGCATTCTGATCGCAGTCCTGCTGCGAGGCGAGATGCCGCGGCTCCCGCGATTGGTGCGCGCTGCGCTGTTGCTGGCCGGCATCACGGGGCTGGCGCTGGGGAGTCTGTACTTCGGAATCAAGAACGATCCGCTGACCACGGCACGGATTGTTTTTGGATATCCGTCGGTCGCCATCGGCGGCGCGCTTTTGCTGCTATCGGTACTGCGGAATCGCACCAACGGCAGCAACCGGGCGCTAGTTTACCTGGGACGCATTTCGTATGGACTGTACGTCTTCCATGTGCTCGGATTGCTGATCTCGGACCACGTCGTCGCCGATCAAACTGCCAGCTTGTTCCGCTGCGGAGTGCGTATTGCCGTTGCGCTGGCGGCGACGATTCTGATGGCGGCAATTTCTTACCGCTGGTTGGAGACACCCTTCCTGAACCTTAAGCAGAGGTTCACCCACGTGTTGTCGCGGCCGGGCGGGTAGCTGGGATCATTCTGAAATAAGTGGGGCAGGCAGCGACCCGCGCTAGTACTTGCGCATGTGGATTTCAGTGCCGTTGCGCTCGAAGCGGACCTCGTCCATTAACTGGTTGATCAGGAAGATACCGCGACCGTGATGGGAATACACATTCTCTCCGTGTAGCGGGTCAGGAATCTTTACGGGGTCGAAGCCGGTGCCTGGGTCGCGGACGACGATCAGCATGCCGTGCTCTTCATCGCAGGAAACAACGCACTGGACGCGCTTGGCAGGGTCGTTCTTGCAGCCATGGAGAATAGCATTGGCCAGGGCTTCACGGATCGCGGTCTCGATCTCAAATTCCTTGCCGGCAGCACAATCCATGCGCCGGGCCATCTCCATGATGCCCTCTACCACGGGACTGATGCCGCTCGCGTCGGCGTTGAGCGTGACCTCAATGCGTATCATCTGGTCTGTGCGATCAGACGCGACCGACGAAGGGTCGCCGGCGGGCGCTTGCTCCCCACCGAGTGTCGCCAGCGCTACTCTGACAGGAATGATGGTGCCGGTCAAGCGAGAATCCTAAAAATGGCGGGTGCCTAGCACCGTAGTGCCATCGCGCGGCGGTTTTGGGGCGATGAGCCGCGATCTCAGAGCTCAAGTTTGACCGTGATCCCGACTTGGTCGCAGGTTGCCGTGCGCGAATGGCTGTTCTCCAGCGATGTGTTAACGTCGTGACGAGTCGAGGCCGGGTGCGGTCAGGGTGAAGCGTTTCAGAACCGGCGGGCGGGGTTGCATGGCGAAATCTGCATGGGGATTGCCGCTGATTTTGTTGCTGGCTACAGTGGGAACAACCGTGGCCGGTGCGCAGCAGATTACGGTTGCGGCCGCTGCCGACTTGAATTATGCGCTCACCGAGCTCGCAAACCGGTTCGAACACGACACAGGGAGCAAGGTGACGCTGTCGTTCGGGTCGTCGGGGAACCTGTACTCGCAGATCGTGACCGGTGCACCGTTCGACCTGTTCTTTTCGGCGGACGAGGCTTATCCCCAAAGGTTGGTTGCTGACGGGGTTGCGGAAGCCAAGTCTCTGCGTACCTATGCGTTCGGCCATCTGGTGCTATGGGTGCCGAATCGTTCGTCGCTCGACTTGGAAAAGCTGCAGATGCAGACACTCACACATCCTTCGGTTACGCGTATTGCCATCGCCAATCCGCAATATGCGCCGTATGGACGGGCGGCGATGGCAGCGATTGACCATTACGGGCTCAAGGAAAGGGTGGCGGGCAAACTGGTCTTTGGCGAGAGCGTCAGCCAGGCGGCGCAATTTGTGCAATCGGGAAATGCGCAGGCGGGACTGATTGCGCTTTCGTTAGCGAAATCTCCGGCCATGGCGGAGACGGGACGCTACTGGGAAGTGCCAGCCGACGCATATCCGGGGCTTAGGCAGGCAGCGGTGATTTTGGCTGCCTCGAAACAGAAGAAGACAGCGGCGGCGTTCCTCGACTTTGTGGTCTCAGCCGAAGGGGCAACCGTGCTGCAGCAATTTGGACTAACACCTCCCATGCACCCATGAGCGTACAAGCACTCACGCTGACCCTGCGCCTGGCCGTCCTGGTTTCGCTCATCCTGATGGCGATCGGTCTGCCCATGGGGTATTGGCTGGCCATTTCGCGCAGGCGGTGGAAGTTCGTGATAGAAGCCATCGTGGCGTTGCCCATCGTGCTGCCGCCGACCGTGCTGGGGTTCTACGTGTTGGTCGCCATCGGACCGCTGAGTCCAGTGGGGCGCTGGTATCACGCCATCACGGGCGGCAGTCTGGCGTTTACCTTTCGCGGACTGGTTGTGGGATCGGTGCTCTACAGCCTGCCCTTCGCGGTGCAACCGATTGCGGCTGCGTTCTCGTCGGTGGACCAGACGCTGCTGCACGCGTCCGCCACCCTGGGCGCCTCGCGCTGGCGCACCTTCTGGCGGATCGTATTTCCGCTAGGTATTCCTGGAGTATTGACCGGCTTCGTGTTGAGCTTTGCGCATACCCTTGGGGAATTCGGCGTCGTGCTGATGATCGGCGGCAACATCCCCGGCGCTACCCAAACCGTGTCCATCTGGATTTACGACCAGGTGCAATCCCTGGATTATGCGTCTGCCAACCAGATGGCGGGACTGCTGCTGCTGGTGTGCTTTGTCATCCTGATAGCGCTTTACGGATTACGACGGAACCGCAAATGGGGCGCATGGGGGTGGCAGTGAACGGCGCCCTGCCCGTCAATTCCTCCGCCGGGCTGCATGTCGAGATACGGAAGCGGCTGGCGGACCCCAGCGACAGCAGCCGGGAATTCGCACTCGCGGCGCAGTTTTCGATTGCGGCGGGGTTCACGATTCTGTTCGGTGCCTCCGGCGCGGGCAAGACCACAATTCTGGACTGCATTGCGGGACTCCAAAGGCCGGACGCGGGGCAAATCTCGGCCAACGAGCAGGTGCTTTTCAGCTCGAAGCAGGGCGTCGATGTGCCCACGCGCAAGCGACAGGTGGGTTACCTCTTTCAGACGCTGGCGTTGTTTCCGCACCTGACGGTTCGGCACAACATCGAGTATGGCTTGGCGCAGGTCGGCCGAGACGAACGAGAGCGAAGATCGCAGGAGATCGCCGGATCGTTTGGCATCTCGGGCCTCCTGGACCGCCGTCCGGCAGCGATCTCCGGAGGCGAGCGGCAGCGGGTGGCGCTGGCGCGTGCCTTGGTGACGCGTCCCAAGGCCCTGCTGCTGGACGAGCCCATGAGCGCACTGGACGCGAGCACCAAGTCGAGAATCGTTGACGACTTGCGGGTGTGGAATGAGCGGCACGCCGTGCCGGTGCTTTACGTAACCCATCAGCGCGAGGAAGTTTATGCGCTGGGCGACCGAGTTCTGGTTCTGGAAAGGGGCAGGTTGGTCGCCGATGGAGCGCCACACGAAGTGCTGGGCCGTCCGCAGTTGGAGTCGATTGCCCAGTTGGCGGGCATGGAAAACGTCTTTGAGTGTTTGGTGCGGTCCACTCGTCCGGACCAGGGGACGATGACCTGTGTCATTGCAGATTCAAACGTTCCATTGGAGGTGCCGCTCTACCGGGTGGACGCCGCCCATCCGATCAAGGTGGGGATTCGCGCCGGTGACATCCTGGTGGCCACTTCGCAGCCGCGCGAGTTGAGCGCGCGGAACGTCATCGCGGGCAGCATTCTTTCGTTGCGTCAGCAAGACGTGACTGTGATCGCCGAGGTGGATTGCGGGGCCCGCTTTCTAGTGCGCCTGACACCCGGCGCCTGTCGCTCGCTCGCACTCGAAGCCGGAAAGCCCATCTGGCTGGTGCTCAAGACCTACTCCTGTCACGTTTTGCAATAGTCGCTGACCGGGTCCCCGGTCTTGCCGACGTTCATCCCTCACGCGGGGCTGTGACCATGCTCACTGCGGGGCTGTGCGTAGGGTTCATACTGGAAATGTTCGAGGCTGCTGTCTGCCAGGAATGGGGAAGCCCATCCTGGAAGCGAAGCTGGCGAAGCGAGTGCGCATGCAATGCGACCCGGCTTCAGCGGCCGGCAGCACGATCCAAGCGGAGGTGTGACGCAATGTCAACCGTAGTCGATCCCGAAACCAAAGATCAGAAGAGTCCTTCCACGGCTCCCGCCGTGCAAGGGCCCGAATTGTTTGCCGCCGAAATCGAGATGGAGAAGAAATCCTCCAATCTCGGGCCGCTCATCATGGTGCTGGCCCTGGTGGCCGTCGTGGGCGGGACCATCTTCTACTTTTTCAAGACAGCTCGTGAAGTCCTGACCGAGCCGGTTGCCACCAGCGCCGTGAACGAGATTTTGAAATCGCAAGGTCCAGGCAGGATCCATTTCAGCGTCGGAACCGTGGTTTCGAGCGTGGACGACAAGCCCAACGACCCGCACTACAAGATGTTGGCCAAGGCGGGCATCCTGGTGGTGAAGCCCCGGACCTGGAACTCCATCATTACTACCATGACTCCGGCGGGAGAGAAGGTGCTGGGCGATATTCAGGGAGTCGAGAAAGGGAAGAACGCGGACGGGAACGTAACATATTCGGTTCCCCTGGCCGAGCGCAAGATCGTCAAGATCGACAAGATCACCATGATCAAACCGCACCTGGCGCGCGTGGACTACACCTGGCAGTGGGCGCCCAACCGGCTGGGCCACGAATTCGACGCTGCTGGAGACCTGGTCCACACCTTCAACACCTGGGATCGGGCCACGCTGATCAAGAACTACGGCGTCGATTTCTACAGCGCCGGGCCGACCAAAGCGAGCGTTGTGTTGGCCGAGACCAAAGACGGCGTCTGGAAGCCCTACGTCGAGTAAGCCAAGCCTGCACCGGCGGTACGGAACACAGCTTCAGTACGGGAGGAGTTCCAGCTCCTCCCTATTATTTTGTGGGGACGAAGTTGTTGGCGCGAGCATCCAGCGTGCGCTGGTCCGACCTGTCCGTTTGCAATCACTTAAAATGTAAGAGTCACAGCTCAAGAAATTGGTATGGCTGAATGGAAATCAAGCAGACGGACCACAGTGTCGCTTCGATGAACCACGTCGTTCGGTGCATCTCGTGTGGTGAGGCGAGTGGTGAGCTGGCGCCAGACTTTCGCTGTGCGCACTGCGGCGACTTGCTGGAGGTCGATTTTCCCAAGTGGTCAGCGGAAGCGCCGCCTGATCCCGTAGTCCTCAAATCGCTGTGGCGCGAACGCAGGACGTCGAATCAGCCTCTGGATGCCAGTGGCGTGTGGCGATTCCGCGAAGTGCTGCCCGAACTCGACGACTGGGCCTGTGCAGTCACGCTGCGGGAGGGCAATACTCCGCTCTACGACTTGCCGCGCTGCGCACGTTCCGCAGGGGTAGAGCGCTTGCAAGCGAAGCACCAGGGCATGAACCCGACCGGGTCGTTCAAAGACACGGGCATGACCACCGCCATCTCTTTCGCACGGCAGGAACGGTTTCACTGGGTGGCATGTGCCTCGACAGGGAACACCTCGGCTTCGATGGCGGCGTATGCCGCACGCGGCGGGATGCGCAGCCTGGTGGTGATTCCTGAAGGCAAGATCGCCTGGGGAAAGCTGTCGCAATCGCTTGACTATGGGGCGCTGACCTGCCAACTGCGCACCGACTTCGACGGCTGCGTACGAGTGCTCAATGACGTCATCCGGCGCTATCCGATTTACCTGCTCAATTCCGTCAATCCTTACCGTCTGGAAGGCCAGAAAACCGCCGCCATTGAGTTGCTCGAGCAACTCGACTGGCAGGTGCCTGACCATGTTGTGGTGCCGGGCGGAAACCTCGGCAACAATTCCGCGCTGGGCAAGGCGTTCCTGGAAATGAGGCGGTTGGGAGCGGTTGATAGCGTGCCGAAAATCTCGGTGATCCAGGCGGAAGGCGCCAACCCGCTTTACCGGACCGTACACGAAAAGAACGGCAAAGAGCTTGTCCCCGTCGAGGCTGAGACGTTGGCGACCGCGATTCGCATCGGCAATCCGGCATCGTGGAAGAAGTCGCTGCGGGTCATCGAGGCGACAGGCGGATGCGTAGAGCAGGTGAGCGAAGCGGAGATCGCGTTAGCGAAGGCTGAGATCGGAGCAGACGGTGTGGGCTGCGAGCCGGCCTCCGCGGTGACGCTGGCCGGGCTCAAGAAGCTGGTACGGAGCGGATTTGTGCGCCCAACCGAATCTGTAGTCTTGATTCTGACCGGGCACGTGCTCAAGGACCCGGAGTACACCATCAAGTTCCACCGTGGAGATCTGTCGGTGCCGCGGATGGCCGACGACGCCTTCCGGGCTCTAACCGCCGAACAACGAAAGTCGCCGGTCGTGCTGGACGCTAATGCGGACGCGGTGCTTCGCGCCCTCGAAGCAGAGGACAAGCGCGATGGCTGATTCCCGCGAGCTATCCGGCATGCAGTTTCGAATGTTTTTTCCG
>Ga0335082_10001569_pt1 | contig 24371 bp, 33 predicted proteins | sample Lox_Sample_41_FD_206718 | JGI IMG/M metagenome (GOLD analysis project Ga0335082, IMG submission 206718) | Soil microbial communities from Loxahatchee National Wildlife Refuge, Florida, United States - Lox_Sample_4.1 | ecosystem: Environmental > Terrestrial > Soil > Wetlands | place: USA... | reverse complement strand
GCTGACAGGCAGCGCAGCAATCTCTTCTGGCTGCATCGTGGGGTACTCCTTTTCGACAGCTCGTGCAGCACCGCGATCAATCAGCGGAGCCTTACGGTATGCCCACGGCGGATCTGCATAAATGACGGGAAATCGTTGAGTCATATGTTACACACTACCCATGGTTCGTGGTGGTGTCAACCCGATAAGCATGCATTGTTCGTTGCGCTCGATGCGTCGAATACGTCAGATACGCCGGCGCGCGAAGGAGAAACCGCATGAAGCGCTACTCGAAAGTCTCGGGCATGCATCTCGTCACGTGCGATCACGTGAACGCGCAGCGCTATCCCGGCGAACCTCGCACGTGCGGCGAGGAATTCCGATCGTGCTCGGACAAGAGCGTGATCGGTAAGCAACTCGAACACGCCGGATGGATCGTCGAGAGCTCGGCGCTCGGCGATCGTCATCTGTGCCCCGCGCATGCCGGGACGAACGCCCGCACGCGCACGATCGATAAAACGTTCTTGCCCCTCGGAGGGAATTCCAAATGATCGAAACGACCGGCATCGATCTTCCGGCGCTGCTACACGGGCCACACTGCTCGTCGCTCGAGTCTCGAGATCTGGCGATCATGATCGAAGACATGCTCGACGATGCTCACAATGCCGCGACGCAGGAACGCAAAGATCTTGTGTGTCAACTCGACGAGGTATGCGAGGAACGCGACGATGCCGTGCGGATCTCCGGCGAGCTCGCCGAGGCGCTCCTTGCGGTGATCAGCGCGCACGACCGGATGGTCAAGGAGCGCGAGGATACCGTTGCTGTCGGCGTGCTCGTGGTTGCAGGGCCGATGCTGCAACGTGCGAGCGAAGATCTATTGCGCGCGATCGATGCGGCGCGACGCGTGCACACGCAGTGGGACGACGGCGAATTGTAGATCAATCGCCGCGATGCATAGCGATCGGCGCTGCGCGCCGGAGTACGATACTCCGTTGGGGTTGGATTCCCTGCGATCGCACGACGAGATTGCCGCCGGGTGGATGGTCTACTCTAGGCGCTCGCAACCGAGAACGAACGAGAAAAGGAAACCGAACATGTCGAACGATAAGAACAGCAACTATGAAAAGGCCGTCGCTCGCGCCACCGGCAAGGGCGAGGTATCTACCGCGCCGGCGATCCCGGTGTCGCACGATCTCGTGAAGAAGGCCGACGACGCGACGATCGCGGCGATGCTCGCCGATCCGTCGCTGGAATTCGCCGTTCAGAATCACAACATGGAGCAGGGCGAGATGCTCGAGGGCATTCTCGAGGGCAACGGCCCCGATGCCGAATTCGAGCGCCACGATCCGCACACCAACACGGTCACGACCAACGTGGTGCAGACGTGGATCGTGTCGTCGTTCGATGGGACCAAGCGCGTGTCGATCCTGTCGAGCGTGCAGCTCGACAAGAAGCTCCCCCCGTTCGTGGGTGGTCCTGTCAAGATCGTTCGCGGCAAGGATATCAACATCGGCGATGCAAAGCGGATGACCGATTACCTCGTCGCCGGCCCCAAGCTGAAGAACGGTCAGCGGCGCTCGTGGGCGACGCAGCGCCCGCAGGTGATCGACGCATCGGCGAGCGCGCCGGCGCTGCCGCCGGGCACGGGCAACAGCGAGGCCGCGGCGCACTAGAGGCGCCGTGTCGAACGCACCCGAGATCGTCGAGATCGCGTGCCGCACGTGCGGCACGATGCGCACGTGGCAACGCACCGATCGCGGTGCGTTGCTCGTGCGCTCGGTGCTCGAGGTCGATCCGCCGGAGTGTCCCGGCGGTTGTCAACCGCGCGAGCTCGCGTCGCCGATGGCGTCGGCGTACGCGCATCATCTTCGCGAGACGCGCGGTCACCGTCGCAAGCAAAAGTAACCAGTCGCGATCACGCCGATGGCCACGTCGAAGAAAGCGCGCCGGACATCTGGCAAGACGTCTGCGAAGACGAAGGCCAAGGCAAAACCGAAGGCAACCCAGGCTAAACCGAAGGTCAAGCCGAAGGCCAAGCCGAAGGCCAACCCGAAGGCGACAACCGCGCCGGCCAAAAGAAAGGCCCCAACGGGGAAGCCGAAACCCGTTGGGGCCAGGACGCCGGGCGGTCGCGTCCGAGAGCCTAAAGCATCGCGCGTTCGGAAACCGATTGTCAAGCCGGCGCGCCCTGCGCCGGCGCGCCGTCCGGCGCGGCGCTCTCAGCATCCCGAGGCTGTTCGATCGCGCAAGCGCCGTGCGCTCGCACGTGAGGCCGAGCGCCAGAAGGAGATCGAGCGCAAGCGGCGTGCGCTCGCGAAGAAACAGAAGGCGCGGACGCGCAAGCGCCGGGTCGTTGACGAGGCCGAGCTCGCTCGCGATTGGCTCGAGATGATCCGGTTGCGGATCGCCGAGGTGTTCGACGTGTCGCTCGAGGTAACGTTCGCTGGCGGTGGCGCGGCGCGTTCCGAGGATCGCGAACGTCAAGAGGCGGCAGCCGGCGCCGGCAATCCATGGATGATCGTGGGGCACTTCACGCCCGAGGACGAGATCAACTATCAGGCGCTCGCGGTCGCGCTCGGTATTGTCGAGGATGATCTCGTGATCGAGGCCGCGGTGCATCCGTCTCGGTTGTCGCAGATCCGGATCATCTTTCACGATCCGCTGTCCAAGCGTGGCGAGGGTAACGATGTGCTCAGCCACATCGGCGCGTGGAGCTTCGTGCTTGGCGATGCGATCGGCGATCTCGTGGGCGCAGACGCGACCGATCCCACCGAGGGAAGTCTCGCGGCGCGCTATGCCGAGACCACGGTGCCGAGCTTCTACATCTTCTTTTCGCGAACGATCGTCGAATATCGTACGGCGTGGCCGAGCGGTGCGCGCACGCAGGAGGTCAAGCTCAGGTGAAAAAAGGCGGCCGAAATCGAAATTACGATCTATATTCGTGGCACTGGTACGCGCACGGTGTGAGTGCGTTGGAGGGCAACGAGAGCGAATCGTCGCCGATTCGACGCGAGCTCTCGCGATCCCGTGATGATGACTATGATGGCGATTTCGATCCGACGCGCGGCGTGATGGATAGCTCGGAGCATCGACGAAATGCCGCGATCGGCGCGTCGTGGCGGGCGGCGATGCGAGTGGCGGCGCGGCGACGTGCGCGAGGCTCGCATGGCGCGACGTGAATTCAAGATCGCCGGCACGTTCGATATCGAGTGCGCCGATTGGGACACATTCGCGGTCGCAGCGACGTACGACGGGCATCGCCCCAAAATCTGGTACGCCGGCGACGACATGATCGATTACATGCGCCAGATCGGCGGCGTATGGTTCGCGCACGCTTCCGGGGTCTACGACGGGCTCTATGTCCTTGAGCGGTTCCGCGAGCGCGGCGTGTCGTGTCAGATCGATCGCGCGCAACATCGCGTGACTCGCATCGTCGCGGGGTCGCTGACGATCCGTGATAGTTATGCGATCTGGCCCGTGCCACTCGACGAGATCGCGAACGCGATCGGCGTCGCCGTGCCGACGCTTCCGTGGCCGTGCATCTGCGAGCATGACTGCGGCGGATACTGTCAGATCGGTCAGCGAGCTCGCGAGGGCGATCCGGATCTCGAGGACTACATCAAGGCCGACTGTCGCGTGCTCTACGATGGCTTGCATTATCTCCACGCGTGGACCTCGGCGCACGGGATCGCGCTCCGTGGCACGCTCGGACAAACCTCGTGGGCGGCAGCGCAAGACGAGCTCGGCGTGCCGGCGTCCACGATCCCGTTTCCGCTGTATCGTCATGCCAAGCGCGGTGACAAGGGCGGCCGGATCGCGATCGTGCGCCCGCGTGCCAAAGGTCCCGGCACGCATCACGACATCTGCAACGCGTATCCAGCGCAGCTCGCGAAGATGGAGCTCCCTGTCGGAACGTGTCGCGAGGTAGGCCGGAGCGACGCGACCGCGGCGCTCGGCGCGCTTCGGCCGGGGATGTACACGATGACGGTAGATGTCCCGGAGGATCTGTTCGTGCCGCCTCTTCCATGGCATTACGGCGGCCAATTGACGTTCCCCACGGGCACGATCTCGGGGACGTGGGTCTTGCCCGAGCTGATCGCGGCGTTCGAGCGTGGCGTGACCGTGCGCAAGATCCATACGGCGTTGCTGTGGGAGGCGACGTCGCCGATCTTCGGCGAGCTCGTCTCGCGTTGGTACGAGCTTCGTCGCGAGGTCGGTCGAAAGACGCCGCTCGGCCAATGGATCGGCCGGCTCGCCAAGACGTTGCCGGGGAAGTTTGCCGAGCGTCCGGATCGATCGCGCGTCGTCATGCATCCCGAATCGATCAAGGTGTGCCTTCGGCAAGGGTCGTGTGCGGATGGTTGCACGGGGCGATGCGGCGCGTACGAACAGATCGATCCGCTCGGCTTCATCTACGCGATCCCATTTTCGCATCTCGCGGACAGCTCCTATCCGCAGTGGTCGGCGTACCTGCGCGCGGGGACGCGCGTACAGTGGCTCGCGCAGGCCGAGCGATTCGGGACCGATCTCGTGTTCGGCAACACGGATTCGATCTACTCGATCGGTCGTAAGACCCCCGAGCCTCTCGGCGATGGCCTCGGCCAGTGGGAGTATCAGGGCGCGTGGTCCGAGATCGAGATCCGATCGCCGTCGACGTACGCGTATCGCGACGAGCACGGCGTGCTCGTGATCAAGGGCGTTCCCGGGCTCACCGAGGAGGACTGGAAGCGTGGATCGGGCGTGATCGATCGCGGTCTCGTCACGTTCGGTCGCGCGGTCGGCACGCACAAGGGCCTGTTTACCAAGCGTCAGCGTCGGTGGACGCTGCCGGGCGAGGAACGCCAGATCTACGGCGATCGAAAGATCGGCGACGGCGGCATCACGTACCCACTCGGAGCGCGCGAGATCCGCGAGCTCGTGACGGCGCGGAGGCGCGCACGCGAGGCCGAACGCGAGGAACGGCGAGCGCGTCAGCGCGCGCGACAGCGCGAAAAGGCGCGAGTCGGGGCTCGGTAATACGCAGAGAAGACATAGGAAATGAGGATCATATGAACAACGCGATTGCTGGAATTTCTGGCGGCCGAACGAGCGCGCGAATGGCGTACATGCTCGATTCGTCCGTTGTGCTTGCATTTCAAAACACGGGTCTCGAGCACGCAAAGACGTACGAGTTTCTCGATCGGATCGAAGATGACATCGGACGCCCGATCGTTCGCTTGGAATTCAGAGCGCCCGAACGAGGTGAACCGCCGAAGGCGCGCTCATTCGAGATCGTCGACTCCAAGCATCTGTCACGTCACGGTGAGCCGTTTCGCGATCTGCTCGAATGCCTGAAGGCGTATCGCGCGAAGCACAAGGGCAAGGGGCCAGTTGCGCCGTATGCAAACATGCGGCTGTGCACCGCGTACCTGAAGGTGCGGACGCAGCGCAGTTATTGCGAAGCGTTGGGGTGGGGCGGCCCCACGGAATATACGGAATACGTTGGACTTCGTGCCGACGAACCGGGCCGCGTTGCCAAGATGAAACAGCGTAATCAGGATCGAGACACAGACGAATGCGCTCCGCTGTTCGACGCGGGGATTGCCAAGGATGACGTGCTGTCTTTTTGGCGCTCGAAATCATTTGACCTAGAGATCGGTGAGCACCTTGGTAACTGCAATTGTTGCTTTCTTAAGGATGAACGCGATCTTGCGACCGCACTGATAGATCCTACTGTCGATGCGAATTTTTGGATCGATATTGAGAACGATTTTGGGCCGATGCGTCGCGGCGGTCGACCGTCGTATCGTCAGGTGTACGAAGAGGCTCCGATGCGCATGGTCATGCGCGACGCGATCTTGTCCGATAGAATCGACGACGCTCGCGAGCTCGGTGCGCAACTAGGTCTTACGCCCAAGCGTGTGAAGCTGATCATTGCGCAGGAGAAAGCGGCGCATGTGCCGTTTGCTTGCGAGTGTGACGCGGCCAAAGCTGAGGATTTCGACGGTTGCATATAACTGGCAGTAAAGATTGATTCATCGCGATCGAATCTCTTGCATCGGTTCCCATGGTCCACCGCGACCGAGGCCGCACATCGACGCGCCGACACTCGTATTGATGTAAACCGACTTCGCCTCGATGGCGAACATCGTGAGGCTGAGCGCGATGGCGAGCTTCGGCGGAAGAATCCGATTGAGGCCGATCACGCCGGCGGCGATCGATCCCAGATACAGGAACAGTGCGGCGTCCGATGGATGATGGCCGAGCACGGGATTTGATTCGACCCAATCGGAATCGGCGAGGAATTGGTGCGTGGATCCGCCGTCGCATGCGAGTGATCCGACTGCGAGGGTTTCGCTCGTGCGCGCGGCGTAGATCCACGTGGACGAAGGCGGCGCGCAGCCGGCGCACCCGACGTACATGCCAAGCAGTAAACCAGCTCGCTGCATCACCGTCGCCTTACTTGCATGCAGTTGAGGTCATGCGGTGGCTCTGATCGAGCCTCGTTTCGATGGTCGTGCACGGTGGGTGATAGATGCCGTTCCAGCGACCGATCGGGGATCCGTTGATAATCGGTCAGATCCGAGGCATCACGACGTACTCGGCCCAGGCTGGAACATTCGCCTCGATGCATCGGCGGATCACAAGCCGGTGGATCTGCTCGGGCGTCGCACTCGGATCCTTGAGCCTGTAGTCTTCCCCGGGTCCGTTCGCAGCAAGCCATGACAGACCTCGACGGCTACCGACGCGGTAGACCGCGCGTGCCCCAGGGAGCAGCTCGTACTCGTCGCCAGCAACGCGCCGCAGGTAGCCGACCAGGGTGGCGGCGTACCCGGAGTAATAGCCGGGGATCTGAATCACCTTGAGTCCGTCTCTCATGTCGATGTCTCCAATTAGAATTTGAAGGAAGGCGGCGGCGTCGGCGTCGGCGTCGTCGGCGTCGTCGGCGTCGGCGGCGTCGGCGGCGGCGGCGGCGTCGGCGGCGTCGGCGGCGGCGGCGGCGTCGGCGGCGTCGGCGGCGTCGTCGGCGGCGGCGTCGGCGGCGTCGGCGGCGTCGTCGGCCTGACGCATCCACAGGGCCACGCCGAGCCTGGTGACTCTTTCGCCGTTCGATAGCCGCCAATCCTCAAGCACCATGCGTGTGTCCGGATCGCTTTGATTTGCGATCAGCTCGTTAGGTGGTTCGGTGTTGAGACAACCGATCACGACACCAGCTCACCGAGATCGACTTCGAGCGCGGCTGCGATCCGCGCAAGCGTTCGGGTTGAGGGCCCACACGGGCGTTGCCAGCACTTGGTGCATCGTTCGGGTCGCGGTTTCGCTGCGTCGGTCATACGAGGCCCTTCCCCTGTTGCCAGTGCACGAACTTGAACGGAGGCCAGCCGATGATCGGGTCGAGCATCGCCGAGCTCGAGCTCGCGGGCCGCGGGCACTTCAGCGCGAGCGCGCTCGTGCGCGCGCCGACGAACCCCGCGTATCCGGCGAGTACGTCCTCGGGCTTGAACTTCTCGAGCTTGGCGCGCCGCTCCAGCGGCTGACAACGCTGCAACCCCCATCCATGCGGATCGTTCGACGCGCAGCCGGCGCACATGGCCAAGCCGATGCCAAAGCCGAGCGCGAATGCGCAGACGTAGGCTGTCTGCCGGAGGGCGTACCAGAGACGCGTGGTCACGGTTTCCTCGCGAGTTGATGCGCCTGAAGCCCCATGATGTAGCCGGCCATGAGGAGATCGCTATCGCGATCGGGGCGACACAGCTTGAGGATGACGGTGCGATCATCTGCGGCGACCAGGTAAACGCCATCCTCGCGGATTTCGGGCACCCATATCTGCTCGGTGACTGCCGATCCGCTCATGACTTCTGCTCCGCGCGGGCGTTGAGGATCTCGGCGCAGCGGGCGCGTTGCTTCCGACCAAATCGCCCCATGCTGAGGGCGGCATTGCAGACAGCCCACTCCATCGGTTGGAGTCGCTTGTCGAGCGAATCGCGCAGCTCGCGGATCTGCTCGTCGGTGATGTTGTCGGCGGTGATCACGACTTTCGCACTTTCTTGCACGTATCGCACGGACACATGGCGCCGTGGTGCTTGGTCAACTCCACGAGGCGCCAGAATTCCCGGGCGTTGAGGATCTCGGCGCAGCGGGCGCGGGCGGCCCGTACCTCTTCGCGCGTGCCTAGGTGTCCGTGCTCGTTCAGTGCAAGCGTTGCCACGCGGAGCGTGGCCTGATCGCCATCCACGAAATCTGCCCGGTCGGCGAGAGCGCGGATTTGCTTGCTGGTGATGGTGTCGGCGGTGATCTTGTTCATGATAACGTTATGTACATATCCCGTGCCACGCCGATCCGCTCGTAACCCCTCGGCATGACTCGCCGCGTCGTGTATCCGTTTGATAACAGTGTTATCAACCGGCGTCAGCTTCGCCAGGTTCGGCCGCATCGAGCGCGGCCTCGATGCCATCTTCGATCTCGGCGTCGCTGGCGTTGGCGTGATGCTCGGCGTCGAATTCGATTTCACGCTTGGTCTCGCGCGTCGTCTTGGGCTTTCCGTCTGTGTCGTTTCCAGAGTCGAGCCACCGTTCGCGAATCGCCCACGCTTCATCTGCCGTGATGCGAAGATCGATCACGACGCGGCGCACGGAGAGCCCGCGCTCGAACATCTCGAAGGCTCGAGACTCGGCCTCGCCCGGTGTCAAGGGGGCTGCGCGTTTTCTTGGCAGTCGAGCCAATTCGGCAGGATCGTACAAATAGACTTCCCGCGTGCTGTCGCCTTGGGTGCCCATCACGGGGTGCAAGAGCCCTTTTCGCTCCCAATTGATCAGCGTAGCCGTGGAACATCCCAGGAGATCCGTGGCTTCATTTCTGTTCAAAAAGTTTTGAAACTTGATGGCGTCGCGGCCTGTCTTGGGGGTCACCATGTTCAGAGTTGATACAACATGTATCAACATTGAAGAAAGATCAAGCGCGCCATCGGACGGCAAACCACTAGACAGATCGCGTATAGGTGATCGGTATGGGCCGCGGGGCACTCGATAGCGCACTCGACTTTGCCGATTCTGTCGTCGGTGGTGTCGAGACGTTCTACGGGCGTCGTGCCGGTTCGTCGTCGGCGGCGCCCAACGCGCAGAACGCGCAGACCGGGGCGACCGGCCCAGCGCAGCTCACCTCGGGATGGAAGATCTCGACGGTGAAGGCCAAGGATGGCTCCGCGGCGTACTTCGTGACCAACGGATCCGAATGCGTCGCGTGCTCCTCCGAAGCGCTGGCGCAGCGCGTGTGCATGTTGCTCGGAGGTTCGGTGCCATGAGCGCTGTCAAGGCTGTGAACGGTACCGGCGCCGGCAGCAACGAGCACCTTCGCGAGCTCCGGCTCACGCCGCCCGAGATGAAGATGCTCGCGTTCGTCGCCGAGCGCGGTGGCGAGATCGAGTGGGATTGGTCGAAGGTCAATCCCAACGCAAAGGCGATGGTCGCGAACATGATCAACTCGGGGCTCGTGATCGATCGCGAGCATGTCGATCGTGGCGTCGTCGCGCGTGTGACCCTTCGCCTGACCGATCGCGGGCGTGCGGTCGCGGCGGCGCTCGAAGCGATGCAGGTCAAACCGAACTAGATAAAAGACCGTCAAAATCTAACATCGCCCCGTAGCCGCAGACACGGCACGGGGCTTAGCCGATCAAAGGAACCATCGGAAAATCATCATGGCGACCACACACGTTCACCACCTCGCGCATCGTGCGCACAGCCTCCACCGCCGGCTCGAGGCGCTGCGGGCCAAGCTCTCGGGCACGACGGCGCGCGCCGTTCGTACGCTCGAGGTCTCGGCGGGCGCGCTCGTCGGCGGCGTGATCCAGGGCAAGGCAGGCCCCGAGGGCGCCCACGTGCTCCACGTGCCGGTGGATCTGGGCCTGGGCCTCGCGCTCAATGTCCTGGGCTACTTCGATGCCGCGGGGGACTACTCCGAGCACCTGAACAACCTCGGCGACGGCTTCATCGCGTCGTACCTCTCGAACGTCGGTTTCGGGTGGGGTAACTCGTGGCGCACGACCGGCAAGCTGTTCGGCCCCAAGGCGGCGCCGGCGGCGCTGCCGGGCGCGCCGGCTCCGGTCGTGCAAGGCGACATCTCGCCGCAGAAGATGGCCGAGATCATCGCGCGCACGCGAGACGCTTCGGCACCGTAGCGCAGATCAGGTGCCTGTCCTCGTGGCAGGCGCTCGGTTCACAGGCGGTTCCCGATCGTCTCATCGCCTGTGGATCGCACGCTCGACCGCGAGCTCGCCGCACGTGCGCGGCGATGACGTTCGTAGATGGAAACGCCACACGTGCGTGGCAAAGACCCGATCGCGCCGCGATGATTCACGGCGGATCAGAAAGCTTTTGTCATGTCAAGGCATGCATTGATCGGCGCGGATGATGCCCGCGCACTCCTCGGCGCGTGGCAGGAAATCGTGGGCTACCAGCGCAGCGGTCGCCCCGGCGGCCATCGCTTCCACGGCGCGTACGGCGGATCGTACGGCTATCGCTCGCGTGCGCTGCTCGGCGCCGAGGGCGACGACGGCGGCATGTCGCTGCCGCCGCGCAACGAGCTCGTGGATCGTCCGGGTCCGACCCGGGCCGATCGCGTGCTCCTGCCGATGTCCTCGGGCGTGAACATCCTGCCGAACACCTCGGCACAGATCACGTCGCGTCCGCAGAACGTCGCGTTCCGCCCGGAGCGGGTCATCATCGGCGGCACGCCGGGTGACTGGATCGTGAACGACATCAAGGTGGGCAACCGCTCGCAGTTTTCGCAGAGCGGTGACGTCCCGGGCGAGGTGTTCGCGAACACCACGATCGACGCGTTCGTGTCGTTCGAGACCGTCCAGACCGCGATGGATTTCGTGATGCTCGTGACCTACATCGGGGCGAGCGAGAGCGGGGCGCCGTTCTACTGCGCCGTGCTCGGGACGGCGGCGCTGTGAGCGGGCGTAACGCACTGCTCGGCTCGTCGGAGGTCCAAGCGCTGATCGGTTCGTGGCAGTCGATCATCGGCTCGGGGGCCGCGGATCCGTTCCGCGACATCCTCGGCGCCGAGACGTACTACCGTCAGCCGCCGGCGCCGGCGTGGCATCCTCATCATCACCATCGGTGGGGATACCAGCGCCCGTACGCGGCGCCGTACGCGCCGCCGTACGCGCATCCGGCGTACGCCGCGCCGTTCGCGCCGTACGCGCCGCCGGTATCGATGACGCCGGCGCGCCCGGTCGTGCGTGACTGGCGCATGGGCGCCGACGACGACGGCGGCATGTCGCTGCCGCCGCGCAATGAGCTCGTGGATCGTCCGGGTCCGACCCGGGCCGATCGCGTGCTCCTGCCGATGTCCTCGGGCGTGAACATTCTGCCGAACACCTCGGCACAGATCACGTCGCGCCCGCAGAACGTCGCGTTTCGCCCGGAGCGGGTCATCATCGGCGGTACGCCGGGTGACTGGATCGTGAACGACATCAAGGTGGGCAACCGCTCGCAGTTCTCGCAGAGCGGTGACGTCCCGGGCGAGGTGTTCGCGAACACCACGATCGACGCGTTCGTGTCGTTCGAGACCGTCCAAACCGCGATGGATTTCGTGATGCTCGTGACCTACATCGGGGCGAGCGAGAGCGGGGCGCCGTTTTACTGCGCCGTGCTCGGGACGGCGGCGATCTAGGTCGGTTCTCGTTCGTTGGAGCTCGTCGCCGCGCTGTGCCGGCGCACCGCGACGAGCTGTTACGAGCGTGACTCGCACGCTTGCAAAGACGTCATCCATGGATCAACTCTGGCTAGAGCTCGCGAAATCGTCGCCGATGGCCGTCGTGATCGGCTTCATCGTGTGGTGGGGCCAGCGCGAGCACACGCGGATCCTGCGATCGATGGATCTCCGGCTCGCCAAGGCGCTCGAGATTCTCCGGCTCGACACGCGACAGACGCCCTCTCGCGGCGTCCCGATCGGCCGTGCGCGGTCGCGCAACGAATCAGACGATCCGCCGGTTGCAGTCGCGCGCACGGTCAGCCAGGACGACATCGCGCACGGTGACGATCGCGACGATCGCGATGGAAGCGGAAGGCGGCGATAGCATGAAGCGTGGCACCAAAGACGTTGTTGCAGCGCTCGCCGTGGGCGGCGGCATCCTCGCGATCATCACCGCCGTCGAGCTCAAGCTCGGTCGCACGACGGCGCCGGTGCTCACGCGAGGTCGCGGCGCGCGTGGCCGATGGGCGGCGCCGTCGTATCTCGGAGCCGAGATCGCCGAGTATCCGCCGATGCTCGTCGAGCTGATTCGTCAGGTGCTCTCGGAATACGAAGCCAAGGCCGCGGCCGAGCGTGCCGCACGCGCGGAGGTACAGAGGCCGTGACCACACCCCTGTTTCACCTGACCCTGCCCGACACCGACGGGCCGGCGCACTTTGCACCGCTGCAAATCGCGCTCGAGGGCATGACCAAGATCAACGAGTGGCACATCGCGCGTAACCTGAAGCGCGCGAAGCGCGGCGCCGAACCGCCGATCCCGCCGCTCTATGCGTCCGGCGTGGTCTACAAAGAAGATCCGCCGGGCGAGGAGAATTGGAAAGATTGCTGGGCGTGCCTGCGCGACGGTCACGCCGATTGCGATCGTCTCGCGGCATGGCGAGCGGCCGAGCTTCGCGTCGCGGGCGTGCCCGCCGAGCCCGTGCTCAAGTGGCAGTGGATCCCGCGCGCGATCATGATCGCGATGGGATACCCGGCCAGGTTGCTCGGCAATTCGCCGGGCGTGTGGATGGTGCATTGCCTTGTCCGATTCCCGGACGGCACCACCGAGGATCCGTCGAAGATCCTCGGCATGGGCGGAAACTACACGAATAAGATCTGATCATGCTTCCTTTCTTGCTTCCTATCCTGGCGATCGGCGCGTGTCTGTGGGCTGCGCGACATCGCCGTGCATCAGCCGCCGCGGTCGTCGGTCACATCGCGGCGCCGCCGGCGCCGTCGCCGATCGCGGTCCTGTGTGGCTTCATCCGAGCGGGGCAGGAACCGCCCCCGCCGGTGATCTTGTGCGCGCTCGCCGAGGCCGAAGCGACGCATCAGCCCGAGATCGCCGATGCGATCTTGCACGCGTTCATCGTGCCGGTGGTGCGCGGTGAAATTTTGACGGCTAAAAATGCGAATGCCGTTCCGAGTCCGGTAGGCGCCGACGCGCGGCATCGCGTGCCGTTGTACTCCAAGGAACAAGCGATCGAACGCGAGGCGCATGCACCGTCGCAAGCGTCGCGTTCGGGCGGCGCCGGCCAGGCGCAGCCCATCGCCGCGGATGAATCCGAAGACGAGGCGATCGCGCGTGCACTCGAGAGCGCTCGGACGCAAGGCCGTGGCGGATCCGAGATGCGTGCTGCGCATGTCGCACATACGTCGCACGTGACGCGCGGCGAACCAGATGATCCCGGCGCGATCATCGGCTTCGCGCCGCCGGACGCGTGGGATCGGTTCTCGTCGCAGCTCGCACGTGAAGCGCCGAGCTTTTCGGCAAAGCGTCACGTCGGCCAGTTTCGCGCGCGCCGCGATCGGCTCGCCGAGCTCGGCATCGACGCCAATCGCCTGATCGACGATCCCGTGGCACAACGGAGCGCGCTCGCGCGCGAGATGGCCGATGCGTATGCCCGCGCCGAGGATAGCGGCCTCATCGCCGAGCACCTCGGCTCGACGATCGACGGCGCGACGGTCACGCTCTCGGGCATCCTCGGCGTGATTCAGGTCGCCGGGCTCGAGGGTGCGTGCGCGTGGCTCGAACGACCCTCCGATCGTGAACGTCATCGCAACACGTCGCGTATGTTCGCGCGGACCAATGGAGTGTTCTAGTGCCGACGCGCTCGCAGATCCTCGCGAGACTGACGGCGCTCATCGCCGCGCACGAGACGTTTTTCGCGACGCTCGGCCAGCGCAACCCGCGTTCGATCGAGCTGCGGAATTTTCTTCGCCGCACGTGGGATCCGTTTTTCGCGCAGTGGTCCGATCTCGTGATCCGGCATCACGTGGGCGCGAGTGACGTCGATGTTCTCCGCGACGTCGCGCGCGAGCTGTCGATCGTTCGCCGTCTCGCACGCGCGCGTGGAATCCCGGTGCCGGCGCTTGACGTGCCTGGCGCGTCCGTACGTTCGGCGGGCTTTTTCTCGGACGTGTGGAACGGGATCGCGGATGCAGGAACGGAAATCGAGTACACGCTCGGTGACGTCTGGGATACTGTCACCCAAGGAGAGATCACGATGGCAGGACATCACGGCGGTCACGGTGGACACGGACACGGGCATCATGGCGGCGGTCGGCGACGGCCCTCCGGCGGCGCGTGGTGGGGACCGTCGTATCCCTATGGCTGGGATGGCTGGTATGACGACGACGCGCCGGAGATCGTGATCCAGAACCCGGCGCACGTCACGTTGCTCGGTCATCACGGCAAGGGTCGTCACCTCGGCAAGTCGCGCGAGCTCGCGCTCGTGGGCCAGATCCTCACGCCGGGCGCCAATGGGTTCTCGATGGAAAGCCAGCTCGGCGCGGATCGTGTCCTCCACGTCAAGATCTGCATCGACGATCAGTGCTACGAGGGCTCGGCCGATCTGTCGAAGGTGCTCGCCGCGCTCGCCGCGAAGATCGCGGCGTATCATGATCGACTCCATGCGAGCTCCGAGGCGCGCGCGGCCTCCGATGCAGCGGTGCGCGATGCGCGCTCCGTGATCGTCGGTGCGCTCCTGGGCTGCCATCGGCAGACCCTCACGGCTGGATGGTTCGATTCGCTCAAGGGCGCGGTGTTGACCGTGCACCACGCGGTCGCCAGCACGGTGCAGAAATTCAAGGGGCCGATCACCGCGGCGGCGACCGTCGTTGCGACGTACTACGGCGGCCCGCTCGGCGGCATGGCGGCGGCCAAGCTGACGCCGATGGTCGTCGATGGCATGGCCAAGATCGGCGACAAGAAACATCCGGCCTCCAAAAAGCTCGCGCAGGTCACCGAGGCGGCCAAGCACGATCCGAAGCTCGCGCAGGCGCTCGCGACCGCCAAAGAGGCAGCGCTTCACACCGCGGCGGCGTATCACGTCTCGGCGGTCGCGGCAGATGCGGCCGGCGGTGATCCGGCCGCGCAGAAAAAGATCGATGCGGTCAAGAAAGACGCTGCCGCCGGCGACAAGTCAGCACAAGGCGTGATGGACATGATCTCGGACGTGTTCACGACGGCGGCCAAAAGTCGCATGTACAAGGGCACGGCGCGCGATCCAAACTGGCAAGTCGACGAATCGCAGATCGAGATCGACAACCCCAAGACCACCGGCACGCCGAGCTCGGACATGTCTTCGATGGTCGAAGGCGAGCGTTTGCTCGTGGGCGCTGCGGCGGCCTCGTTGCGCGATCAGGCGTCTGCGGCGGCGGCACAGATGCCGGGCCGGATCGTCGGGGTCGCGCTCACCGGCGAGGGCTGGCATCTCGAGGCGTTCGATTCGGTCGATGATGCGGATGACTGGTTCGGCAACGCCACCGACGTGCCGCACCTGTTCGTCTACGCGGCATATTTCGACAAGGGCGATCCGCTGTTCCCGGCGCCACTCAACGAAGCGCACGGCACGCTCGGCGCGCAGCCGGTCGCCAAGGGTCGTGCCGAGACGATCCGGCGTGGCGCGGCGATCGCGAGTGGGATCCCCGTGCCGCTCCTGGCGGCGCTCGGCGCCGGCGCTGGGTACGTCGGCATCAAGGGGTTTCGCAATTGGTTGCGTCATCATGACAACGATCTCGTTGCGAACACACAGGCCAACATGCACGCCATCACGCGCGCTCGCTCGGCTGCGCCGGTCGCTGTCAAGGGAGCGCGCGGCGGCACAGATGCAGCGAGTGCCGCGGCACGCGCTGCGATGAGAACATGGGCGGCCGAAATGGTATGGAACGAGATTTCTGCGTCGAAGGGATCGCCGGCTGCGTTTTGGCTGGTGACCAATTCGCGTGGCGTGTGGAGCGTGCTTGGCGCGGACACCTGGGAAAGCATTCAGGCCAACATCGATAACGTTCCACCGGATGCGTATTACGCTGCGTTCGAGATGGGCGCCTCGGCTCCTCGAATGCTTTACGATCGGTTTCCTGATTTGATCCGCGTCGGCGGCGTGTTGCCTTGGTTGATCGGGATCCCGGCAGCAATAGCGGCGTGGTGGGGATTCAATTTTCTTCGGACCGGAGGAGCGGGTTAGACATGGGCCGTTTCGGATCTGCCATCATCCTGATTGCGAACACACAGGCCAACATGCGCGCGTCTGCGAAACAGAGGGGATAACCGTGTCGCGTTGGGCAACATACGGAGCGGCCATGGCGCCATCGGCGCCGATCGTGTCGGGTCGCTGGTTGGCGATCGCCGAGACATCGCCACGTGTCATCATTGGAACCGTGTTGTTTCACGGGATCAGCGATCGCGACACCGCTGCGGCGCAACTCGACACACAGATCAAAGCGCTTGCACGCTCGGTCGTTGCTGCCGCCGGCGGCGATCCCGCGCTCATCACCACGACGCATGATGAGATGGTCGAGGAGCTCGAAAAAGCGCCGCACTGGAAGCTCCAGGTAACCGAGTCTCGCGACGCGATCGATCGCAGTCCCTACAAGTCACTGTGGGATAACGTCGTGTCCCCGTTGTTCGACGAGTGGGTGGCGTTCTACGGCAACCGTCAGCACTGGTACGACGACATCAACGAGATTTTCACGTCGTGGGAGGATTATGTTGCGTGGTTCGATCGCGTGGAGAACCTGCGCAAGCAGATTCAGGCGGCAGGCATCGGCAGGGATATCCCGAACCTTCATCCGCTCCACAAGTCCGCGCAGGAAGTTGCCGAGGGTGCGGCGAGCGACATCTGGAAGATCCTCAAATACGTCATCTATGGCGTACTCGGCATGGTCGGCCTCGTCTCGCTCGTGATGATCGGCCGATACGCGCACGGCGGAAGGAGCGCGCTCACCGCATGAAATCGCTCGCTCGACGTGCCACCGCGCACGCTACCGCTGCGATGCTCGCTAACCCGAGCTACTTCGCGTGGTGGTACACGATCAAATCGATCGCGCTCGTGATCGCTGCGGCATTGGCCGCATACTTCGCCGGCAAGAGTCGGGGGCTCGCGATTGCCACGACGAGCGAGCGATGGAGTCGATTCGCGTGACCATCGGACGTTGGGCATACGTTGTCGCCGGTGCGCTCGAGGCGCGTGACCGCTATGCGTTTGCGAGTGACATCGCCGATCGCTCCGCGTTTGGCCTGCGCGCGCTGCGCTACGGCTTCGGTCGCTCGGCCCATGCCGGCACGGCGGCGCGCCGTCACGTTGCGGCCGAGACGATTGTCGGCGCTGATCTCTACCACTCGGACGCCGATCGCAAGCGCGCGCTCGCGCAGCTCACCGATGGATTTGCGAAGCTCTCGGCCGATCTCGATGCGCAGGCGCCCGCTGCGCCGTGGCTCGCCCTCGATGTTCGCCCGACCCTCGATGAATGGGCGAAGTTTCGCGAAGCCGAGGCCGCATCGTGGACGGCGCGATTTGTTACCGATTGGCGCGAATACGAGGAATGGTACGAGCGCCTGAAGCGGCTCCGCGAGCTCGCGCGCGTCCACGGCATCACTCTCGCGAGTGCCGAGCCAACGCCGTTGCCCGAGACCGTATGGGAACAAGGATCCTCGGGGCGCGGTGGAACGATCAGTGTATGGGTGTCGCTCGTCAAGGTGATCGTGATCGCCGCGATCGGGATCACCGGATTCGTTGCGCTCTATGCCGTGATCCGTGATATTCGAGGCCGAAGCGTGCGGGGGCTCCATCATCCATGAGCGACAGCATCGGCCAGAAGATCGTCACGTTCCTTGCCTCGGAATTCGCGCGCAAGGAACATCGTCAATGCATCCGCCTCGAGCTGTCCCATGCGCAGGTCGGGTTTCGCGGCGACGTGCTGCGTTCGTGGGATCGCAAGGAAACGCCCGACGATTTCGAGCTCTCGAACGTCGAGCGCCTCGCGTCGGAGATTCTCCAGATCGCGCTCGACGAGGCCGAGAATTTCCCGACGGGCCGGCAGCGCTTCGTGTTGCGCACCGAGCAATTTCTGCCCGGTGGCCGGGCGAAACATACGTTTGTCATCGCGCCCGAATACACCGGCAGCGACGACGACGAGGTGGGCGGTATGAGCGGCGACGAGACGCTCGCGCTTCCCGGCGTCTCTGGCGCCGGCGGACGCGCAGATCGCTCGGGCCATCCGCAGACCAAGATCGGGACGTTCAACAACGTACTCTCGATGCAGATGCGCCACAACGAGCGCCTCATGCAGATGCAGAGTCAGACGTTCCAGGGATCGCTCCAGGCCGCGCTTCGTCAGAATCAGATGCTCGTGGACGAGAACATGCAGCTCCGCAAGGAACGCGCCGAGATGGCCAAGGAGCTCGAGACGATGCGCACGGCATCCGACGAGCGCGAGCTGCGCGCACTCGCGCAGGTCGCCGCAGACGAGCGCAAGGATAAGGTCGTCGGCAAGATGCTCCAGCTCGCGCCCGTGGTTGCCGCGAAGATCGCCGGCGCGGGCGCGGTGCCGGGCGCGCCGTCGTCGCTGTCGATCCTCGTGTCCGAGCTCGCGTCGTCGCTGTCGCCGGAACAGTTTCAGCGCATCGCCGGCGCTCTGTCGATGGAGCAAAAGATCCTCCTCGGCGAAGCGATCAAGGTCGCCAAGCAATCGGAGCCACCGCCGGAGTCGGCCAAGGCCAAGCCGGCGCCAGCACCGACGACGCCCGACGATTCCGGGACGCCGCCGCCGATCAACGGTTCGTGATTTGATCGCCTCTTATTTTTGTCCTCCTTAACCCTCTCACAGAGTCACCCTCGAGAAAGATCGATCCCATGACCGACACCGCAACTCGCATCGCAGGACCCACGCAACAGCCGAACCAGATCAACCCCAATGCCGCGAGCGATCTCTTGCCTGGGATGGCCGTCTATGCGTCGGCGAGCGAGGTCGTCGATAAAGCCAGGGGCAACGCGGCTGGGACGGCGCCCGTGGCCGGGCTCTGCATGCGTAACGCGGCATCAGGCGAGCCGGCGCCGGTGCAGTTTGCCGGCCCTCTCGATCTACCGACGGCCGAGTGGGACGCCGTGACCGGTGGAACCGGCGGCCTGACGCGCGGCGCGTACTACTACCTCAGCTCGGCGACCGCGGGTCACCTGACGACCACCGAGCCGAGCTCGGAGGGCACGTTCGGGATCCGCGTCGGGTACGCGCTCTCGACCACGACCATGCTGATCCAGATCGGCGATCTCGTCGTCAACTGAACCTCACGAAGCGAACATCCCATGACGCAAGCATCGACCATCGCCGGCGGGCGCGCGACTTCAGCGCTCTCGATCGTATCGGCCGATCAAGAGACGATCGTCGGCGATGGCACGACCGAAAATCCGTTGCGCGTCGCCGATGGGGCGCAGTCGATCCTTTGCACGTATAACGCATTTCAGCCCGCTGTCGTCGGCATGCCCGTCAATGTTACAACGGGTGCGATCACGGCAGGCACCGTGGCCCGTGTGAGCGCTGCGAATAAGACCACGCAGACGTCGGCATCGGCCATCGGCCTCATCACCGAGGTCGTGAGCTCTTCGATCGTGCGCGTGCAATTGTCCGGGCTCGTGACACTGACCGTAGCGCAGTGGGCTGCGATCACCGGAAACCCGGCCGGACTCGTGCAAAGCGAGGGATATTGGGTATCGGTGGCCGGGCAGATGGATGATGTTCCGCCAGCGGTACCCGGTGACTGGATCGCGCAAATCGGTTACGCGCTCACGGATACGATCTTCTTACTCGGCACGCCGTCTGCAATCAGCGTGGTGCCATAACACGAAAGCGAACATCCCATGACGCAAGCATCGACCATCGCCGGTGGGCGCGCGAATCCAGCGCTCGCGATCGTGTCTGCCGATCAAGACACGATCATCGGCAACGGCACCACCGAGGATCCGCTCCGGCTTGGCACCGGAGGTCAAACCACGGCGGTTGCAGTGTTCGGCTCTGGCGCCGTGCCCAAGTGCACGCCGATGCGCCCGGTCGCGCTGGCCGAGCGCGTTGTCAGCTCGGCGCTCGCGTCGAGCAATCGTTCGGTGGCGACGGTGATGGGGCTCCTCGTGACCGGCGTGGCGGCGCTTCAGGTCGATCGCGCGGACACGATCCAGTACGAGGGCGTGTTCGAGGCGACGACGGCCGAATGGGATGCCGTGACCGGCGGCTCTGGCGGGCTCATTCCCGGCGAGCCGTACTACGTGAGCGACACGACCGGCCGAATCACGGGCACGGCGCCGAATACGTCGGGTCACTTCATCACGCAGATCGGGATCTCGCTCTCGACCACCGAGCTCCTACTCCAGATTAGCGCACCGCAGGCGATCCCGTAGCACGCGCAACGACGACGAAAGGCACTGACACATGGCGACGACCGCTCCACCGCATCCCGACGACGCGCTCACCGCGGCGCGCGCCGAGCTCGATCATGTGCGATGGATGGTCGCCGAGTGGCAGCAACGCGGTTCGCCGATCATCGAAAAGGCGACGCTCGAGACGCGGCTCGCGGCAGCCGAGGCGCGCGTCGCGAACCTGATCGATCCGGCGTCCGCAACGGCGACGCCCGAGCACAAGCACGCGCATGGCGCACGCCACGCCGCGCGTGCGGCGCACACCGCGACGACCTCGACGCAGAAGGCCGCCGCGTCGATGCTCGATCACGAGACCAACGCGCGATTCTGGGCGCAGACCGGCTACAAGGTCGGTCAGCCGCTCGACATGACCAACCCCACCGATCGCGCGATGGCAAAGGTGTGGATGGACGTGTTCCACAAGGTGAAGGCCGAAGACGCCGCCGGCCGGCTCGTGCTCACCTACAATCACCCGACCGTCGAGGCGCATCTCGACGACGCCGCGGCGGCGCACGAGGCCGCGGCGGCACACCTCGACGCCGCGGTCAAGGCACCTGATCCGGATACCGCCGCGCAGCATGCCGCCGATGCGCATGCAGCGGCGTCGGCGGCGGCGCAGGCATCCGCCCAGGCGGCGATCCAGCAACCGCCGACGGTCTCGCCCGATCTCGCACATGTCGCGGCGCAACAGACCGCGACGGCGTCATTGCCGGCGCCGGCTGCCGCTTCGCCGGGTCGCGGCGCACATCCGTATCGCGATCCGCATCCGGCCACGGTCGTGCAGATCACGTCGCCGGGCATGCTTCAAGATCTCGGGCCGGCGAGCGAGGCCGTGCCTCCGGCGACCGTCCAAGATCATCTCGCGCAGATGCAGGCAAGCGCCGCGCCCGCGCGCGCCGCCGCGCTTCACGATCACGCGGCGGCCACCGGCACGCAACCGACATCGACGATCGACGGCGGCACGATCGCCGACATTCGCGGCCACGGTCACGAGCTCGCGGCGCAGAAGCCGAGCTCGTTCGTGGCAACGGCGCTCATGCCTGACAACACGTGGAGCGTGTCGGAATTCGCCGCGCGCGATGCGCTCGATGGCTGGTACGGGACGATCACGGATCATCCCGACTCGTTCAAGTACGCCGCGGTGTGGGACAAGACCGATCCGCACAACTGGCTCGCCGATGGTCATCCGTCGAACGAGACGTTCGGATCGGGGAAGGCCATCGACGTGCGCGTGACGGTCGATCGTCCACCGCCGATGGTCACGACCAAGACGGCGACCCGGCTCGGGCCGATCGCTGCGGTCGGCGCGGTCGGGCTCGCCGGGATCCTGTCGATCTTCGCTGGCCGTAAGCACGGAAAGATGCGATAGTCAAGTATGTCTCGCGGTCGCACACTTTCGCCCAGCCTTCCGCCGATCAACCCGCGGCCCCTGTATCGAGGTCCGGCGTATCCGGGCGATGGCGCCATGCCGATGCGCGCCGACGATCGCAACACCCTGACCGCGTGGGCTCGGCTCGCGCAGGGCGGCGCGCTCGGCAAAAAGTCGGTCCTCATCTACGACGCCGCGACGCTCGCGAAGCAAAACGCCGCCGTGCCGGTGCTCCAGATCGAAGGCGAAGACGGCGACGCGCAGCCGATCGTGGTGACGCTCGGCCAGCCGTCGGTGATTCCCCTGCCGTTGTCCGACTTCCAGGGGCTCAATCTCCAGGCGATCACCGGCGAGCAGACCAACTTCCAATCCGGTGATCGAACGTTCCCGGGCACGGGCGGCCCGACCGTGTGGCCGGGGATCATGGCGATCATCGAGTGGGGCGTGGGCGGCGCGAGCTCGCGTGCGTTCGTCGATTTCGTCAACGGTACGTGCGTCAACCTCCAAGCGTCGTGGCTGCGCGTGCACGCGGCGATCTCCGAATTCGACGCCGAAGCGATTCCGGGCACGACCGCGGCGTACGTGATGCAAGCGTTCGCCGGGCCGGGCTACACGCGATCGGGCAACGCGCAGCGCACGATCTACGTGGGAGAGCTGCCGAACAACACCGAGAGCGCGGTGTTTCCGGTGCCGCCGTTCGCGCGCCGTGCGACGATCGTCGGATGCGCGACGGGCGCCACGCCGACGACGACGGCCGGGTATCTTCGATTTTGGCGATCGGCGGCCGGCGTCGCCTCGGGTGATTCGGTCGGCGATTTCGTCGTCAACGCGAATCAGCCGGGGCCGTTCGATGTCCCGAACGGCGCGCAGTTTTTCTCCGTATTCAACACGATGGGTGTCTCGGGCGTGCTATTCGGAGCGATCTTCGAGCTCGCGATCTAGGCAAGCGATCAAGATCTCGCGCGAGCGATTCGCGCGAGGGGGTCATCCTCTCGTCCGGTATGCCCCGCCGGATACACCTGGAGATCCAGATGGGCAGCGATACGAGACTCCTTCCGCAGAAGCAACCCCGCTCGACCGGCATCGCGCAAACGCAGTTGGTCAACCGACCGGCGACGATGGGCACCGGCAACATGACGCCGCCCGTCACGGCATCGCCGGCGGCGGCGCCGTCGCTCCGCACGCAGGCCGAGCGCGCCAGCGGCATGCAGCCGCGCCCGACGCGCGCGCAGGATACCCGCGTCGAGCTTCGCGACAGCCGCACGCGCCAGCGCGGCACGGTGCTGCCGGGGCCTCCGGGATCGGCGGTGCAGTCCGTCGAGCTCCTGCCGAACGTGACCAAGGCGGGGATCGTTGTCGCTGCGCCCGCGCCCGCGGCGCCCGTGTCGCGTATCCCGGCGTTCAATGCAGACGAGCTCCTGTTCCTGATGCACCTTGTCGACATGCGCATGGGGCAGGATCTCTCCGACGGTGATCGCGAGATCGCCGAAGCGACGCAGGCCAAGATCCAGGCGCAGCTCGAGGCGATCGGGTAACGCCGTGCCCGTGCTCGGGTGGCTCGTGCTGTTCGCGGCGTCGATCGCCGCGGGCGTCGTGTGGCGCGAACGCGTCGCGCGCGCTGCCGCGCCGCGCACGATCTCGCCACGCGCCGAGGCGCACGCGACCATGCCGCCAACGATGCCGCCGACGATGCCGCCAGTGCCGGCACCGGCGTCGGCACCGGCGCCGGCACCCATGCCGACATCGGCATCGGCTCCGGCGTCGACGCCGGCGAGCGCCGCGTCGAGCGTCACGCGCGCTGATCTCGAACGCGCCAAGGCGCGATTCATCGCAGCCACCGCGGCGGTGCCGGTCGCGTTCACCGCACTATCACGCGCGCAAGGTGACGCAGCGTATCACCCGGGCGTGATGCAAGATCTCGCCGTCAATCGCGCGCAGGCGAACTACGTGGATGCCGTGCGCGAGCAGAAGGCGGCGCAAGCGAACCTCATGCAACTCCAAGAGGCCGCCGCGCTGCCCGCGAGTCCTCGCGCCGAAGAAAGCAGCACCATGCCGAGCTCTCCTCCTTCTGTGTCGTACGGTCCCAACCACATCGCGTTTCCGATCAACGAGTCCGATCCGGCGATCCAGCGCTGGGCCGATTCGATTCGCGTCGCGATGGCGCCGGCGCGGATCCCGTTCGATTTCGCGATGGCCTGGCAGGCGATCGAATCGGGCGGCAAGCCCTGCGCGATCGGCGAACCGGGCGCGAAGGGTCCCGACGGAAACCCGCTCGAGATGGGGCTATGGCAGGCGTACAACCCCGATGATCTCAAGCCGGCCGGGATCGCCGGCGCCGAGCTCCGCGCGTACTGCATCCCGGGCGGTCAAGCGCTGTCGCGCGCGATGACGCCCGCGGAGATCCAACGCCAGATGGATCTCGGCGTGTCGCTCATCACGCGTAAACGCGCCTATGCCGATCATTACCTCACGGCGAACCATGTCACGTGGCCGACGACGGGGCCGGACTATTGGGCAGCGGTGAAGTTGCCGCACGCGTATCCGCCGCTCATCAACACCGGACTTCATCAGGTGACGCAGAAGCTCGGACGTGCGCCGAGCTCGTGGGCCGAGTTTCG
>Ga0335082_10001567_pt1 | contig 24377 bp, 19 predicted proteins | sample Lox_Sample_41_FD_206718 | JGI IMG/M metagenome (GOLD analysis project Ga0335082, IMG submission 206718) | Soil microbial communities from Loxahatchee National Wildlife Refuge, Florida, United States - Lox_Sample_4.1 | ecosystem: Environmental > Terrestrial > Soil > Wetlands | place: USA... | reverse complement strand
GCCCAGCCCGGCGAGCGTAACGATAAAAGACGGCATCTGCGCGCGCGCGTGGATAAGGCCCTGGACGCTACCGATGAGTGTGGTGAGCGCCAGCACCCCGACGAGGGTGCCCGGACCAATCGCCGGCAGGGCGAGGGCGATCAGCACCGAGGCAAGCGAGGCAACTGCGGCCATCGACAGATCGATGCCGCCCAGCAGGATCACCACCGTCTGCCCCGTGGCCAGGATCAATATGACGCTGGATTCATCGGCCAGTACGTTGAGCGAGTAAAGTGACAGAAATGACGGCTCGATCGCTCCTACCGCGCTCAACAGGCTGATCAGAACCGCAAGCGGCGCGAATCGCCTCGCCGCCGGGCCGATGCGCGAGCGCACCTCGCGGTCTTCCGGCGGGATCGGCGGACTTCCATCTGTCGGGGGAGCAGGTGTCATGGCTGGTCGCACTTCCTACCGGCTGGGCCCGACAGCGCGGAAATGTCTGTCCACGCGGGCGCCGTCAGACCATTCGCTCGAGGACCTGCAGTCGGGACGGCTTCGCCGCAGTCGCGGGAAAGCGACCAGAAATGACCCCGTCCTTCATGACGACAATGCTGTGGCTCAGGGCCATGACCTCATCGACCGTATCGGCGACCAGAAGGACGCCGAGGCCCTCTCGGGCGAGTTCGCGGATCAGGGCGAACATCTCGGCCTTGACGCCGATGTCGAGCCCGCGCATCGGGTGGTCGAGGATCAGGAGTTTCAGCTTTCGCCCGATCAGCCATTTGGCAAGCACGACCTTCTGCTGATTGCCACCACTGAGATCATGCGCCGGCGTGTCCGCCGCCGGCGTACTGATGCGCAGCCGCTGGATCCAGCTTTTGACGAGCTGCTCCTCCCCGGCTAGGTCGATGAAAGGGCCGCGCCGGAGCTCATCGAGATGCGCCAGCGTCATGTTCTCGCGCACGCCGAGGCCGCCGACGATACCCTCCAGACGCCGCTCGGCCGGCACATAGCCGATGCCGAGCCGCACCGCATCGGCGGGCTCGCGCAGCCGCACCGCTCGTCCGTCGAGTACGATCTCGCCAGTATCGGCCCGCTCGGCCCCGAACAGCGTGCGGCACAGGCTCTCGCCGCCGGAGCCCGCCAACGCGGCAATGCCGAGCACTTCGCCGGCATGAAGCTCGAAGCTCACACCCTGGTAGCTGTTCTGGCGACTGAGTGCACGGACGCTCAACCTGACCTTGCGTCCGTGCGTCGACAAAGGGGCCTGCTGCTGGTATGCTGCGTCGAGCTCGCGGCCGAGCATGACCCGCTCCAGATCGGCGATGTTGCACATGGCGCGGTCGCGCGTTGAAACGCAGCGGCCATTGACCATAACGCAGATGCGATCGGACACGCGTAGCACCTCATCGAGACGGTGCGACACGAACACGACGGAAGCGCGTAAGCGCAGGCGTTCGATCTGCCCGAGGACGGTCTCGGTGCCGTGGGCGTCCAGCATCGAGGTCGGTTCGTCGAAGAGAATGATTGGCTCGTGCCGGGTGCGCTCCTCGATGGCCAGCGCCCTTGCGATCTCGACTAGCTGCCGCTCGCCAAACGAGAGTGTGGCTGTCAGAGCGGACGGCGATATCCCGGCTCCCAGCTTGTCGAGCTGTGTCACTGCCAGCGCATAGAGCGTGCGCCAGTCGTAGAAGCCGGCACGCAGTGCCCGACGTTCATGACCAAGCAGGATATTCTCGGCGACGGTCACATTGGGCAGGACCGCTTGTTCCTGGAACACGATGCCGATGCCGGAAGCAGCCGCTGCGGCGACGTTCACCGAGCTGACCGGCGTGCCGCGGACGATGATGCGCCCGCGGTCGGCGCGAAGAACTCCGGCAAGCACTTTGAGCAGCGTGGACTTGCCAGCGCCGTTCTCGCCGATCAGCCCGATCACCTCGCGTGGGCGGACGTCAATCGAGACATCGTCGAGGGCACAGACGCCGGCAAAGCTCTTGCTCAATCCCTCGACGCGCAGTACGGGCTCCGTCACTTCACGATCCTCAAGCGGCTGCGCAGAGGCCACGTGGTGACGAGGACGGCCAATAGGATGAGCGCGCCCTGCACCGCCTTCTGCGCATAGGGACTGATGCCGACGAAGATCATTCCATTCGTGAGCACCGCAAGTGTCAGGGTCCCGACGACGGATTGCAGGACTCCACCGCGGCCGCCGCCGAGCGACGTTCCGCCGATGACAACGGCGGTGATGGTCGCGAACATTTGCCCGACGCCGACTTCGACGTGGCCGAGCCCGATGCGCGCCGATTCCAGCGCCCCACCGAGACCGCTGAGAAGCCCAGCGAACGCAAAGGCAAGCACCTTGTAGCGATCAACAGGAAGGCCCAAGAGACGAGCCAGATCCTCGCCGCCACCGATCACCATGCTGTACCGTCCAAACCGAGTGTAGCTCTGCAGCGCATATCCGAGCAGCACAACGGTGACGGCGACTAGAAAAAGGTTCGGAACTGCAAGGCCGCGCCCGAGGCCAAAGGCGCGCAGCATGGGATCCTTGATCAAGGGCGGCTGATCGCCCGAGAGCAGCATCGCGATGCCCGCGCTGAGCGACCAGACGCCGAGAGTGACCATGAAGGACGGCACGCGCAGGCACGTGGTCACGAGGCCGCTCAACAAGCCGAGGCCGGCCCCCGCAAAGATCGCCAGCACGAGGCCGAGCACGCCGAGATCGAGGCCGGTTCGGCTGTTGAGAGCGCACATGGCGAACGTGAGAGAACTCACTGCCATGACGCCTTCGATTGACAGGTCGATCGACCCCTGCAGAATGATGAATGTCGACCCGACCGCCAGAATAAGCGGAATGGCGGAACGGTCGGCGATCGTCCAGAGGTTCTCCACTGTCGCAAACCCGGGCTCGGCGAGGCCGAAGCCGAGGCATAAGACGATCAGTGCGAGCAAAGGAGCCCACGACCGCAGCTCCGGCCCCGCGGATGCCGGCCTTGACCCAACAGGACCTTGATGGCCGGTGGGCGTCATGCGTCAAGGATGGATGGCTCGCGTTCAGAATGCCTTGCCGGTGCTGCGGTTCCATAGCTTGTCGCATTGCCAGTCGGCGACATAGGCTGAGGGCTGCGGCTCACGAAGATATTGCGCGGCATTGTCGCGAGTGATGACCACGAGCTTCAGGTAGAATTCGCGTTTCTCTTTGGGCCATGATGCGGGCAACGGCACTTGGCCGGTGAGTACGCATGTTCCCATCGCAAGGCCGATGCTGCCTTGGTAGTAGGCGTCGCTCGAAACCGTCGCTACCATCTCGCCTTTCTCAACTGCGGCAATCGCCTCCGGAATGCCGTCGACCCCGACGACCGGGATCTTGCCGGCGAGGCCAGCCGCACGCAGCGCCTCAAGCGCACCCAACGCCATATCGTCATTGGCAGCCCAGACGCCGTTGATCCGGTCCCCGTATTTCGTGAGCCAAGTTTGCACAATCGGGAAAGCCGCGGTCCGGTCCCAGTTGGCTGTCTGCTGATCGAGGAGCCTGACGCCCGGCGTATTCTGGAGAACCTGCTGCAATCCGGCAAAGCGCTTGCGCGCCGGATCCGTGTCCAGTCGGCCTTGCAGTGCCACCACTCCGCCCGTGTGGCCGATGGCATCGACAAGATGCCTCGAGATCGCTACGCCAGCCCCGAGGCTGTCGACGGCTATGTGGGCAATCCAGTGATCGTTCCCATCAAACGGGTGCAGGCCCTCGTTGTGGGCCCAGTGGGTGACGATCCAGGCACCGGACCGGTTGGCCGCGTCGACCATCGGCTTGACGACCAGATCGGCATTTGGTTCGACGTTGAAGATCGTGCACCGGGGGTTGGTGGCCATCAGCAGCCGCATCAGCGATATCTGCTTGTCGGAGTCGCCCTGATTGAGCTGCAGGACGTAGTCCTTAAGTCCCGCCCATGCGGCAAACAATCTGCCCCCCTTATCCAGATCGGCGTGATAAGGCTGTGCGATCTCGCGCATTGAATTGACCACCCGAATATCCGATTTGTCGCATATGGGTTCCGCGGCGGTCGCTGGTGCGGCCACGATCACGATAACGGCGACGCAGGCGGTTATCATGGCCGGACAGCTCATCGCGCGTTTCACGTGGTTTCCTCCCTGTTGCGGACTCGCCGGCGCGAGGGGTGGTGGCCGCAGGCCGCCGAGCCGTAGACCTCCCCGCCGTGCCGATGGTTCTTAGTCCGCTCGATAAATCGAATTTAACATAGGGGCCCACAGCGAGCTTGAACAGCAACTTTGCCATAGGACGCGGTATGACGATGTCTTTTCCTGGCGGATTTTGTTGCAGAAGTCGGTTGCCGCTGTCGTTGAACAGTGATTCCGCCGCTCTCTAGCTGTGGAGTCTCATGAGGTTGGGCTCGGCCAGGCACACGCGGCTGATGGGCGTTTGTGCCTTCAAGCCAGCATGTGGCCTGTGCCAGTTATAGCGGTGCAGCCAGTGAGGCATGTCGGCAGTTTGTTGATCTGAGTTGTGATAGGCGGTCGCGTAGACCCATTCCCGCAGCGCGGTTTGGATGAAGCGCTCTGCCTTTCCGTTGGTACGTGACGTGTAGGGTTTTGTGCGCAAGTGGCGGATTCCAGCTGCCGCGCAAGCTTGGCGGAAGAGGTGGCTTCGATAGCAGTTGCCGTTGTCAGTCATGATGCGCTCGACAGTGACGCCGTGGCGAGCGAACCACCCAAGGGCTCTGCCAAGAAGAGCACCCGCGGTTTCCTTGCGTTCGTCCGCCAAGATCTCGGTGTAGGCGAGGCGTGAGGCGTCATCGATGCAGACATGCAGGAACTCCCAGCCGATGCCGCGGTGGCGATTGATGACGCCCGTACGCCGCCCTGTGATGCGATGACCGACGGCGCCGATCCGACCGAGCTGTGAAACGGCACCGACGATTGACCCCCCTCGCCGGCTCATGGAAGCACTTGATCTGACAGGCGGATTCAAAATTTCGCCGGGATTACGATCGACGCCGATCGTGATCCCCACCCAGACGACGCGATGCTGAGTCGAATCAAGGACTTAGCGAGCATCACGGTGGGGTCAAAGTTCAGCGCTTATTCACATGCCGACCTCGCCCACCGCTTCGAGCGGTCCGAGAGCGAGCTGCTGCAAGGGGTCGTCCGCCAGGCGGGGCTTGCCCGCGAGATCGCCGGCGGCCTTGCCACCTCGGCCTCCGAGCGATTGGCGGGACGACCGGGCGATGCCGTCGCGATCGCCCGCAGGGCAAAGCGCTTCGAAGAGAAGGCCGATCGCATCGCCGTCGACCTGCGGGCCGCGGCGGAGCGTTTCCGCGCCCGAGACCGCACGCGGCTGCTGATCGACACGCTCGAGGATTCGATCGACGACCTCGAGGAAGCCGCCTTCTTTCTCTCGCTCTTGCCCGCGGAACGCGATGCGCCGGCGCTGGAGCCGCTCGCCGCTCTGTGCGAGACGGCCGCGGCCGGCGCGGAGGCCGTCGCGCGCGGCCGATGCCGCGGCAGCGGTGCCGGGTGGCCATCGGGCCGATTTCGACGATGCCCTGGAGGCCTCGGCCGAGCTGACCGAACTGGAGCACAAGGCGGACGGCACTGAGCGCGAAACAATCGCCGCCCTGCTGACCAATATGGACGGGCGCGCGGGTGCGCTGTCGCTGCTCGAATGCGCGCGCCGAGTCGAGCGGGCGACCGACCGATTTGCCCGGGCCGGCCATGTGTTGCGCGCCCACGTCATCGGCGATCTCACGAATTGAACCAGGGGAGGGATCATGGACTCGCTCTACCTGATCGGCGGACCGCGAACGTTGGCGCTCGAGCCGGCCATTGCCGGGAACAAGGCGGCGATCCTGTCGCGCATGGCGGCGATGGGCCTGCCGGTTTCGCCGGCCTTCGTGGTGCCGACCGGGCTGTGCGCCGGCATCAACAAGGACGAGCCGGAGGCGCAGGCTGCGCTGGACCGCGCCCTCGATGACGGCGTGCGGTTCCTCGAGGAACAGACAGGACGCCGCTTCGGCGATCGCCGACGACCGCTGCTTGTCTCCGTGCGATCTGGCGCGCCTGCCTCCATGCCGGGAATGTTGGAAACTGTGCTCGATGTCGGCTGCACCAGCGAGGCGGTGCACGGCCTCATCCGCCTGAGCGGCAATCCGCGCTTCGCCTGGGACTGTCGGCGGCGCTTCCTGGAGGTATACTGCGAGACGGTGCTCGCACTCGACCCGAGGCCGCTGGAATCGATGCTGGCCGCGCTGATCGCCGAAGACGGGGCGGCGGGCGACGCCGCCTTGGACGGCGAAGCCCTCGAACGCTTCGCGGCCGAATGTCTGGGTCACGCGACAAAATCGGGCACCGATGTGCCGGACGATGCCCGCGCCCAGCTGCGTGCCGCGGCGCGCGCCGTCTATCGCTCGTGGGAATCCGACAAGGCCCGGGCCTGCCGCCGCCTCACGGGGTTGGCGCCGTTCTGCCACAGCACATGGAAGCTGCTATTCCCATCGGCGCCGAACCGAAAAGACGGGTTCAACTGCCTGCCTCCGCCGTCAAGCCCGGCGCTTCTGACAGACTGACTGCGCAACGTTTGTCTCTAGCATTCGTCCGCCAAAGTTGGCCGAAGCGAACTTGAAAAGCAACTCTACCACACCGACGCGGTATCGGTAGGCTGGCACATTTCGCATCTGACAGTTCCAGGGCCCAATCACGATGTGCTGCCAGCGTCGGCGGGCACGGTGAATTGAAAGATGGCGCCACGGGGCACATTCCCGCTCGCCCACAATCGTCCGCCGTGCGCCTCGGTGATGGATCGGGAGATCGACAGTCCCATCCCCAAGCCGGTCCGCTTGGTCGTGTGGAAGGGTTCGAAGATACGCTCAAGACCCGCTGCAGGCAGCCCCGGCCCCGAATCCCGGACCGTGATCAGCACATCGGGCCCGGCTCGTGCAGTACTAATCAGCAATTCCCGCGCCCCCTCGGCAAGGGTGCTCATCGCCTCTACGGCGTTGACGATCAGATTTAGGACGACCTGTTGTAGTTCAATCCTGTCCCCTTTCACGAGCGGCAAGCCATGGGCGAATTCCGTCTGCACCGAAACACCGTTCTTCACCGCTTCGGCACGCGTGATCTCGATTACCTCACGGATTGCGTCATTGATGTCCGACCGACCCACCCGGGGTGGTGCCTTTTTGATGAGATCACGGATGCGGGCGATAACATTGCCCGCTCGATTGCCGTCCCTGATGATGCGAACGAGGGCTTGGCTCACCTCCTCCAAATCGGGCGGGTCGGCGCCCAGCCAGCGCAAGGCAGCTTCAGCGTTGCTCACCGTCGCGGTGACTGGCTGGCTGACCTCATGAGCGATCGAGGCGGTCAGCGCGCCCATGGTTGCTACGCGCGCAACGTGCGCGAGCTCGGCCTGCACGCGACGCAGCGCCTCTTCGGCGCGCGACTGCAGTAGGCGGATGCGCGTCTCCTCCAGCTCGTGTGCTGCCCGGACGCGCTCGGTAATGTCACGCGTGATCTTGGCGAAGCCGATCAACCGGCCGCTGTCATCCTTGAGCGCGTCGATCACCACGTTGGCCAAGAAGCGGCTGCCGTCCTTGCGCACGCGCCACCTTTCGGCCTCATACTGGCCATCGCGGGCGGCGATTTCGAGCGATTGCTGCGGTATATTCGCAGCACGGTCCTCCTCGGTGAAGAAGCACGAGAAGTGCTGGCCGACGATCTCCTCGGTGCGGTAGCCCTTGATGCGCTGTGCGCCCCGGTTCCAGATGGTGACGATGCCATTCGGATCGAGCATGTAGATCGCGTAGTCGGTGACGCCGTCGACCAGCACGCTATAGCGCTGCTCGCTCTCGCGCAGCGCCAGTTCGGCTGCTTTGCGCGCGGTGATATCGACGATCGCCGACAGCACCATTGTTCCCTCGTCGGTCTCGATCGGGTTCAAGCCGATCTCGACCGCGAACTCGCTGCCATCCTTCTTGAGGCCGTAGAGATCCCGCCCGGCCCCCATCAGCCGCGGCCGCGGATCGGCAAAAAATGCCTCCCGCAACTCCGGGTGATGATTACTATACCGTTCGGGCACCAGCATCTCTACCGGCTGCCCCACCATCTCGGCCCGCGAGTAGCCAAAAACCCGCTCGGCTTGAGTATTGACCAGGACAATCTTGCCGGCTCGATCGATCATCACGATAGCGTTTGGCGCAGCCTCGACGACTAGTCGGAACCGCCGATCGCCAGCCCATTTACGTTTGCGGCTCGTCACGGGCATCGCCCTCGATCTAGGCAAGACATTGAATCCCGCATCTGCGACATGCAAGATTATCAGGCGGACGGACCTTCTCCAATAGCGTCCCGTCTCCCCTGTTGGGAACGATATCACGCCTCAAATCCTGGGCGCGTGACATCAGGCGGCCGGCGTTCGAGAACCCTTAGCATCTCCAGCGACTCTGCAATCAGGTGGTGACTTAGGGCTTCGCTAGAAGGCGGCCGACGCTCTGCGCCGATTTAGGGAGCATCTTCTCCTTGTCGGTCAAGCTCCTCCAGTCGGAAGGCTGGGTTGCTGGCGCGGAGGCGCTCGACGAAGGCACTCAACATTCACAACAGCAATGGAGGGGAAGATGAAGGGCCGGTTGGCGGCCACGATTCGCACTCAGTCCCATCTCCGCGTCTCCTCACGTCACCGTGCCGATGGACTGACGGAAGCGCGACGTCGATGACCGAACAACGCCGAGTCGATCGCCGAGTCATCTGGGGAATCCCGCATAACGATAAAAGGGCAAGAGAAATTGTGGCGGACTCGAAGCTCAGTGAAACCTGAGAGAAGCAGCAAGATCGAACCAATTGGCGCAATTGCGGGATGGCAGCATCGGGGGCAGATGGCATATTTCGAATGCTCCGAACCCAGAGTGGCGCCGGTGGCCATCATTTAGGTCGGGACTACTTGGGCGTCGGCCAACACCATGTTGTGCTACCGGCAAGTCAGCCCGATAGCCCATTTATGAATCCGCGCGCTGCGAACGGAGGAGTATGTGACATGAGCGAGATGATGTCATGAGTGATCTGGTCGTGATCGAATCCCCATCGGAAGCGAAAGCGGAGGAAGTCAGGCAGAAACTGCTCGACATGCAGAACGAGTACCTGATCGAGCTCGGGGATGCCGTTGTCGCAATCAAGCAGGCAAATGGACGAATCAAGCTTAATCAGCTGTACCATCCTGCGCTTGCAGGAGCGGCTTATGGCAGCTTGTGGGGCTTGCTCGTTGGCATGATCTTCCTAATCCCCGTAGCTGGCGCGGCGCTCGGCGCAGCTTCGGGGGCAACTAGTGGCGCCCTCACCGATGCCGGGATCAACGATCGGTTCATGAAGGACGTGGCGGCAACCCTAGAGTCGGGGAATGCGGCGCTGTCCCTGCTGATCCGCAAAATGACTACCGACAAGGTGCTCGCGAGTATGAAGGGCGTCGGCGGCAAGGTCCTGCGAACTTCGTTCGACCAGACGCGAGAAAATGCCCTGCGTGACGCTATAGCAGATGCGAGCGCCGCTCAGCCAAAGACGAGCAGCGTCGCCTGAGACTCGGTTCATCCTAAATCGGTGCTCAGCGGGGCTAATTGAACAGGCCGACATGATTGCGGACTTGCATAGTGCTCCGCTCATGTATGAGTGGAGCTGAATCGTACTGCTCCCGTCGGGCGCCACCAACGTGCAGTATGTCGTGCGCGTGCACATCGTCGCGCATGAGGACAATCAGGCGTCATATGACGCGGAGCGCGATCTCTTGATCGTGCCAGAGGAAGCAGCGTTTGATGCGCTCGACGGACAGGCGCGGCCGAGCGGTGCGTGCGTGAATCTCTGCCTAGACTCGAGGCGCGCAACCACCAGGTGATCGACTACGAGTGCGCCGCCCGCATCGCGGGTCATTGGCCGATGTCAGCGCTCCGTCAGTTTATCGCGCAGGATTGCGTCCAACGTGTTGGTCGCATCCGCAATGAGATCTGTTATGCCGACGAGAGGAGCGTCTCGCACTGTCTGCTCGTCTCTCAAAGCGGCTTGTAGAGCGCGCAAGGCTGGCAGGCTTTGCGGCGGCTGAAGAGTGTCAAGAGCGAACGCCAAGCGCGTCATCGCCGTATCGAGCCCGGCCCTGAAGTCGTCCACACGTGCGGCGCCGCCCTTTGATTCTGGTGGCTGCAGGAGTGGCTGTATGGATAAGACCAGGGCATGAAGCGAAAGTTCGGCGTGCGCCAGGCGAGCCACGGCTGCTGACAGGAGTTCGGCCAGCTGGGGCGGAAAGTGATCATGCGCGGGCTCATCGGCAAGGCGCGCCGCGGCTGCCTCAGCGTTGCTGCGCGCGCGGCGGGCGGCCGCTTGCAACTCGCGCAAGCGCATTGCATCGATGCTGGCAGGAAGGGCGACCACCTGTAGCAGTGCTGTCGCGTAGTCTCGATGAGCTTCGACCAGTCGGGCGAACTTATAGTGCGTGGCGGCGCCCTCCCAAGTGGGCCATGCAAGATACCCGACGAGCGCCAGCACGGCGCCTATTACGGTGTCGACGATGCGCGCCTCGGCCGTCGGGATGACCGGCTGGCCAATCAGGCCCAGCAGCGCGACGATGAATGCGGTGAGAAACAGGCTGAAGAGCAGGTATGTTGCGTCGAACAGGGCGTAGGCTGCCGCAATGCAGATGCCCGCTATTGCAATTAAGCCGTCCTGCCCCCGATGGACCAGTTCTGCAGCCGCCGCTCCAAGCCCGGCTCCGAGCATGGTGCCTGCCGCGCGTTGCACACCCCGGTAAATGGTCGAGCTGTAGTCCGGCTTGAGAACGATGAAGACCGTCAGCGTCACCCATCGGCCCTGATACAGACCGGTCGCTTGAGCTATTGCTTCGGCAAAGGCAGCGATCGCCGCGAGACGCAACGCGTGACGGCCCGCTTCCGTCGTCGTTGTTGCGTTTGCCCGCAACGTGGCGAAGGTTCCCGCAATATCCCGCAGATCGAATCGAAACCGGTTACGGATTTGCGGCACTTTCTTTCCATCCTGCGGCAGCATCGAATGCTGATACGCAAGGATCCTTTGGACCGAGCGCAATTGGCCGAGAAGTGCCTCGCCCGCCCAGCGCCAGGGTGGGTCAGCAGCAATCGCCAACCGGTCGATGGCTGCTTCGAGTCGACTGACCATGACCGGTTGTGCGGCGCGCGGCGCGTTCAGGACTGCAGCGGTCAATTCAAGTGCGCTTGTGACATCAGCCAGCAGGCTACGGAGTTGTTCATCGTGCTGTGCCGACTCGTCGGATATATGTGCCGCGAGTGCGGCCAGCGAGGCTCGTATCCGCTCGGCTTCCTCAAGCAAGTCGAGGAACGCCAACCACGCCGACCGGGACAACAAGGGATTTGGGTCCTCGAGCGTGCCGCCAGCCGCAAATGCGGCCGGCGGCGGCGGCTCAGACCGGCCTACTGTCAATCCGGAAGCATAGGTGGCCAGGGACCGGTAGGAAGCAGCTAGCATAGTCCGTTCGGTTGACCCCGAAAACAGAACCCAGGAGAGGGTTACCAGAAGTGCTTGGAGCAGCCCTCCCGCAAGGACCAGGACAGCGCGAAATGCCGCCTCCGACGGACTGGAGGGCAGGCCAACTGCGATCAGCAGCGCAACCGCCCACTGAAGAGCCGCGACGCTGGCCCGTTGTCCGAGGCTGATCATCAGCCCGGTTACGAATCCCCACAACGCGACTAGCGGCACCAGCAGCCATGGTGCCAGTGCGGCCGTCGTTGCCCCGGCGAAGGTCGAAACCGCCATGCCGACGCTGGCTATGGCCACGGCCAAGACACGGCTGCGGCTCTCGCCTTGGAATGACACAAAACCTGCAGGAAGGGCTCCGAGCGCAGCATAGGCGCCGTATTCGGTATTGCCGCTGAGCCAGCCGATGATGAGGGGTGCCACGACTCCTACCGCCGCCCGCACCGCGCGCCAGGGCGCGACGGCACCCCAGCGAAAGGGCCCGAGCTGGATCAACCTTTTCCATTCGAAAAGCGTCCTCATTCTTTATTCTTTTTTCGCCAGTTTGAGCTCGGCACGGATCAGCCTGGCAGCAAAACGTTGGCTCACGTCGTCGGCTCGGCCACGTAAGGGTTCACCATCTTTGCAGGGTCGACCACGCGTTCGAACGTTCGTTCGTCCACGAGCCCAAGCTGCAGGGCGGCCTCTTTGAGCGCGAGATCATGATCCATCGCGTGGTGCGCGATCTTGGAAGCCTTGTCGTAGCCGATAACCGGCGTAAGCGCCGTGACCAGCATGAGGGATCGATCCACGTACTCAGCGATCTTCTTGCGGTTGGGCTGCGTACCCTCGACGAGGAACTTGCGGAAGTTGGTGCATCCGTCGGAGAGAATGCTGATGGACTGGGCGATGTTGGCAATCATCAGCGGCTTGTAGACGTTCATCTCCAGATACCCGCCCGCCCCGCCAAAGCCCACTGCAACGTCGTTTGCCATCACCTGCACCGCGATCATGGTCAGCGCTTCGGCCTGCGTCGGATTGACCTTGCCTGGCATGATCGATGAGCCGGGCTCGTTCTCCGGGATGTGAAGCTCGGCGAAGCCGGCGCGCGGGCCACACGACATCAGCCGGATATCGTTGGCGATCTTGTAGAGTGAGACCGCAAGCGTGCGCAGGGTGCCGGAAAGCTGAACCAGCGCATCATGCGCCCCCTGGACTGCGAACTTGTTCGGCGCGCTGGCGAAAGGCAGCCCTGTGAACCTGGCAACTTCGGCGGTAGCGGCCTCGGCAAAACCTGGCGCGGCGTTGATTCCGGTACCAACCGCGGTGCCACCGAGTGCGAGCTGATAGACGCCTTTGAGCGCATCCTCGATCCGCTCGAGGCCATCCGCCAGCATGCCCGTATAGCCCGACCATTCCTGGCCGAGCGTCAGCGGGGTTGCGTCCTGCATGTGGGTGCGGCCGATCTTGACGATGTCGTTCCATTCCGCGGCCTTTGCCCCAATGGCGTCGCGGAGCGCGGTGAGCGCGGGGATCAGCCGTTGCCTGGTATTCAGGGCGGCGGCAATGTTCATGGCCGAGGGGAATGAGTCATTCGACGATTGCGACATGTTGACGTGGTCGTTGGGATGGACCGGGCGCTTGCTGCCAAGCGGCGTGTCCGCGAGCTGGCAGCAGCGGTTCGAGACTACCTCGTTGACGTTCATGTTGAATTGAGTGCCGCTGCCGGTCATCCAGACGTGCAGCGGAAACATTTCGTGATGCTTGTCGGCGAGAATCTCGTCGCAGACCCGCGTGATCAGCTCGTGAGCCAGGCTATTGAGGCGACCGCCGGCATGGTTTGCAGCGGCCGCGCACCGTTTGAGGATCGCGAAGGCGGTGATCATCTCCCGCGGCATCAGGTCGTAGCCGATGCTGAAATGCTCGAGCGAGCGCTGGGTCTGCGCCCCCCACAGCTTGCCTGCCGGAATCGGGACCTCGCCCATACTGTCGGATTCAATTCTGACATTCGTCATAGTGCTCTCCGTTTCGATGGATGGCTGGCGTCGGCATCCCGCGGCGTAGCTGATCCCCCCAACGCCGCGGCGATCAGCGCAAAGCCGGCCGGCAGCAGGAGGGACCGCAGGCCGAAGGCGGATTCGCATGCCGCACCGACGGCGCAGCCGAGCATGAAGCCGGCAATCACCGGCCCGGTGTGTCTGGCGCGATCGCGCGCCCCGGCAGCACGGCTCGGATTGTGCCCGAGCAACATCTCCCCGACGTCCATGGCAAAAACGGTGATGTTGGTGGTCATTACTGCGGTCGACGGGGTTCCCGTCAGCGAGATCCGCACGAGGGCGTTCTGCACCGCCATTGCCGAGACGCCCAGCATGCCGGCCAAGACCATGCTCGTGGTGTTTGGATCGATGCGAGGGCCAGCAGCGGCACACATCGCGAAAAAAGCGGAAAGCAACAGGAATTGCAGCGAGAGCAGAGGCAGCAGGGAGGCAATCCGGATCCGCTCCAAGCCGGCGACCACCAGTCTGGTCAGGGCAAGCGCGACCACGAACACTGGAACTGCGATCATATGTGCGACTGGCGCCTGATCGCCGGCGACAAGCCTGGCGGCGAGAACGACCACGTTGCCGGTGATATGGGCGGTGAACAGGCCGCCCAGCCCGAGAAAGCCGATGGTGTCCACGCTTCCGGCGACCACACTCAGCACGAAGGGGAGGAACTTTGTGCCAAGTGAATCCTCGACCGAAACCACCCGCACGCCAGCAGTCCGGGAGCCATCGTGCATCATGAGGTGCGTGCTGTCGTTCATTTATGAGGACCAACCCGACTATTCATTCAGTCCCGTGCCATCAATGCAGCTTCATCGCGGGCCTGTGCGCTGCGCCAGAGCGCGCACGATGACGCCCAGCACGGCCTCGCAGTCTAGAACGTGTGATGACCTCACCGCTTCAATGGGTGGACTGGTTTCCCGATCTGGCGACGGGCAGGACGAACAATGAGCGCACCCCCTGTGCGCCATGGATAAGAACCCCCTCGATGTCCGCCGTGGCGGATGGACCGGTATGGAATGCCGCATAGTGGCTGTCGCGGAACTCCGGCCGGCGATAAGCGTGATGGAGATTGACGACGATGTCCGCGGGATCGAGCAAGACGATCAGATGCTGCGCGAGATAAGCGACGGCATTGACGCGCAGCTCCCCGTCGCTGAGCAGCACCGATCCCGTCTCGGCCACGGCGAAAGAGGCACGGACGATCGCGAAATCGACATCGGCCAGCTCCTGTGGAGCGCCGATGCGCGCGATGTCGCGGTTTCCCCTGATCTCCGGCACGGTCGAGCACACGATCTTGGCGTTTGCGATTTTCTCGCGGATGGGTGCCAGGATGTCACCGGAGGCCGGCGGATCGAGGAACACGCCTCCCATGCGGTGCAGACTGTCCTTGAATGCAGACAGGGGCGACGCCGGCGGGTTGTCGTCGAACAAGAGTACGCGCGGAAGCGGCCGGTCGACGCGCGGCAGGTTCCTGCGAATCGATGCCAGGATTTCATCGCGGCTGCTCATTTCGTCCCTCCGCGTTTCGCGTGATACCAGCTGTGGAATGTCTGCTTGGGGGGGTGTGGCACCTCGCGATGCTTCCCCCAGGCGTTGAGGCCGTTGTAGATGACGAAGCGGGGCAGATGCGCGAGCGCGACATTGGTGCTTGCGATGGCGGCGCGATATGCGATCGGCCGCGAGAGCAACTCGCCGGCGGCCTTCATCGCAGCCTTCTTGACGAAAGGAACTTCGTGCTGTTTAACGAGCTCTCGCCGCCAAGCATAGATCTGCTCGTGGATGTTGATCTTCACCGGGCAGACATTGGTACAACTGCCGTTGAGCGTCGACGCGAAGGGCAGGTTGCTGTATTTGCGGGCGTTGAACGTCGGATCGATGATGAGGCCGATCGGACCGGAATAGGTCGCGCCGTAGCTCAAGCCCCCGCTCCGGCGATAGACCGGGCAGGTGTTCATGCAAGCCCCGCAACGGATGCATTTGAGCGATGTCCAAAACTCCGCCAGGCCGAGCCGCTCGGACCGGCCGTTATCGACGAACACCACATGCATCTCGCCACCCTCCCGAGGACCGCGAAAGTGCGACGTGTATTGGGTGATCGGCGATCCGAGAGCGCTCCGCGACAGCAGGCGAATGAACACCGCCAAGTGTTCCAGACGGGGAATAATCTTCTCGATGCCGATCGAGGCGATATGGAGCTTGGGCACGTTAGCAGACAAATCAGCGTTGCCCTCATTGGTGCAGACGACGAAAGTCCCGGTCTCCGCGACGACGAAATTGGCCCCTGTCATGCCCGCGTCGGCATTCAGTATCAGCGGCCGGTTCGCTTCTCGCTGCGCTTCGGCCAGGTAGTGGACGTCGCTGTTGGCTGGGTCGGTGCCAATCGTGCGTGAGAATACCTCAGCCACGTCGGTGCGCAGCTTGTGCACGGCGGGCACCACGACATGGCTCGGGTCTTCGTTGTCCAGCTGCTGGATGCGTTCGCCGAGGTCGGTCTCGATCACCTCGATGCCGACCGAGGCCATGTAGTGGCGGAGGCCGCACTCCTCGGTGAGCATCGACTTGCTTTTGATAAGGGATTTGGCGCCGTGGTCGCTCAGGATCCCGTGGACGATGTGGTTGTGCTCGGCAGCGTCGCGCGCCCAGTGCACGTGGATGCCGTTGGCGCGTGCATTCGCCTCGAATTGATCAAGATACTCGTCGAGATGAGTAAGCGTGTGCTCCTTGATGGCGGAGGCCAGCGACCGAAGTTCTTCCCATTCGGGAATGCCGTGCATCTCACGGTCGCGCTTCTGGCGCAGATCCCACAGCCGCTCGTCGTGCATCTTCTGGTGCTCGGGCGCCGCAATGAAGCGCGCCGCCGCCTCCGCCTGGTCGACCGGTCGACTGCGGTGGATCTTCGCGCCGCGCGGTTGCTTTTCGGGCGGCGGCCGCAGCGGCTTCGAGCTTGCCTCGGCATGATCGAGGCGGCGGCCGTCCCGGATGATTGCATCGGCGTCGTCATCGGCTCTGAGCTCAGGATGCAACATGGCGCCGTCGCCATCCAGCGGTTGAGGGAGCGAGGTCATGCGCTGGCTCCATTCAGGATTTGAGCGATATGGATGAACTTGATCGGCACGCCTATGCGCTCGGCGCAGCCTTGCTGATGCATCAGGCACGAGGTATCGGCCGAGACGATGTACTCGGCGCCGGCGCGAGCGTGGTCGCTGACCTTGTCATAGCCCATCTTGGTGGAGACGACCTCCTCGAAGACCGAGAAGGTCCCGCCGAAGCCGCAGCATTCATCCGGCCGCGCGGGCATGACGAACTCGATTCCCCTGACTTTCGAGAGCAGATCCATCGGTTTGGAGAAGAACGGCTCGTTGAGCTCAGACGGTTTCGCGTGCTTGAGCCGACGCAGCGTGCCGCAGCTGTTGTGCAGCCCGACCCGATGCGGGAAGTTGGCCCACGGGAAATCGTCAACCTTCAGGACGTCGTGCAGAAACTCGACCAGCTCGAAGGTGCGGGCTCGGACCTCTTTGACGTCAGCGGTCTGCTCGATCGCGTCGAAATTGTCGCGCACATGGTGAACGCAGCTGCCGGACGGTGCCACGATATAGTCGAAACCAGAGAAGTTGCGGACGAACAGCGCCTCGGTCGCAGCGCAATCGACGTTGAAGCCGCTGTTCGCCATCGGCTGCCCGCAACAGGTCTGGTCGCGCGGGTACATGACCTCGTGCCCGAAGCGCTCCAGTAACTCGAGCGTTGCGACACCGACTTCCGGGAAGAAGGCGTCAATGTAGCAGGGGATGAAGAGAGCTATGCGCATTTGGCTGCTCCATCAATAATGGTGTGTGCTCGAAGCGACCTTGCCCCTGAATACGCGGAGGTTAATCGCGGTGTAGACGAGCATGAGCGGAAAGACGAAGAGGCCCGCGCCCCAGAACATGAAAGCAAGGCTCGAATGCGGAGCCGCCGCCTCCTCGATGGTGATGTCGAACGGGATCATGTATGGCCAGAACGAAATCGCCAGCGTGCCGAACGCCGCTGCGAAAATGACGACGACCATGGCGAAGGGCACTTGATCCCGACGGCGGAGAATGCCGGCGGCCATTGTGATCGCCGCAAGGGCGCCGATCGCCGGGAAGATGAACAGGTACGGCCGCTCGAGCCACCGATCCATGACCCGAAGGTCTTCCGCCAGCGCATAGACGAACACGACGACCAGGAAGGCGAGCAGTCCAGCCGACAGATAGGGAATCAGGCGATAGGCCGCGTCCCGCAGATCCGCCTCGCACTTCTTGACGAGCCAGCAGGCGCCGAGCAGGGTATAGCCGAAACACAGGCCGATGCCGCAAAGCACCGCGAAAGGATTGAGCCAGCCGAATTCGCCGCCGGTGTAGTGGCCGTTCGAAATCGGCAGGCCCTCCACGAGAGCGCCGACAATCACGCCCTGCATGAACGCTGCGACGAGCGAGCCGCCGGCAAAGCTCACATCCCAGACCCACCGCATCCGCTCGGCCTTGTACCGGAATTCGAATGCGACGCCGCGGAGGATCAGCCCTGCCAGCATCAGAAGGACCGGCAGATAGAACACCGACATCAGTGTCGCATAGACGACCGGAAAGGCTCCCCACAGGATGACGCCCGATACGATGAGCCACGTCTCGTTGCCGTCCCAGATCGGCGCTACCGCGCTCATCATCGTGCGCCGTCGCGCCTGGTCCCGCGTCAAGCCGGAGAGAATGCCGATGCCTAGATCGAAGCCGTCGAGCAGCACATAGATCAGCGTGCTGACCGCGAGAACGGAGACCCAGAACATTGTCATGGCTATTCTCCCACCCCTAATTGCGGAGCGCGCGAGGTGACCGGCGCATCGACGACCGACATCGGGCGATTGGGGATTGCGGCAGCGGGCGGCAGAACCAGCCGCCCTACAGGCCCTGCACGCAGAAGCTGATAGATGTAGAAAATGCCGAACGCGAAGATGAAGGCGTAGATCGTGCAATAGACGATAAGCGAGATCGCCGCCGCCCGCGTTGTCAGGAAGGGCGTGACTGCGTCGGCGGTTCTCAAGATGCCGTAAACGGTCCAGGGCTGACGTCCAACCTCCGCCGTGAACCAACCGGTCAAAGTTGCGACGAATGGAAGCGGAAAGCTGAGAAAGGTAAGCCAGAGCAGTGGCCGGATTTTCTCAATGCGGTCCTTGAGGCCCAAGTAGGACCCGACCCAGGCAAGCGCCAGCATGACGAGGCCGCAGCCGACCATGATGCGGAAGGTGAAAAATGGAATGATCACCGGGGGGCGGTCCAGCGACGGAAAGCTGGTCAAACCCACTTCCTTGGAGGTGAAGCTCATGCTGCCGATAAGGCTGCCCAACACCGGAATCTTGATCTCGTACCTGTTGGTTTCCGAGGCCGGATCCGGCAGCGCGAACAACACCTCGCCCGCCGGCTGCTCGTCATGCCACCGGCCCTCGATGGCCGCGAACTTGGCTGGCTGATAATCATGCACATAGTCGCCGGTGAAGTGGCCGAACAAGAGCTGGACAGGTATGAGAACGGCGGCAAGGTAGAGACCCATGCGCAGCATGATGCGCGCCTCGGCAGCGAATTCCTTGCGCAGCAGGTACCAGGCCCCGGTCGCGGCGACGCAGAACGCGCCGGTAAGGTAGGAGGCGAGGAGCATGTGCGGAAACCGCACCCAGACCACTGGATTGAAGATGATCTGGACCCAATCCGTCGGCACGAAAATGCCATTCTCGACGGCGTAGCCGACCGGCACCTGCATCCAGCTGTTGTTGATCATGATCCAGAATGCCGAGAAGGTGGTCCCCAAGGCGACCATCGCGGTCGAAAACAGGTAGAACCACGGAGGAACACGGGAGCGCCCGAAGAGAAGGACTCCGAAGAAGCTCGCTTCCAGTGCGAAAGCGGTGAAGGCCTCGTAAGCAAGAAGCGGGCCCTGAATGGGGCCGGACATTCGAGACAGTTCACTCCAGTTGGTCCCGAACTGGAAGCCCAGCACGATCCCGGAGACGACGCCGAGGCCGAATGCGACGCCGAAAATCTTGAGCCAGAATTCGAAGACGAGACGGTACGCGGGCCTTCCCGTCGCGAGGTAAAGCGCCTCGATCACGGCCAGCCATGCCGCCAGCCCGATCGTGAAGGATGGGAAAATGATGTGAAACGAAACCGTGAACGCGAACTGCAACCGCGACAGGAGAAGCGCCATGAGATCCATCGCCAGGCTCTCCCTGTTAGCGCCACAGGTTGCTGCGGGCGAGGTCGACGACCTCGTCGCCGCGACCGCTGATCACGGCCTTCACCATATAAAGGGTGAAGCCCTTCGCCATCTCCACGGTGATCGAAGGCGGCATGGCGAGCTCGGTGCGGTTCACGACCGCGTCAATCAGGACTGGGCCGTCATGGGCGAGCGCTGCGGCGATGCCTTCATCCACCTCGCCGGAGTCTTCGAGTCTGATCCCGCGTATGCCGACAGCTTCCGCCATGGCTGCAAAATTCGGGTTCTTGAATCCGGTGCCGAAATCAAGAAAGCCGGTCGATTTCTGCTCGAGTTCGATGAAACCGAGCGCGCCGTTGTTGAACACGACAACCTTCAACGGGAGGCCGCACTGGGCCAGGGTGAGAAAGTCTCCCATCAGCATGGTGAAGCCTCCATCGCCGGACAGGGAGATAACCTGCCGGCCGGGGAAGGCAGCCTGGGCGCCGATTCCCTGCGCCATCGCGTTCGCCATCGACCCGTGCCAGAACGAGCCGAGGAGCCGCCGCTTTCCGTTCATCGCGAGATAGCGCGCGGCCCACACCGTCGGGAGCCCGACGTCGCAGGTGAAGACGGCGTCCTCTGCTGCATGGTCGCTAATTGCCTTGGCGATCTGCTGAGGGTGGATCAGACGCTTTCCGGGCGTGCCGACGGCCAGGTCGTCGAGCGCCTTGCGCGCCTTGGCGTAGTGCTGCTGTGCCTGGGAAAGATGCGCGCCGTCGCGTTTTTGGTCGAGCCGCGGCATCAGCGCCGCGAGCGTCGCGCGGACGTCACCGACGACGCCGAGATCGACGGCGGCGCGACGGCCGATGTTCTCCGCCCGGAGATCGACCTGCGCGATGCGGACGCCGCCTCCCTCCGGATAGAACTGGCGGTAGGGGAAGTCGGTCCCGACCATCAGCAGAACGTCGCAATCGCGCATCGCGTAGTAGCCGGATGAGAAGCCGATCAGGCCAGTCATCCCGACGTCGTAGGGGTTTTCCCACTCGACATGCTCCTTGCCGCGGAGCGCGTGCACCATCGGTGCCTTGAGGCGCTCGCCCAGCGCCAGAAGCTCATCGTGAGCGCCCTGGCATCCCGAGCCGCACAGGATCGTGACGCGGCTATCGCCACTAAGCAGCGCCGCCAAGCGATCGAGATCACGGCTTGATGGCGTTACGACCGGCGCCGGCGGCAGCAGTCCGCCGACCTTCGTCGGTGGCGCATCGGCCACGGGCTGCAGCGCGACGTCACCGGGCAGCACAAGCACCGACACGCCGCGCTTGCCGATGGCCTCGCGGATCGCGACCTCAAGGGCGCGCGGTATCTGGTTCGCGCCCGAGACGAGTTCGCAATAGTGGCTGCACTCCTGGAAGAGCGTCTGCGGATGTGTCTCCTGGAAGTAGCCGCTACCGATCTCGGCCGACGGGATGTGCGCGGCGATGCCGAGCACAGGAACGCGCGAACGGTGACAGTCGAACAAGCCGTTAATGAGGTGCAGGTTGCCTGGTCCGCAGCTCCCGGCGCAGACGGCGAGATGGCCAGTCAGATGCGCTTCGGCACCAGCCGCAAACGCGGCGACCTCCTCGTGTCTAACATGGACCCACTCGATCTTTCCTTGGCGGCGGATCGCATCCGTCAGGCCGTTCAGGCTGTCGCCCACTATTCCATAGATCCGCTTCACGCCGGCCGCCGCAAGGATCTCAATGAACTGATCTGCAACTGTTCTCATGTCCTATCCTCCTGCTTATCTGCGTCGTTTAGGCCGGCCGATCTCTGCGCCCTGTGTAATTGGAGGTCTTAGGAATGAATTTGTCCGGATTGCTCCAACCGGCTCGGCATTGCTTCAAAGCTTTTCATCTCGCCGCCGCCAAGCCGGCGCTGATCTCTGAGCAGACTTGACACGCCAAAAGAGAAGCAGGACCAAGATGAAGCATTCGCGCCTCTCTCCAGGAACTGCGATCTCGTCGCGTTCAGACCATCGCGTGCATGCGCAGCTACCTCTGGAAGTCGATCACAATGCGTCCCTGAATGTCGCCATGATGCATGCGCGCAAAAATGTCGTTGATGTTTTCGAGGGTTTCCACGGCGATGGTCGCCGTGACCTTGCCCTCGCCGGCGAAGTTCAGAGCTTCCTGCAGATCGAGTCGCGTTCCGACGATCGAACCGCGAACGGTAATGCCTTTGATCACGGTGTCGAAGATCGACAGGGAGAAGTCGCCTGGCGGCAGGCCATTGAGCGACACCGTCCCGCCGCGGTCGACCATGCCGAGGGCCTGCTCGAATGCCTTGGGCGAGACGGCGGTGACAAGCACGCCCTGGGCGCCGCCCACTTCCTTCTTCACGAAGGCGGCGGGATCGGCCTTGCGGGCATTCACGACCAGGGCCGCGCCGAGCTGCTTGGCGAGCTCCAGCTTGGCGTCGTCGACGTCGACCGCGATTACATTGAGGCCCATGGCCTTCGCGTATTGCACCGCCAGATGGCCGAGACCGCCTATGCCAGAGATCACCACCCAGTCGCCGGGCTTGGCGTCCGTGACCTTGAGCCCCTTATAGGTGGTCACGCCGGCGCAGAGAATGGGGGCGACTTCGACGAAACTGACGTTGTCGGGCAGGTGGCCGACGTAGTTGGGATCGGCAACCACATATTCGGCGAAGCTGCCGTTCACCGAATAGCCGGTGTTCTGCTGTTCCTCGCACAGCGTCTCCCAGCTGCCGAGACAGTGCCTGCAATGGCCGCAGGCGGTATAGAGCCAAGGCACGCCGACCCGGTCGCCTTCCTTCACGTGGCGCACGCCCCCGCCGACGGCGACGACGTGGCCCACGCCCTCATGGCCCGGGACGAAGGGCGGTTTCGGCTTGAACGGCCAGTCGCCGTCTGCGGCGTGCAGGTCCGTGTGGCAGACGCCCGTGGCCGCGATCTTGACGAGGATTTGCCCCGGACCGACTACTGGCACGGGTACTTCCTCAATCGTCAACGGCTTGCCAAACTCATGGACAACGGCGGCCTTCATGGTTTTGGTCATGGTCGTGTCTCCCTCAGACCGGACTTCAAAACGGGCTCAAAAGCGAGCGTCGACATCGACGACGTCGATGAGCTTTTGATTGACGAACTCCTTGAGCCCGAGCCCGAGCAGCTCGCGGCCGTAGCCGGAACGACGGATGCCGCCGAAGAGCAGATCCGCCTCGACTTTGGTTGGATGGTTGACGAACACCATCCCCGTGGAAATTTTCTTCGCCACCTCTACTCCGTGGGCCGGATCGGAGGTGAACACCGAGCCGCCGAGACCGAAGGGCGAGTCGTTGGCGATCCTGACGGCGTCATCCTCGTCCTTCGCGCGAAACAGCATCGAGACCGGTCCGAAGAACTCCCAGTTGCGGGCGGGATTGTCCTCGCCGACCTCCGTCAGGATCGTCGGCTGCACGAAGGCGCCCTGATTGGGCACGGGCGGCCCGACTTGCTCGGCCTTCGCGCCAAGCTTCACCGCCTCGCGGATCTTGTCCTGAATTTCTTCGGCACTGCCTCGCGAGGACAGCGGAGCCAGCGTCGTCTTGGGATCGAACGGGTCGCCCGCTACGAGGCCGGCCACGCCGTTCCTGTAGCGGTCGAGGAAACGATCATAGACCGTATCGACGATGATCATACGCTTGGAAGAGACGCAAACCTGTCCGCCGTTCCAATGGCGACCAAAGACGGCCCATTTGGTTGTCTTCTCCAGATCGGCATCGGCGAGCACCACGAAGGCGTCCGCGCCGCCGAGCTCCATCGTCGATTTCTTCAGCGCCTTGCCTGCCTGGGCGGCGATAGTGGAACCGGCGTCCTCCGAGCCGGTAAGCGCCACGCCGTGCACGCGTGGATCGTTAATGATCATTTCGATCTGTGAGCGGGTGGCATAGAGATTCTTGAAGGCGCCGTCGGGCAGGCCCGCCTCCTTCATCAGCTTGTCGAAGGCGGCGGCGCTCTGCGGTACGTTGGAAGCGTGCTTGAGAAGCAGCGTGTTGCCGGCGGAGAGCTGCGGCGCGAGGATCCGGGCGATCTGATAATAAGGAAAATTCCACGGCTCGATGGCAAGCAGAACGCCGAGCGGCTCACTGACGAGCACCGCGTCGCCCTCGGCTGGATCGAGAACCGGCAGCTTCTCGGGCTTGAGCAGTCGCTCGGCGTTGCGGACGTAATATTCGAAGATCTTCGCCGAGAGCTCGACCTCGGCCTTCGCCTCGGAGAAGAGCTTGCCCATTTCCAGCGTCAGGAGCTTGGCGTAGCGGTCGGTGTCACGCCGCAAGATAGCGGCAGCCTTCTGCAGAATGCGCCCGCGCTCGGCAACGGACGTCTCCTTCCACGCCAGAAAGGCGTTGTGAGCCTTGCTTATGGCTGCGGCCACTTCCGCATCCGTAGCATCTGGAAAGGTCTTGAGCTTCTCCCCCGTATAGGGGTTGACGGTTGCGTAGGCCATTTCGTTCTCCTTCGGTTGAGTGGGTATTCCTGACTGCGTGGAGCGGGACACCCGATTTCAGGCGGCAAGGTCCGTGACGGCGAGGTCCTTCACGGCCTGGACCATTTGGGTGAGCACAGCCTGCGCGTCGCCGTAGACCATGCTGCAGTTCTCCTCGTAGAAGAGG
>Ga0335082_10001566_pt1 | contig 24378 bp, 20 predicted proteins | sample Lox_Sample_41_FD_206718 | JGI IMG/M metagenome (GOLD analysis project Ga0335082, IMG submission 206718) | Soil microbial communities from Loxahatchee National Wildlife Refuge, Florida, United States - Lox_Sample_4.1 | ecosystem: Environmental > Terrestrial > Soil > Wetlands | place: USA... | reverse complement strand
TCGACCGCACCGGTCCCCGCGCCGCGATGGCGACGTCGGGAATCACCACCAGGTCGGGGATGGTGGCGTAGGCCACCACCGGGATGATGCCGATGTCGGCCTGGCCCTCGCGCAGTTGCTCCGCGCACACCGAGGGCACAGTGTAGGAGACCTCGAAGTCGCGTCCCAGGCTGCCGTGCTCGAAGTCCCACATCAGGGGCGCGGTGTTCAGGAAGGAGATGGCGGAGACGCGCAGCCGGGCCATGACGGAAGAGCATTGTAACAAAGGCCGGTGACCGGCTTCCTTGACAGCGATTTTTTCCAGGAGTTAGATTCCGCGCAGGTGCCCCAAGCAGGGCCCATGAGCGCGGTCGCGCCCCAATTCGCCTCTCCTGAGCCCGAGACCCGGCAGCTGCGGTGGCTGGCGCTGGCCCTGACCCCGGAACTCGGCCCCACCCGCGCGCGCCGATTGGTCGAGCACCTGGGCGGCATTGAGCAGGTCTTCCGCGCCTCCCTGACCGAACTAGAGGCGGCGGGGCTGCGCGCGCCGGCGGCCCAGGCCCTGGGCACGGGCAAATCCCTGGTCCTGGCGCAGGAGGAATGGTCGAAGACGGCGCAGGCGGGAGCCCAGATCGTCGCCCTCGATGATCCCGCCTATCCTCCCCGGCTCAAGCAGATCTACGACCCGCCGGTCGCGCTCTACGTGCGCGGCAACCTGGCCGCGCTCTCCGAGCCCGGCATCGCCATCGTGGGCACGCGCCATCCTACCCCCTACGGCCTGGGCATGGCCGAGCGGCTGGCCTGCGACCTGGCCAACCGCGGGGTCATCATTATCAGTGGCATGGCCCGCGGGGTGGATACCGCGGGGCATCGCGGCGCCCTGGTGGCCAGGGCGAAGACCGTGGCCGTCTTCGGCACCGGCATCGACGTCATCTACCCGCGCGAGAACAAGAAGATCGCCGACAGCATCCTGGCCCTGGGAGGCGCGCTGGCCAGCGAGTTTCCCCTGGGTACCTTCGCCGCGCCCCAGAACTTCCCCATCCGCAACCGCATCATCAGCGGGCTGGCGGTGGGCGTGCTGGTGGTGGAAGCGGGCGAGTACTCAGGCACGCGCATCACCGCGCGCTGCGCCTTGGAGCAGAACCGCGAACTGTTCGCCGTCCCCGGCAACGTCACCAACAAGAACTCCTGGGGGCCGAACACCCTCATCAAGCAGGGGGCCAAGCTGGTGGCCACCTGGGAGGACATCTGGGAGGAATTGCCCAGCGACGTGAAGCAGCAACTGGCCGACCGCCTGCCTTCTGCAACCGCGGAGCCGGCTACTGCATCCTTATTTGAGGGTCAGGAGCTACCCCCGCACGAAAAGCGGGTCCTGGCGCTGCTCAAGGCGGACGAGGCCACTCAGATCGACGAGTTGGTGGAGCAGCTGGAGCCGGAGCTTTCCTCATCGGAGATCTTTGCCGCGCTCTTCGAGCTGGAGCTGGCCGGGAAGGTTCGTCAATTGCCCGGCAAGAATTTTGTTCGCGCCTTCTAAGCTCCGCGCGCACTACCACTTCACAGCAAGCGAGCATTAGCAGGAATGGTGCCGGATTCGCGTTTTTCCGCCATTCCGTGCTAGGTTGAAACCCATTGCACGAAGGCAACAAGGGAGAATAGAGGAGTTTGAGCAAAGGCTTAGTCATCGTCGAATCGCCGGCCAAGGCCAAGACCATCCAGAAATACCTGGGCAAGGGGTACTCCGTCGCGGCCTCGCTGGGGCACGTCAAGGACCTGCCCAAGAGCACCCTGGGGGTGGACCTGGAGAACGACTTCCAGGCGGACTACGTCGTCATCCCGGGCAAGGAAAAGGTCCTGGCTGACCTGAAGAAGCGCGCGGCCGGCGCCGAGGCCATCTACCTGGCTCCCGACCCCGACCGCGAGGGCGAGGCCATCGCCGCCCATCTCGCCGAAGAACTCGGTGGCGAGGCCGTCAACGGCAAGAAGAAGAAAAAGAAGGTTGCCAGCCGCGTCCCCATCCACCGCGTCACCTTCAACGAGATCACGAAGCGGGCGGTGCAGGAGGCCTTCCAGCAGCCCCGCGAGATCGACCGCAAGCTGGTGGACGCGCAGCTCACCCGCCGCGTGCTCGACCGCCTGGTGGGTTACCAGATCTCGCCCCTGCTCTGGGACAAGGTGCGGCGCGGGCTCTCCGCCGGCCGGGTGCAGACCGTGGCCGTCCGTTTGATCGTGGAGCGCGAGCGCGAGATCAAGGCCTTCCAGAAGAAGGAATACTGGACCCTCGACGCCCATCTGGCCGCCGCCAAGCCGCCCACCTTCGATGCCAGCCTGGTGGGCGCCAACCCGGAGAAGAACCTTGTCCCCAACCAGGAAGCCGCGCAGGCCCTGGAGGCCAAGCTGCGCAAGGCGGAGTGGACGGTGGCCGCGGTGGACACCCGCGAGCGCCGCCGCAACCCCTATCCTCCTTTCACCACCAGCAAGCTGCAGCAGGACTCCTCGCGCAAGCTGCGCTTCAGCGTGAAGCGCACCATGATGATCGCCCAGCGCCTCTATGAAGGCGTGGAACTGGGCGAGGAAGGCTCCGTCGGCCTGATCACCTACATGCGCACCGATTCCACCCGCGTCTCCCAGGACGCCATCGCCGAGGTGCGCGAGCTGATCGGGCGCGACTTCGGCGCCGGCTACCTGCCCCCGGACCCCATCGAGTACAGGTCCAAGAAGGGGGCGCAGGACGCCCACGAGGCCATCCGCCCCACCTCCGTGGCCCGCCATCCCGACCAGATCAAGCACTACCTGCACGAAGACGAATACAAGGTCTACAAGCTCATCTGGCAGCGCTTCCTGGCCTCGCAGATGAACCCCGCCGTCTTCGACCAGACCAGCGTGGACATCAGCGCCCGCGCCAAGCAGGAGAGCTTCCCCTTCCGCGTCACCGGCTCGGTGATGAAGTTCGACGGCTTCCTCAAGGTCTACGAGGAGTCCAAGGAAGGCAAGGACGAGGAGGACGAGGCCCTCAAGCACAAGCTGCCGGCCCTGGCGCCCGGACAGAAGCTCACCCTCAAGGAACTCAAGCCGGAGCAGCATTTCACCGAGCCCCCGCCGCGCTACAACGAGGCCTCTTTGGTCAAGGAGCTGGAGGAGCGCGGCATCGGCCGCCCCTCCACCTACGCCACCATCCTCTCCACCATCCAGGAGCGCCAGTACGTGCAGAAGGTGGGAGGCAAGTTCGCCCCCACCGAGATCGGGCTGGTGGTGACCGACCTGCTGGTCGCCAACTTCCCCGACATCTTCGACCTGCAGTACACCGCCCGCCTGGAAGAGGAACTGGACGAGATCGAGGAGGGCAAGGAGACCGGCACCGACACCCTCAACGAGTTCTACAAGAAGTTCGAGAAGGACCTGCGCTTCGCCGAAAAGCACATGGAGAACGTGAAGCGCATGGAGAAGCCCACGGAGGAGAAGTGCGAGCGCTGCGGCTCCCCCCTGGTCATCAAGTGGGGCAAGCACGGCTCCTTCTACGCCTGCAGCTCCTACAAGAAGGACGACCCCAACTCCTGCTCCTTCACCCGCGAGAACCCCATCGACCTGCCCGACCTGGACTCCGCCGACCTGCAAGAGACCACCCACGAGGAGTACTGCGAGAACTGCGGGCGGCCCATGGTGCTCAAGCGCGGACGCTTCGGGCAGTTCATGGCCTGCACCGGCTATCCCGACTGCAAGACCACCCGCCGCCTGGACCAGGGGCGCAAGGTCCCCGACATCCCCCTGGACGAGAAGTGCCCGCAGTGCGGGCGCAACCTGGTGATCCGCCACGGCCGCTACGGCGAGTTCACCTCCTGCAGCGGCTATCCCGAGTGCAAGTACGTCAAACAGAACCTGATCGGGGTGAAGTGTCCGGAGTGCGGCGAGGGCGACCTGGTGGAGAAGAAGGCGCGCAAGCGCGGCAACCTCTTCTACGGCTGTTCCCGCTACCCCCAGTGCAAGTTCACCTCGGCCTACAAGCCGCTGGCGGAGAAGTGTCCGCGCTGCGGCCACGCTTATCTGGTGGAGAAGACGGGCAAGGCGGGCGTGGTCATCTCCTGCCCCAACTCCGAGTGCGACTACTCCCGCGCCGGCGAGCCGGTGGCGGTGGCCTGAACTTTCCGCGACTTTCCGTCCCGCATCCCCATCTCATTCCCATCTCACTTCCGAGGAGCCAGCATGGCCAAGCAGAAGAAGCCCACCCACGACGATGCCGCCGTGGTCATGAAGCTCTACAACCTGCGCCGCGAAACCGAACTGCGCAAGGCGCGCAACTTCCTGGTAGTCGAGTTCTGGCCCGACGCCGCCGACGAGGTCGTGAAGCTCATCCAGGACTTTGGCAGCCAGCGCAATGCCTGGTTCCGCCAGGGCATCACCTACTGGGACATGGCCTGCTCGCTGGTGCTGCGCGGGGTGGTGAACCAGGACCTGTTCGTCGACTGGGGCGGCGAGCTGTACTTCCTCTACGCCAAGTTCAAGCCTTTTCTCCAGGAGGTGCGGGAGAAGACGCAGGCGCCTGAATTCATGGCCCGCATCGAGCAGGTGGCCCTGAGCACCAAGGAAGGGCGCGAGCGGGTGGCCAAGCTGGAGAAGCGCATCGCCCAGCGGCGGCAGATGTTGAAGCAGGCGGCGGCCGGGCGCGGCTAGCGCTTCCCGATTCGGGCTGGGGACCATTTCGGGTGCCGGCCCTGCCCGCCGCCAGCGAAAGCCGCAGCCCTTCGCTTCCGCTTCCCCTAGGCTAAAGGCGGGGGTGTCCCATGACGCACCACGCCAGCCCCGCCGATGCCCAGATCATGCTCCAGCTCTTCGAGCTCAAGCGCGAGCCCGAGCTCAAGAAGGCGCGCAACTTCTGCGTGCTGGAGTTCTGGCCGCGCAGCGCCGAGGACGTGCTGCGCGCCATCCCCTCCTTCGCCACCCCGGAGAGCAACAACCTGCGCCAGGTCGTCTCCTTCTGGGAGCTGGCGGCCAGCTTCGTCCTGCGCGGCGCCCTCCACGAGGACCTCTTCCTGGACACGGCAGGGGAGATGTTCTTCCTGTGGGCCAAGTTCCGCCCCTTCATCCGGGAGGTGCGGGAGAAGCTGCTGGCCCCCGAGCTGCTGCTCAACGTGGAGAAGCTGATCGCCAGCAATCCCAGGAGCGAGGAGCGGGTGGCGCGCCTGGAGAAGCGCATCGCCGAGAAAGTGGCCAGCATGCAGGCGGTGGCCGAGCCCGGCGGCTCCGGCCGCTATCAGACCGTGCTCAGCCGCCCCGCCTGAGGCGCTCAGGCGATGTATTCCTTGATGTACTCGTCCTGGGAGGCGCCCATCTCTTCGGCGGTGCCGTTGAAGATCACCTTGCCTTCGCGCAGGAGGACGAAGGTGGTGTTGACGTCGGCGCGGGGGTTCTCGGCCAGCGGCCGCATCTCGTTCTTCTGGGGATCGAAGGAGTGGGTGGCCATGGTGAAGCCGTCCTGCAGCCGGTGGGTCACCAGCAGGGCGCTGGTCTTGTAGAAGTCGCGCTGCTTGACCACCAGCTCGATGATGCGGGTGGAGGTGATGGGGTCCAGGCCGCCGGTGGGAGAGTCGTAGAGCAGCACTTCGGGCTGGGTGATGATGGCGCGGGCGATGGCCACCCGCCGCCGCATGCCCCCGGAAAGCTCCGCCGGGAACATGTCCAGGGTGTGGCCCAGCTCGACGAAGCGCAGGGCCTCCTGCGCCCGCCGCCGGATCTCCCCCTCCTCCAGGCCCTCCTCGTAAAGCCGGTAGCCGACGTTCTCCTGCACGGTGAGGGAATCGAAGAGCGCGCTCTCCTGGAAGACCATGCCGATCTTGCGGCGCAACTCGAACAGGTCCTGCTCCCGCAGGGCGGTGACATCCTGCCCTAGTACCCAGATGTGCCCGCGGTCGGGCTTCTCCAGGCCCAGCACCAGCTTGAGCAGGGTGGACTTGCCCACTCCCGCCACCCCGAACAGGATCTTGGTCTCGCCGCGAGTCAGTTCGAAGCTGACACCGTCGAGCACCGGCTTGTCCTCGAAGCCGATAGCCACGTCGTCGAAGACGATGACCGGGCGGCGGTCGTCGCCGGGGCTGCGGGCGCCCAGGTCGGTGGCGGCGGAGATGGTGGACATGCCGGCTCCTCCCTGCGCCTCAGTGCACTCCCAGGGCGACCATCAGGAAGCGGGTGACGAAGAAGTCGAGCACCAGGATCAGCACGGAGGCCGCCACCACCGACTGCGTGGTGGAGCGGCCCACTCCCTGCGTGCCTCCGGTGGTGGAGAGCCCGTAGTAGCAGCCCACGGTGGAGATGATGAAGCCGAAGATCAGCGGCTTGACCAGCCCCATGGTCACGTCCTGCCACACCAGCGACTGCCAGGCGGTGTTCCAGTACTGGCTGGTATCCAGCCCCAGCAGGGCGAAGGAGACGAAGTGCCCGCCCATCAGCCCCACCAGGTCGGAGATGATGGTGAGGATGAAGAGCATGAACACGGTGGCCATCACGCGGGGGGTCACCAGCTTCTTGGTGGGGTCGGTGCCCAGCGAGCGCATGGCGTCGATCTGCTCGGTCACCTTCATGGAGCCCAGCTCGCTGGCCATGCCGCTGGAGTTGCGCCCCGCCACCATCAGGCCGGTGAGCACCGGTCCCAGCTCGCGCACCATGGAGAGGGCCACCACCTGCCCGGTCAGGGAGATGGAGCCGAACCTCTGCAGGGTCGCCGAGGTCTGCAGGGCCAGCACCGCGCCGGTGAAGAAGCCGGTCAGCACCACGATGGGCAGCGAGCCCACCCCGATGATGTCGGCCTGCTGCAGGGTGTCGGCCAGGTAGCGCGGGTGGGTGAACAGGTTGTGCACCGAGCGCCCCGCCAGCAGGGAGTAGTCCTGCACCGTGAGCACACTGCGCTTGGCGAACTGGATGGGAGAAATGAGTTCCATCTGGCCGCCGGAACTATAGCAGAGGCACGGCCATGATGCCAGACCCGCGAGGGGGTGCGGGGCGGGCGTAGTGTCTGTGGATCGACGGTGGGATAAACGTAGCTGATCCGCCCGCTGTAGCTTTTGCCTGGCTGGTAGCTGAGACGAACGGTGCTGGGCCGCCTGCACCGCCCGATTCCGGGCCAGGGCCTCACGCACCAGCTCATCCACGGTGACGGTGGTCTCCGCCGGCGCTGGGCCGGGTGAGCCCGCTAAACCCGCCGGCCCGGAGGCCATCGCCGGCGCCACCGCGAAAATCACCGAGAGTATGAAGAGTGAGACTCTCTTCCTGTCCATGACACCTCTCGCTTCCGTTGGAAGTTGCGCAGACACTCAGGCGCCGGAGCGCCTGAGCCGGAATGACAGGAGAAGAGACGCTAGATCAGGAACACGCAGTTGAGCGCTTGCGGTGAGTGGCCCAGAGTGCGCGGGGGCCCGGCCCGTTCCGAAGAACGAGAGCCGGGCTCGGGCGCTGCCGGAACCGTGGAAGCCCCGGCGCGCAGGACGACAGGGGCAGTGCCGCTGCTGCACGCGAGGCTCTGCACCGGCGCTGCCGGCATCCCGGAGGATAGCTGGCAGCGCGGTGCCGTTCCGTCCATCCCGGGCTGTTGCGGGGTCATTGGTTTGGGGCAATGACCGGGCCAGGCGGGGTGGGAGTCCTGGCGCTGACATGGGGTCGTGGCTGCAAGGGGAATGGCGAGCAGCGCAGTTGTCAACGCCAGGACTACGACTTGGGCACGACGACTCAAAGGTGCTCCGAATTGCGTCTAAGCTATCCCGGGCTGCCGCCGTGGTCTGTGACAAACGTCACAATCGCCCGTGACCTTTTGCCGCGGCTCTCCCGCGGGCGGGGTCCGGAGCGGGAAGGCTACCGCCCGTTCTTGCGCTTGATCTCGATGTTCATCCGCTTGATCTTCTGGTTGAGGGTGGAGAGGGGGACGTGGAAGCGCTCCGCCGCCTCGGTCTGGTTCCAATTGCACTTTTCCAGCATCTCCACGATCACGCGGCGCTCCAGGTCTTCCACGATCTCGAACAGGGTGGCGTCCGGCCGCAGTTCGAGGACGGGCCCCGCGGCGCCCCGCCCGGTCACGTGGTCGGGCAGCAGCTCCGCTCCGATCGCCGGGGTGGTGGAGAGCACCACCGCGCGCTCGATGACGTTCTCCAGCTCGCGCACGTTGCCCGGCCAGTCGTAATCGAGCAGCGGCCGCAGCGCTTCGGGGGCGATCTGCCGCGCCGACTTCCCGTTCTCCTCGGAGAATTTCTTGAGGAAGTGCTCCACCAGCATGGGGATGTCCTCGCGGCGCTGGCGCAGCGCGGGCAGGTCCACGGTGATCACGTTCAGGCGGTAGAACAGGTCCTCGCGGAAGCGCCCCTCCTGCACCGCCTGTTTCAGGTTGATGTTGGTGGCGGCGAGGATGCGCACGTCCACCTGGAGCTCCTGCACCCCGCCCAGGTGCATGAACTTGCGGTCCTGCAGCACGCGCAGGATCTTGGCCTGGGTCTCCAGGCTCATGGTGGCGATCTCGTCCAGGAAGAGGGTACCCTGGTCGGCGATCTCGAACAGCCCCTTCTTGGAGGCCACGGCGCTGGTGAAGGCCCCCTTCACGTGCCCGAACAGGGTGGACTCCAGCAAGTCGGCGGGCATGGAGCCGGTGTTGACGGGCACGAAGGGCCGCTCCTTGCGCGGCGAGTTCATGTGGATGGCCTTGGCGATCAGCTCTTTCCCGGTCCCGCTCTCTCCCTGGATGAGCACGGTGGAGCGGCTGGGCGCCACCTGGCCCACCAGGTCGAAGATGCGCAGCATGCTCTCGCTCTTGCCCACGATGTTCTCGAAGTTGTAGCGGCGCTTGAGCGCCCGCTTGAGCTGGACGTTCTCTTCCTCGGCGCGGCGCCGGGCCAGCACGGCGCGCACGTCGGCCAGCAGCTTCTCGTTGTCCCAGGGCTTCTGGACGAAGTTGACGGCCCCGCACTGCATGGCGCGCACCGCGTTCTCCACCGTGCCGTAGGCGGTGATCATGATGACCGCGAGCTGGGAGTCGCGCTGCCGCAGCTCCTGCAGCACCTCCAGGCCGTTGCGGTCGGGCAGAGCGAAGTCCAGCAGCATCAGGTCGAAGGGGCGGTCGGCCAGCCGCGCCAGTCCCTCCTCGCCGCTGCCCGCCGACTCCACTTCGAAGCCCTCCATCTGCAGCAGGGTCTCCAGCGATTCGCGGATGGCGGCTTCGTCATCCACGATCAGGATGGTTCCGGGGAGGGGCGCTCCTTCCGCGCCCCCGCGTTGCGTGAGTACGGCTGCTTCAGACATGGACCGCCTTTCGCGTCATGGGGAATTGCAGGTAGAAACGTGTGCCTTCGCCGGGCTGGCTCTCCACCCGGATCTTGCCGGCGTGCTCCTGGATGATGCCGTAGGTGACCGCCAGGCCCAGCCCGGTGCCGCGGGGCTGGCCCCCCTGGGTCCCGTTCTTGGTGGTGAAGAACGGGTCGTAGATGCGGTGGATGTGCTCCTGGGCGATGCCCACGCCGGTGTCGGCCACCAGCACCTGCACGCTGGAGCCGTTGGCGGTGGCCACGGTCAGGGTCCCGCCCTCGGGCATGGCGTCGCGCGCGTTCAGAAAGAGGTTGAGGAAGACCTGCTGCAGCTTGCCGGCGTTGCCGTGGATGACGGGCTCCTCCGCCGCCAGTTCGTCCTGCACCTTGATGCGCGCCGTCTTCAACTGGTGCTCCAGCAGGGTCAGGGTGTCGCGGATGATCTTGTTGAGGCCGACCGAGCCGAACTCGGTGCCGCTGGTGCGCGAGAAGTTCAGCAGGTTGTTGACGATCTCGGAGGCGCGGAAGGTCTGGCGCGTGATCTTCTCCAGCAGCGCCGACTTCTTCTCGTCGTCCTGCACCTGCTTGGAGAGCATCTGGGCGTAGGAGGAGATGACCGCCAGCGGGGTGTTGACCTCGTGCGCCACCCCCGCCGCCAGCAGCCCGATGGACGACATCTTCTCCGCCTGCGTCAGTTGCGACTCCAGCTCGATGCGCTCGGTGATGTCGTCCACGATGATCAGCCGCCCCACCACCTGGAACTTCTTGGTCACCAGGGGCGCGATGGCCAGGTTGGTGATGCGGGTGTCCCCCGCCGAGGTCGCCAGCCGGAACTTGTACAGGTTGTGGATGCCCGCCGTGGGCCGCACCCGGTAGAACTCCTCCACGAAGGCGGCGGGGAAGACCGCGCTCAGCGGCTGCCCCAGCGCCTGCGCGCGCGGCAGCGCGTACATCACTTCCATCTGCGAGTTCCAGAACTCGATGCGGTCGGCCAGGTCCACCGCCAGCACCCCCACGCTGATGGACTCCACGATGTTCTCGTTGAAGTCCTTCAGGCGCTCGTACTCCGTCACCTTCTGCTCCAGCGAGGCATAGAGGCGGCCGTTCTGCACCGCGATGCCCACGTAGCCGGCCAGCGCCTCCAGCAATTCCACGTCCTCGCTGGAGAGGAAGTCGCCTTCCATGGTCTTGCCCAACCCCATCACCGCGATGAGGCGATCCTGGATGGTGCAGGGGATGTAGTAGTTCAGGTCCAGGCGGGCGATGGTCTGCCGCGCCCCCGGGCTGTCCAGCATGGCCTGCTGGGTGTTGTCGAAGAACAGGTGCCGGGTCTCGGGATCGTGCCCCGCCCGGGTCAGGAAGCTCAGGTCCAGCTCGCCCCCGAAGGAGATGCCGTACGACTTGGCCAGGGTGAAGCGCTCGGGGTGCTCCGCGTCCGCCAGGAAGATGGCCATGCGGTCCACCAGCAGGGTGCGCGCCAGCCGCTCCATCACCGAGCTCAGCATCTGGTCCAGGTCGGTCTCCGAACTCAGGTCCCGCCCGAAGGCGATCAGCGTGCTCCGGTAGTCGTAGCGCTTCTTGTAGAAGACCCGGTCCAGCCGCTGCTGGGTGTAGTTTTTCACCGGGTCGAAGAGCAGCGCGGTGGCGATCACCGCCACGATCAGACCCAGCGGTCCGGTGCTGGGCAGGTTGATGTGGATGAGCTCCGCCACCACCGCCACGGAGCCGTAGTAGAGTCCGATGATGGCCGCCGCCGCCAGCGTGTACACCACGCCCCGCTTGAAGATGATATCCACGTCCATCAGCCGGTAGCGCACGATGGCGTAGCCGAAGGTCAGCGGCAGGAAGACCAGGGAGAAGGCCGAGACCTTCATGGCGGTGGTGGGCAGCGCACCCCCCAGGTAGGGAATCACGTAGAAGAGGGTGAAGGGGGTGATGGCCAGGATGGTGCCGCGCGTCACCCACTTCATCTGCTGGCGCAGCACCGGGGTCTGGGCGCGGCGGTAGCGCCGCCACAGCTCCGCCGCCGACACCGTGAACAACAGCACCAGGTAGACCATCTCCACCCGGTCCAGGTTCCAGCGCAGCAATTCGCTGGCCTGCAGTTGGCGCAGCACCGCGATGTGCAACCCGAGCAGCCCCGCGCCGGGCAGGTACAGGGCTCCTACCAGCCAGGGCCGCCGCCGCAGCCACTCCCGCGGCTCCGGGAAGGTCAGCGCGAAGTGCAGAAACAGGGCCGGCTGCAGCAGCCAGGCCGCCACGTTGCACCAGTAGATGGCCCAGTCGAAGGTGCTGAAGTTGCCGACATAGTGGAAGGAGTAGAACGCGAAGGAAACCAGGCAGAAGAGGTAGAAGTGGGTGGACTTGGGCGCGGTCCAGCGCCGCAGCAGCACGTACAAGCCGATGCCCAGGTAGGTGAGCGCGATCAGCCGCAGGCCCAGGTTGAGGGAGTTGTCCGCCGGCTCCAGGATCACCGGCACGTCCAGGGGAACGTCGTTGCGGCGCACCGAGTAGGTCGCGCTCCGCCACGCCCCGCTCTTGTACATCTCCCGCGTCAAGGCCCCGCTGGTGTTGACGGTGCGGTTGTTGATGGCGTTGAGCACGTCCCCGCTCTTGATGCCGGCGCGGTCCGCCGGACCTCCGGGGGCCACCCGCTCCGCCCGCAGCCAGTGCTCGTGCTCCACCCACCACACCCCGTCGGTGGGAACGCGGTTGCCCCACTCCACTTCTTTGCGATAGTTCAGGACGGCGCAGATGACCGCGCCCAGGGTGAGCACCGCCAGCAGGATGGCGACAAAGCGGACTTGCAGGTCCTTGGTCATGGGCCCGGGCGCACGCACCCCACCGCGCGCTGCGGACGCGGGCGGCTTCCCCGTGGGATGCAAATCGTGTGCCACCATGTTGCCCATAGCCTTCTCTCTAAACCATTGTGGTTCCGTAAGATAGAGCATTATAGGGGCTTTCGCTTTGTCTGGCTACAGTTTTTCGTAGGCATATGTGATTTTCTGTATCCCCACGACCGAGGGAAGCGGCCGGGCTGCGGCCCTCAGGGCGGGACGCTGACAAGGTCGCTTGGGCGAGGATGGACGAATCCTCGCCCTGCCTCTAGAATTCGAGGGTCGTCCAGATTTCCATGCGGAGAAGGGAAGCCTTGGCGGAAGACTTGAGTCTCGACATCCTGCGCAAGCGGCTGAAAGAAGGAGACTACCTGGAGATCTCGACCGGGGGCGGCGCCTTCGAGGTCTGGGCCGAGCCCCTGGCCAACCCGCCCGCCGTCTACTACGAAGGCGAGCAGCATCCCATCGCCGAGTTGGAGCGCATCACCGAGAAGATCCTGGCGGAGCTGCGCCGCGGCGAGATCCGCTGCCGCTGGGTCGAGGACGATTAGCCGCCCGCGCAAAACGCGGGGAAGGCCGAAGCCCTCCCCGCCAAGAAGCGACAGAGGCGATTGCTACTCCATAAGAAGTCAGGAGCCGGTCCTTCGGTTGCCCGCCGCGTGAGCCCGCCCGCAAAAGTCGCGCCCCCCAAAGTGGCTGGGACGGAAGAGTGCTGGGCCACCCTCGACGGCCACCGCCTCCGCTATCTGCGCGCCGGCGCGGGGCCGCCCCTGCTGCTGCTCCACGGTCTGCTCGGCTACTCCTTCTCCTGGCGCTTCAATTTCGCGGCTCTGGGCAGGCTCGCCACCCTCTACGCTCCCGACCTGCTGGGCATGGGCTTCTCCGACCGCCCGCCCCTGGATTATGGTCTGCGCGCCTCCGCCCAGCGCGTGCTGCGTTTCCTGGACGAGCTGGGGATCGGGCAGGCCGACGTGCTGGGCACCTCCCACGGCGGTGCCGTGGCCCTGCGTCTGGCCGCGCTGGCCGCCGAGCGCGGCGCCCCCCGCGTCCGCCGCCTGCTGCTGGTCGCGCCCGTGAATCCCTGGTCCCCTATCAAGAATCCCCTGGTCCCCTTCCTGCGCACGCCGCTGGGGCGCTTCTGCCTGCGCCGCCTGGGCCCGCGGCTGGCGGTGTTGAATGACTTCGTGCTGCGCCGTCTCTACGGCAGCATCTCCCGCCTCGCCCCGGGAACGCTCGCGGGCTATCACGCGGCCGCGCGGCTGCCGTACACCGCCGACTACGTCTACGCCATCCTCGATGCCTGGTCCGCCGACCTGGCCGAGCTGGAGCGCGAGTTGCCCCGCCTGCGTAGCCTCCCGAGCTTGCTGCTCTGGGGCAACCGCGACCGCGCCGTCTCCCTGCGCTCGGCCGAGCGCCTGCGCGCCTGCTTCCAGCGTGCCCGCCTGGTGGTCCTGCCCGGCGTCGGCCATCTGCCCTACGAGGAGGTCCCGGAGGAGTTCAACCGCGTCATCGCCGACTTCCTGGCCGCGCCCTCCGGGGAAATCCCCGCGCCTCCTTCCCGGGTCGGATAAACTAGGCCCGCCCCACCTGCGTAGGGGAAGCCGGCATGGGCGAGCGCCTCTTCCATATCCTGCGGCACTTCTTCAACCACTTCGGCTACTGGACGGTGGCTGGCGCCCTGCTGCTGGAGAACGCCGGCGTGCCCGTCCCCGGCGAGACCATCCTGCTGTTCGCCAGCTTCCTGGCCTACTCCGAGCGCCGCTTGCACCTGCCCTACATCATCCTGGTGGGCGTCCTGGCGGCCACCCTGGGCGACAACATCGGCTACTGGATCGGCTACCGCGGCGGCCGCCCCATGCTGGAGCGCTACCAGCACATCTTCCATATCCGCCAGAAGACGCTGGAGCGCGGCGAGCGCCTCTTCGCCCGCTATGGCTCGCACACCATCTTCTTCGCCCGCTTCATCGTGGGCATGCGCATCATCGCCGGACCCATGGCGGGAGTGCTGCGCATGCCCTGGCGCTCCTTCGCCCTCTTCAACTTCCTGGGCGCCACCCTGTGGGTCACCGTCGTCTCCCTGGTCGGCTATCTCTTCGGCAGCGAGTGGGACGACCTGCTGCGCATCATGAAGCGGGTGAACACGGGCCTCTTCGTGGCCGCGGCGGTGGTGATCGTCCTCCTGTACTGGCGCTATCGCCGGCGCCGCGGCGCCCGCGCGGGCGCCGGCGAAGACGACTAGCCTGCGATTGCCCCCGGCGCGCCGCCGGTGCTAGGCTGCGGCTAGCGCCGCTCCCTCATTCTCGCCCATGCGCGCCGCCCTGCAATCCGTCTTCGCCAACATCGACCGCCAGGCCTGGCTGCGCTTCTTCGGCGCCCTCCTGGGGCTGAGCGTGGCCTTCGGCGCGGCCCTGCTCTCCACCGCCGCCCGCCGCAACGGCAAGGTCATGGATTCGGTGCTGCTGGCCTCCCTCGCCCTGCTCATCGCCGGCTTCGTGGGCCTCACCACCGTCCCCTACCTCTTCCGCCGCGTCACCCTGACGGGCATGCGCCAGGCCTTCCAGTACGACGTCACCAAGGAGGGTGTCGGCTACTTCGTGCTGCTGCTGATCATCGGGGTGGCCGCCCTCAACACCGGCAACAACCTGCTGTTCATCGTGGTGGCCGCCATGATGGCCGCCATCCTGGTCTCGGGGGTGGCCTCGGCGGCGCTGCTGCGCGGCCTGGACCTGGGCGTCTCGCTGCCGGCGCGCATCTTCGCCCGCCGCGGAGTGATGGCACGCCTCAGCCTGGAGAACTCCCGCCGCGGGATGCCCGCGTTCTCGGTGAGCGTGGCCCCGCCCAAGCCGCTCAAGCCGCAGCGCGTCCTGCGCTGGCGCCGCTCCATCTTCGCCTTTCCCGCCCGCCGCCCGGTGGAGCGGCAGTGGGTGCGCTGGCCCGACTGGTCCATCGAGTTCGCCGCTCCCGAGCCCCCCGATCCCGGCCGCGGCCGCGTCTTCGACACCTCCGTCTACTTCCCCTACATCCCCTCGCGGGGCACGGCCATCGCCGAGGTCGAACTCAACTTCCCCCGCCGTGGCCGCTACGTGCAGGAGGGCTTCGGCATCGCCACCCGCTTCCCCTTCTCCTTCCTGGTCAAGACCCGGCCGGTGGCCCTGCGCCACTCCATCCTGGTCTATCCCTCGGTGGAGCCCACCGAAGACTTCTTCGAGGTGCTGCCCATGATCACGGGCGAGTTCGAGGCCTTCGTGCGCGGCCGCGGCTACGATCTCTACCGCATCCGCGAGTACATGCCCGAGGACTCCGCCCGCCACGTGGACTGGAAGGCCACCGCCAAGTCGGGCTCCCTCAAGGTGCGCGAGTTCACCCGCGAGGACGAGCGCAAGCTGCGCATCGTCTTCGACAATCCCGCCCCCGGCGTGGTGGACGAGAAGGCCTACGAGGGTGCGGTGGCCCTGGCCGCCTCCCTGGCCTGGCACTTCGCCGCCGAAGCCACCGACCTCTCCTTCGCCGCTCCCGGCTATGCCGGCAGCCCCGACATCTACGACTTCCTCGCCTGCCTGGCCCTCATCGAGCCCGCCGCCCAGCCTTCCGTCCTGGAGAAGCTCCAGGTCACCGACGACTACAACGTCATCCTCACCGCCCGCCCCCGCGGCAGCATCCCCACCCGCCTGTGGAACTCGTCGTACTTCATCTTTCTGGAGCCCTCGCCGGCTGACGGGAGAATCCCATGATGCTGGCGGGGTCAGGCTTGAAAGCTCTCGCCCACCACCACCCGACGGAGGCGCGCATCTTGCTGCTGGCGGGAATATTCGCAAGCGGGTGGCTCGATGCCAAGATGAAGCTCAGGGACCTGGCCTGTGCGACATGGGCCTTCGGCCTGTTCGCACTCGTCTTCTGGCTCGCCCTCTCCTCGACGCTCGGCCTCGTGATCGCGCCCGTCGTCTGCGTCGCGGGGCTTGTTCTAGGCCGAAGAAGTGAGCTGCACAGCAGCGGCTGAAGCCGTGGCCCTACAACTCAACGGCTCGGCTGAAAGCCGTGCCCTGATACAAGACCGCCGCCTTGGAGGCACTGTATCAGGGCACGCCTTCAGGCGTGCCGCAGGGAGCAAGAAGAAGATCCCGCGCGCGAAGGAGCGCATGCGACCGAGCGCGCGTGCCTTGACACCGTCCCTCGCCGGGAGGGATGCTCGCAACAGATCCCCAAGAGGAGGCACCTCCATGCCACGGACCCTCCGCATCCTCATTCTTCCCGCATTCCTTCTTTGTCTCGCCGGCGCTCTCGCCGCCCAGACCGCCCCCGATCCCGACCTGCTCGCCGAGATCTCCAAGATCAAGATGGTGGACGACCACGCCCATCCCCTGGTGGCGCGGCCCGAAGGCGCCCGCGATACGGAGTGGGAGTCGCTGGGCTTCCAGGGCGCGCACTCCACCGGGACCGCGGTCGCGCCCGAGGAGGAGCTCGTCCCCTTCCGCATGCGCCCCGGCAGCCCCGACCTGCACCGCGCTTGGGCCGCTCTCTACGGTTTCGCCCCCGCTAAGATCACCAAGGAGAGCCTCGGCGAGTTGATCCAGGCCAAGCAGCGCATCCAGCGCGAGCAGGGCGACCACTATCCCGCCTGGGTGCTCGACCAGTTGGGCGTCGAGACCATGCTCTCCAACCGCATGAGCATGGGGAAGGGCCTCGACGCGCCCCGCTTCCGCTGGGTCAGCTACGTGGACGCCCTCTTGTTTCCCCTCGACAACCGCGAGCTGAAGCAGGGCAACCCCGACCTGCAGCGCTTCTACACCAGCCTGGAGGTGGTGCGGCAGCGCTTCTTGACGGAAGAGAAGCTCACGGCGCTGCCGCCCACGCTCGACCTCTACGTCTCCCAGGTGATCGCGCCGCTGCTGGAGCGGCAGAAGGCCGAGGGCGCGGTGGCGGTGAAGTTCGTCGCCGGCTACGTCCGCTCCCTGGACTTCGCCGAGGTCCCCGAAGCCGATGCCCGGCGCATCTATGCCCGCTGGGTGCGCGGCGGCGTGCCTCCCGCCGCCGACTACAAGAAACTGCAGGACTACCTCTTCCGCCGCATCGCGCGCGAGTGCGGGCGCGTGGGCCTGGCGGTGCACATCCACACCGGCTTCGGCATCGGCAGCTACTACAACGTCAGCGGCTCCAACCCCATGCTGCTGGAATCCGCCTTCGACGACCCCGCCCTGCGCTCCACCACCTTCGTCGTCATCCACGGGGGCTGGCCCTTCGCCCGCCAGACCGCCGCCCTGCTGCTCAAACCCAACGTCTATGCCGACTTCTCCGCCATCGCCTTCCTCATCTATCCGCGCGAACTGGCCGAGGTGCTGCGCAGTTGGATGGAGATCGCGCCCCAGAAGGTCCTGTTCGGCACCGACGGCTTCGACCTGGGCCTGCCCTTCCTGAGCTGGGAGGAATTCTGCTGGATGGGGGCCGACAGCTCGCGCCAGGCCCTCGCCCTGGCCCTCACCGCCATGATGAACGACGGCGAGATCACGCGCCCCGAGGCTCTGCGCCTGGCCAACCAGGTGCTGCACGACAACGCCGTTCAGCTCTACCACCTGGGCTCGCCCGCAGCCGCGCACTGAAATACAGCCCTGGGCTTGTCCTCCGGGTGCGGGCGGGAGTAGGATGCGCCCTCAGCGGGAGGAGGAGGCGACCATGGCTTCCATCCATGACCTGATCCACGACCGCGAGACCTTCACCGTCAACGCCGAAGAGAGCGTGCTGGCGGCGGCGCGCTTCATGGTGGAGCGCAACATCGGCGCCGTGCCCGTGCTGGAGCGCGGCGAGCTGGCCGGCATCTTTTCCGAGCGCGACATCATGAAGCGGGTGCTGGCCGCCGGGCGCGATCCCCAGACCACCAGGGTCTCCGAGGTCATGACCCGCGACCTCACCACCGTCGCTCCCGGCGAGAGCCTGGAGAACTGCATGCTCCTGATGCGCGAGCACGGCTTCCGCCACCTCCCCGTCTGCGAAGGCAAGCGCCTGGTGGGCCTGGTCTCGCTGCGCGACCTCATGCTCCGCGACCTCACCGAAAAGGACGCCGAGGTCCGCATGATGCGCGCCTACATCCACTCCGACCCCGGCGGCAGCGCCTAGCCCTCGGGCGCGCGCTTTTCCACCACACCCTTCCCGTCGCCGGGATATGATTCCTTGTTGCTCCCGGCGCGCCCTTTCGCGCCCCTGCCATGAGCTTTGCTGCGCTGGTCCGCCAACTCAAGAGCATCCTGGGCGACGACGCCGTGCTTCACCGCCGCGAGGACCTGCTGCTCTACGAATACGACGCCGGCTTCAGCCGCGGCCTCCCCGGCGCCGTGCTCTTTCCCCGCACCACCCAGCACGTGGTCGAGATCATGAAGCTGGCCAACCGCGCCGGCGTCTCGGTGGTGCCGCGGGGAGCGGGCACCGGATTGAGCGGCGGCGCCATCTCCCGCGACGGCGGCCTCATCCTCGCCTTCTCCCGCATGAACCGCATCCTGGAGATCGATCTCCCCAACCAGCGCGCCCTGGTGCAGCCCGGCGTGGTCAACCTGGAACTCACCCGCGCGGTCGAGCGCGAGGGCTACTACTTCGCCCCTGATCCCTCCAGCCAGAAGGCCTGCACCATCGGCGGCAACGTGGCCGAGAACTCCGGCGGGCCCCACACCCTGGCTTACGGCGTCACCGTGAACCACGTCACCGGGCTGGAGGTGGTGCTGCCCGACGGCCGGATCGTGAACCTGGGCGGCAAGGCCGCCCACGCCGCCGGCTACGATCTTACCGGCTTCTTCGTGGGCTCGGAGGGCACGCTGGGCATCGCTACCGCCATCACCGTGAAGCTCACCCGCCTGCCCGAGTCGGCGGCCACCCTGCTGGGCATCTACAACACCATCGACGACGCCGCCAACACCGTGGTCGCTATCACCGCCGCCGGCATCACCCCCGCGGCCCTGGAGATGCTCGACGGCTGGACCCTGCGCGTGGTCGAAGAGGCCGCGCACGCCGGCTATCCCCTGGATTCGGGCGCGGTGCTGCTCATCGAAGTGGAAGGCCTGCGCGAGGCGGTGGAAGAGGAAGCCGCCGCCATCGAGCGGGTCTGCCTCCAGCAAAAAGCGCGCGAGGTCCGCCGCGCCAAGAACGCCGCCGAGCGCGAACTGTTGTGGAAGGGCCGCAAGAACGCCTTTGCCTCCCTAGGCCGCCTCTCGCCCTCCTACTACACCCAGGACGGCGTGGTGCCGCGCACCAAGATCCCCCAGACCCTGCGCTTCGTGGATGAGGTGGGAAAGAAGTACGGGCTGCGCATCGGCAACATCTTCCACGCCGGCGACGGCAACCTGCATCCCTGCATCCTCTTCGACTCCCGCGACAAGCAGCAGACCGCCCGCACCCTGGCCGCCGGCCGCGACATCCTGGAGTACTGCATCTCCCTGGGCGGCACCCTCACCGGCGAGCACGGCGTCGGCATGGAGAAGAGCAACTTCATGCCCATGCTCTTCAGCGAGGAGAACATGGAGGTGATGCAGGCGCTGCGCCAGGCCTTCAACCCGCGCGGCCTGCTCAATCCCATGAAGCTGCTGCCCACCACGCGCGGCTGCCGCGAGTTGCGCACCCCGCTGATGCCCAGGGTGGTGGCATGAGCGCGGGCCTCAGCGGCGTGGGTCTCGCCTCGGAGCTGGCCGCGATCGTGGGCGGCGCGCACGTGGTGGACGATGCGGCTGCCTGCGCCCACTACGCTATCCAGGGGGTCGCGCCGGAACTGGTGGCGGCGCCGGGCTCGGAGGAAGAGGTCGCCGCGCTGCTGCGCCTCGCCGCCGATCATGGTCTGGCGGTGGTTCCCGCCGGCGGCTTCACCCGGCAGGCCATCGGCGATCCGCCCGCGCGCGCCGATCTGCTGCTCGACCTCGCCCGCCTCACCGCCACCGAGCACTACGATCCCGGCGACCTCACCATCGGGGTGGAGGCGGGCACGCGCTTGGCCGATCTCCAGGCGCGCCTCGCCCAGCACCAGCAGTTCCTGCCCGTCGATCCCGCGAACGCCGCGCGCACCACCATCGGCGGCCTGCTGGCCACCGCCGCGCAGGGTCCGCTCGAGCACGGCTACGGAGGGCTGCGCGACTTCTGCATCGGCATCCGCTTCGTCACCGCCGAGGGCAAGCGCGGCAAGGGCGGCGGCCGCGTCGTCAAGAACGTCGCCGGCTACGACCTGATGAAGCTGCTCATCGGCAGCTTTGGCACCCTGGGGGTGATCACCAGCGCCAGCTTCAAGCTCTTCCATCTGCCGCCGGTGACTCGTACCTACGTGGCCGAATTTGCCGCGCCGGAGGAGGCCATCGCCTTCCGCGACCGCCTGCTGCGCTCCCCGCTGACGCCCATGTGCCTGGAGATCGCCAACCCGCGCGCCGCCGAGTATCTCGGGCTGGCTGCCGGACCCTGGCGCCTCCTGGTGCGCGCCGCGGGCAGCGAGGCCGTGCTCGGCCGCTATCGCGCGGAACTCGGCCAGGCGGTCCCTCGCGAACTCGAGGGCGAAGCCGAAGCCCGCCTCTGGCAGGGCTTCTCCGCCTTCGAGGAGACCATCCTGGCGGGCCACCACAACGCCATGCTCTTCGCCGTGCACGTGCCCATCGCGGAGGTGGCGCCGGCGCTGGCGGCCGCCGAGCGCGCCGCCCTGGACTACAACTTCCTGTGCGCCGCCATCGGGCGCGCCGGCGTGGGCTCGCTGCTGGTGGCCTTCCTGCCCATCGCCGTGGACCCGCCCGCGGCCATGCAATACGCCAACGCCGCCTCCGAATTCCGCAGCCGGCTTCCCGAGGAGCAGGCCTCGGCGGTGGTGCTGCACTGTCCCCGGGAAGCCAAGCCGCACTTCAATCTCTGGGGCACCAGCCCCACCGACTTGGAGGCCATGCGCGCGGTCAAGTCCGCGCTCGACCCTGAAAATCTCCTCAACCGCGGGAGGTTCCTGGTGGGATGAGCACGACCGTGGAAAACCCGATTGTGAAACTGGCCGCCCCCACCGACCGCCCTACCTGGGAGCTGTACTCCGCCTGCGTCCACTGCGGCCTGTGCCTGCCCTTCTGTCCCACCTACCGCGTTCTGGGGCAGGAGGCGGACTCGCCCCGCGGCCGCATCTATCAGGCCCTGCTGGTGGACGAAGGGCGGCTGGCGGTGGGCGAGACCTACGTCACCCACATCGACCGCTGCCTGGGCTGCCGCGCCTGCGAGACCGCCTGTCCCTCCGGCGTGCAGTACGGCCGCATCGTGGAGCGCGCGCGCGCGCAGATCGAGCAGGAGCATCGCCGCCCCTGGCTGGCGCGCCGCCTGCGCCGCTGGTTCTACCTGCGCGTGCTGCGCGACCTGGGAAAACTGCAGCGCCTGGCCCGCCTGCTGCGCTTCTACCAGCGCTCCGGGCTCGAAAGGCTGGTGCGCGCCAGCGGGCTGCTGCGGCTCTTCGGGATGCAGGAAGTCGCGGCGCTGGCGCCCCGCATCGATGACAGCTTCTTCTTCGAGGAGTTCGGCAAGATCTTCCCGGCGGCGGGAGAGCGCCGCGGGCGGGTGGCGCTGCTGGGCGGCTGTGTCGCCGGCGTGGCCTTCAGCAACCTCAACCGCGCCACCGTGCGCGTGCTGACCCAGAACGGCATCGAGGTTCACGTCCCGGGGGAGCAGGGATGCTGCGGGGCGCTGCACGCCCACGCCGGATACCGTGAAGAGGCCCGCGCGCTGGCGCGCCAGAACCTGCGCGCCTTCGAGAGCGGCGGCTTCGACGCCATCCTCTCCAACGCCGCCGGCTGCGGCGCCACCATGAAGGAGTACGACGACCTGCTGGCGCACGATCCGGAATACTCCGGACGCGCGCGCGCCTTCGTCAGCAAGACGAAAGACGTGACCGAGTACCTGGCCGCGATGGGCCTGCGCCCGGTGCGCCAGCCGTTGGGCAAGCGCGTGACTTACCAGGACCCCTGCCACCTGGCCCACGGGCAGCGGGTGCGCTCGGCGCCGCGCGAGTTGCTGAAGGCGGCGGGCGCCGAACTGGTCGAGATGCCGCACCCCGACTACTGCTGCGGCTCCGCCGGCACCTACAACGTGGTGGAGAGCGCGCTGGCTTCCCAGATCCTCGAGGCCAAGATGGACGAGGTGGCCGCGACCGGCGCTCCCATCCTGGCCACCGCCAACGTCGGTTGCATGCTGCAGTTGCGCGCCGGCGTGGCCCAGCGCCGGCTCGACATGGAAGTCCGGCACGTCATCGAGCTGCTGGACGAAGCGTACTAACCTACATGGGTGTCATTCTTCCGCCGAGCGAAGCTCGGCGGGAGAATCTGGCGATGCAGGTCGCGCCACCAGGACCAGTCGCGCCCGCGACGTCCTCAGATCCTCCGCTCGCCTTCGCCTCGCGAAGGATGACACCTCCAGGGATTCCGGTAAGGTCAACAGACCGGCGTCACAGCAGCTTCTCCGCCTTCTCCAGGTTCGACACCCCCAGCACGATGAGCGCGCGGTCGGCCGAGCCCTTCACGATGGTGCCGTAGGCGTACTCGACGTTGATGCCGGCGTCGGCCAGCTTGCGGGTGATCCGTCCCAGCGCGCCCGGGCGGTCGGTGGCCCGCACCGCGATGGCCTCTTCCTCGCTGTAGGCCATGCCCAGGTGGTCCAGCACCTTCTGCGCGGTGGGGTGAGGCGTGGCCACGATGCGGATCACGCCCGCGGGCCCGGGCGTGGCCATGATGGCGCTGATGTTCACCGCCACCTTGGCCATCTCGGTACACACCTGGGCCAGCGTTCCCGGCTGGTTGGTCCCGCGCACCAGCAACTGCTTCACTCGTGCCATGGCTTCTCCCTGATCGAAGCGTGAACCCAAGAGTGTAGCCCACGCTGGGCCGGGGCGCGACGCCAAACAGCAGGAGCACTGCTACTCCGCGCCAACCACAGCATCAGCGGACTTTCTTGCAGGATAAGCGGGGGAACGTTCCGTCTGTCCCTAGTCTTCCCTGGTTTTCCACGCTTCCTTCCTGGTTGCGCTCATGACCTATTTGGTTTAGCCTCTCTTCTCCGGGTTTGCGGGTTCCTCTCGGATGCCACTTGAAGCGACGATTCCAGACAGCCGGGCTTCGGCCGTGGATGAGCTGGCCCAGCAGCTTGGTCTTCAGGGACGCTCGTTTAGCTGAAATATTGAGGAGGGAACAAATGAAGGCGCTACTTGTTTCTTGTTTGGCGATGCTCACCATGGTGCCGATCGCTTTTGCCCAGGACCGGTCGGATCATAAGGCCGAGATTAAGGCGCACCGAGATGCCCTCAGGCAGGAACGTCAGAATGGTCCGGGGCCGAACGCCAACGTCAGCCCGGCGGCTGTTACTGCGGCCGATGTCGGTGAACCTGATTCCTTTGGTAGAAATGCGAAGTTTCTTGGCATCGCGGCGAGCGGGGCAGTCTTGATCGATCCTACATGTGACCCAGCAGACATTGGCCCGCTTGGACCGGACGATCACTGCATTACGGTCCCTGATCCGAGTGTTCCAGTCCCTGCGACAACTTTTAGCGACGTCGCCAGGATCACGATCCCCGGCAAATCCGCAGATAACATCATCTACGCTATAGCCAACCACACCATCTCCTTCGATCTGATCAATACGGACGCAGCGTCCACGCAATGCCGCATCTCGTATGCCCCGTCTGTCACGATCGAGAGCGAGGCACTCAACGATCCTTCGCTGATCGACCCCACCACGGGCCTCCCGTTCAACGGATCATTTACCACGGGCGGGGTCGGAACCTACTCTACGAATAAAACGCTGGCGTCCGGAGCTTTTGAGTTTCAGACGCAGAGTTATTCCCGCGCGAACACAACCGGATTTTCGCGCTCCTTTTTTGCAGGCTTAGGGCTGCCCGATCACGCGATCAACCAGCTCTATAAGAAACCGATGACGATAAGGCTGAATGTCAGGGTGTCGTCCAGGTGCGTGGATTCCGCGGTGTTGATCTTCACGATTCGATTCCTCGGAAACTGACGCCGCAGCCAAGGAACAGGAAAAAGAGATAAAGCGGACAGCCTGAACTGCGCAGTTTCCAGAAACTGCGCAGTTTATTTTTGCGGGAACGAAGATCGACCCAAGGCTTTTGGTACGGCCCCTATGGGCGAGGAGCGGCGGCCGGCGGGGGCGGCGGCGCCGGATGCGCCTTCACCCACGCCGCGATGACCTGGATGACCTCGGGAGCGACCTGCCCGGGCTGGCCGTACTCCGCCCCCGTGGACTCGCCCGCCACCGCCATGAACAGGTGGTTCAGGTTGGGGAAGAACTGCTCCTGGTGCAGCTCG
>Ga0335082_10001565_pt1 | contig 24379 bp, 23 predicted proteins | sample Lox_Sample_41_FD_206718 | JGI IMG/M metagenome (GOLD analysis project Ga0335082, IMG submission 206718) | Soil microbial communities from Loxahatchee National Wildlife Refuge, Florida, United States - Lox_Sample_4.1 | ecosystem: Environmental > Terrestrial > Soil > Wetlands | place: USA... | reverse complement strand
CCCGGACTCGCCGACGCAGCGCGTCGGCGGCGCGCCGCTGAAGGCGCTGGCGCCCGTACGGCACAAGGTACCGATGCTCTCGATCCGCACGGAGACCGACACCGAGTCCTCGGGCGCGGAAGCGTTCGATGCGCGCGTGCGTCGCGAGCTGCGGCTCGACGCGTCCGCGCCGCCGGTCGAATATGCGGCCGAACTCAAGTTCGACGGCCTGGCGATCAGCTTGCGCTACGAGCGGGGCGACCTCATGCAGGCCGCCACGCGAGGCGACGGGCAGATTGGCGAGGACGTGACCCAGAACGTGCGCACCATCCACGGCGTCCCGCTGCTGCTGCGGGGCAGGCCGCCGCAGCTGCTGGAGATCCGCGGCGAGATATTCATGACGCGCAGGGACTTCGCGCGGCTCAACGAGCGGCAGCGCCGGGCCGGCGAAAAGGAGTTCGTCAATCCGCGCAACGCGGCCGCCGGCAGCGTGCGCCAGCTCGACCCCGGCGTCACGGCCCGACGGCCGCTGTCGTTCTTCGCCTACGGCCTGGGCGACGTCAGTGGCTGGGCCCTGCCCGGGCGCCACAGCGAGGTGATGGACGCGCTGGAGGCGATGGGCGTACCGGTCTCGGAGGAGCGCGCGGTGGTGAAGGGCGCGCGCGGACTGGGCGACTTCCATCGACGCATCGGGGCCAAGCGCGACCAGCTCGCCTTCGGCATCGACGGGGTGGTCTACAAGGTCAACCGCCTCGCGCTGCAGGAGGCGCTTGGCTTCGTCTCGCGCGAGCCGCGCTGGGCGGTCGCCCACAAGTTCCCGGCCGAGGAGCAGGTCACGGAGGTCGTCGGCATCGACGTGCAGGTTGGTCGCACCGGGGTGCTCACGCCCGTGGCGCGGCTCAAGCCCGTGTTCGTCGGCGGCGTGACCGTCACCAACGCCACGCTGCACAACGAGGACGAGCTGCGCCGGAAGGACGTGCGGGTGGGCGACACCGTGGTGGTGCGGCGCGCCGGCGACGTGATCCCCGAGGTCGTCTCCGTGCGAACCGAGCGGCGGCCCGCAGGCGCGGCGGTGTTCCATATGCCGCGGCAATGCCCGGTTTGCGGGTCCGCGGTCGTGCGGCTGCCGGGGGAGGCGGCGACGCGCTGCACGGGCGGGCTGGTGTGCCGCGCGCAGCGCGTGCAGGCGCTGCTGCACTTCAAGGGCCGTCGCGCCATGGACATCGAGGGGCTGGGCGACAGGCTCGCCGAGCAGCTGGTCGAGCTCGAGATGGTGGCCAGCCCGGCGGACCTCTACACGCTGGACGCGGACGCGCTCGCCGGCCTCGAGCGCATGGGCGACAAATCGGCGCGCAACGTGGTCGAGAGCATCGACCGATCGCGCGACGCCACGCTCCCGCGCTTCGTCTTCGCGCTCGGCATCCCGGGCGTGGGCGAGGAAGTGGCCAAGATCCTCGCGCGCCACTTCGGCACGCTCGAGCGCCTGCTGCGGGCCGACTGGGACGCGCTCGCGGGCGAGAAGGAAGCCATCCGCAAGGACAACGCCAAGCGCAAGCGCCGCGGCGAGCCCGAGGCGCCGGTGCCGCTGGAGGGCATCGGCCCCGAGATCATGGAGAGCGTGCGCGGATTCCTGCAGGAGCCGCACAACCGCGAGGTGATCGAGCGCCTGACCGACGCGCGCCACGGGGTGCGCGTGCGCGCCGAGGCCGCCCGTTCGGCGTCGCGCGCGGCGAAGACGTTCGTGCTCACCGGGACGCTGCCCGGCATGACGCGCGACGAGGCGAAATCGCTGATAGAGTCCAAGGGTCACAAGGTGGCCAGCTCCGTGTCGAACAACACCGACTATGTCGTCGCCGGCGCCGAGGCCGGCAGCAAGCTCGAGCGCGCCCGCGAGCTCGGCGTGCCGATCCTCGACGAGCCCGGCCTGCGCCGCCTCGTCGCCGAGGACTGAGGCGTGACGCGCCCCCTGCGCAAGGCCGTGTTTCCGGTCGCCGGCTTCGGCAGCCGGTTCCTTCCCGCCACCAAGGCGAGCCCCAAGGAGATGCTGCCGATCGTCGACAAGCCGCTGATCCAGTACGCGGTGGAGGAGGCGGCGGAGGCCGGCATCACCGACTTGATCTTCATCACCGGGCGGCACAAGCGCGCGATCGAGGATCATTTCGACAAGGCCCATGAGATCGAGGCCGACCTCGAGGCGAAGGGCAAGCGCGCCCTGCTCGAAGTGGTGCAGCGGGTGCTGCCCGAAGGCTGCCGCTGCATCTATATTCGCCAGACCGAGCCGCTCGGGTTGGGGCACGCCGTGCTGTGCGCGCGGCCGGTCGTGGGCGACGAGCCGTTCGCGGTGCTGCTCGCCGACGACCTGATCGACGCCCGGCCATCGGTGACCGCGCAGATGGCCTCGCGCTACGCCGAGCACGCGTGCTCGATCCTCGGCGTGATGGAAGTGCCGCGCGAGCAGACGGGGAGCTACGGCATCGTCCGCACGGACGCGCCGCAGGCCGCGCTCAGCGCGATCAAGGAGATCGTGGAGAAGCCGAAACCGGCCGAGGCGCCGTCGACCCTCGCCGTGGTCGGTCGCTACGTGCTGACGCCGCGCATCTTCGACAAGCTCGCGGCGGTGACGCCCGGCAGCGGCGGCGAGATCCAGCTGACCGACGCCATCGCGGCGCTGCTGCCCGAGGAAAAGGTCATGGCGTACCGCTTCGCGGGGCGGCGCTACGACTGCGGCTCGAAGCTGGGCTATCTGCAGGCGACCGTCGAGCTCGGCGTCAAGCACGCCGAAGTGGGCGCCGGGTTCGCGCGCTACCTCGCGGAGCGCTCGCGTGCCTGACCTGCGGCAGGCCTGGGCCTTCCTCGAGCAGTCCGACCGCGTCTGCGCCGAAGGCGAGATCCAGGGAGCGCTCGCGCGCCTCGCGGCCGACATCGAGGCACGACTGAAGGAGGCCTACCCGCTGGTCCTCGTCGTGATGGGCGGCGCCGTGGTGTTCGCGGGGCAGCTGCTGCCGAGGCTGCGGTTTCCGCTGGACCTCGATTACGTGCACGCGACGCGCTACGGCGCGCAGACCCGGGGCGGCGGCCTGACCTGGCGCGTCAGCCCGCCGCAGGCAGCGCGCGGGCGCACGGTCCTGCTGCTCGACGACATCCTCGACCACGGCCAGACGCTGCGCGGCATCCGCGACGAGTTGCTGGTGCAAGGCGCGACCGCGGTGCTGAGCGCCGTGCTGGTGGAGAAGGCGCTGCCGGCGCCCAAGCCGATCCAGGCCGACTTCGTCGGGCTTCGCATCCCGGATCGCTTCGTCTTCGGCTTCGGCATGGACGCGAAGGGATTCTGGCGCAACCTGCCGGAGATTCGCGCGATGCGGGAGCCGGCGTGATCGCGGTCATCGGCGGCAGCGGGCTGTCGCGGCTCGCCAGCCTCGAGGTCACGCAGCGCAAGGCCGTGCGCACGCCCTATGGGGAGCCCTCCGGCGCGCTGACCTTCGGCCGCATCGGCGCGCACGAGCTCGTCTTCCTCGCACGGCACGGCTACGGGCACACGGTGGCGCCGCACGAGGTGAACTACCGGGCAAACCTGTGGGCGTTGAAGGAGCAGGGCGTGGCGTCGGTCGTGTCGATCGCCTCGGTGGGCGGTATCCGCGCCGATCTCGCGCCCGGCGTGCTCGCGATCCCGGACCAGATCATCGACTACACCTGGGGCCGGCGCTCGACCTTTCACGAGGGCCCGGGCGCCCCCGTCACGCACATCGACTTCACCGAGCCCTACGACCGCGCGTTGCGCGCGCAACTGCTCGCCGCGGCGCGCGCCTGCGGCGAGTCGGTGGTCGACGGCGGCTGCTACGCGGCCACGCAAGGACCGCGCCTGGAGAGCGCCGCCGAGATCACGCGCCTCGAGCGCGACGGCGCGGACATGGTCGGCATGACGGGCATGCCGGAGGCGGCGCTCGCCCGCGAGCTCGACCTCGCTTACGCGGCGATCGCGGTCAGCGCAAACTTTGCGGCCGGCCGTGGCGACAGCGCGCACGCGGTCCCGCTCGAGCGCATCGAGGCGGTGCTCGCGGAGGCCATGGGACGCGTGCGCCGGATCATCGAGGTGCTGGTGGGGGCGGCGTGATCCGCGACGTGCTGCGCATGGGCGACCCGCGCCTGCTGGGCGTCGCCCGGCCGGTCGAGGGCTTCGGCACGCCCGAGCTCGCCGCGCTGCTCGCCGACATGCGCGACACGATGGCGCACCTGAGCGGCGCGGGCCTCGCGGCGCCGCAGATCGGCGTGCCGCTGCGCGTGGTGATCTTCGGCGTAAGGGCCAACCCGCGCTATCCCCGCGTCGAGGAGGTGCCCGAGACGGTGCTCATCAATCCGCTGCTCGAGCCGATCGCCGCGGACAAGGAGGAGGACTGGGAGGGCTGCCTCTCCGTGCCCGGCATGCGCGGCATGGTGCCGCGCTACCGGCACCTGCGCTATTCGGGCCGCGACGAGCAGGGGGCGCGCATCGAGCGCATCGTCGAAGGCTTCCACGCGCGCGTCGTCCAGCACGAGGTCGACCACCTGGACGGCATCCTGTATCCGATGCGCGTGCGCGATTTCCGCAAGTTCGGGTTCATCGAGGCGCTGTTTCCGGGCGAGTCCTTGCCGCCCGAGGAATGAGCTAGGCGGGCTGCAGGTCGCGCAGCAGCTGCTGCTCGAGCTGCAGCGCCTCGCGCGGGCGCGTGAGGGCCTCGCCCGAGACCAGGAAGACGTCCTCGGCGCGGTCGCCCAGCGTGTTGATCTTGGCCGAGTGCACGCCGATGCCGTGCTGCGACAGCGTGCGCGCGACCGAGTACAGCAGGCCGGGGCGGTCGCTGGCCACGATCGACAGCACCTGGTAGGCGCCGCGCTCGTCGGGCCGCAGGTCGACGACCGGCGAGACCGGGAAGTGGCGCGCGCGCCGCGACAGCCGTCCGCCGCGCGGCGCCGGCAGCGCGCCGCCCGTGTCGAGCTCGTCGGCGAGCTCCTTCTCGATCTGCATCAGCATGTCGCGGTAGTGCGCCCCGGGGCCGTGGCCCATGACGAGAAAGGTGTCCAGCGCGTAGCCGTGGCGCGTGGTGTGGATCTTCGCCTCGGCGATGTTGAACCCGGTGCGCTCGAAGTACCCGCAGATGCGCGCGAACAGGCCCGGCCGGTCGGGGACGTAGACCATGACCTGCAGCCCCTCGCCGATCGGCGCGAGGCGCGCCTTGACCACCGGCGTCTTCGCGTCGACCCGGTAGTGCAGGTTGCGCGTCTGCCAGGCGATCTCCTGCGCGTCGTGGCGCAGGAAATACGGCGTGTCGAGCTGCGCCCAGAACCGCGACTGGACGCCGTCCGACAGCGCGTACAAGCGCAGCAGGCGCGCGGCCTCGGCCTGCTTCTCGGCCAGCGCGGCGTCGAGCGCCGGCGCGTCGCCCGCGAGCACGCGCCGCGCGCCGCGGAACAGGTCCTCGAGCAGCTTGGCCTTCCACGCGTTCCAGACCTTGGGGCTGGTGCCCCGGATGTCGGCCACCGTCAGCAGGTACAGCGCGACGAGGCGCCGCTCGCTGCCGACGCGCCCGGCGAAGGCCCGCACCACCTCGGGATCGTGCACGTCCTCCTTCTGCGCGGTGCCCGACATGCTCAGGTGGTGCTCGACGAGGAACGTCACCAGCTCGGTGTCTTCCCGCGACAGGCGATGCCGGCGGCAGAAGGCGCGCACGTCGTGCGCGCCGAGCTCCGAGTGGTCGCCGCCGCGCCCCTTGGCGATGTCGTGGTAGAGCGCGGCCACGTACAGCAGCCATCGTCGCGCGAACCCGTTCATCAGCTGGCTGCAGAGCGGGAACTCGTGCGCGAACTCGGGCATCGTGAAGCGGCGCAGGTTCCGTATCACCATCAGTATGTGCTGGTCCACGGTATAGACGTGGAACAAGTCGTGCTGCATCTGGCCGACGATGCGGCCGAACTCGGGCAGGTAGCGGCCGAGGATTTCGTACTGGTTCATGCGGCGGAACTCGTGCACGATGCCGCGCGGCTGCTGCAGGAAGTGCAGGAAGAGCAGCCGCGCCGTCGGATCGCGCCGCAGGCGCGCGTCGACGCGCCGCCGCGCGCGCCACAGGGCGCGCAGCGTGCCGGCGCTCATGCCGCGCAGCTCCTGGTGCTGCTGCAGCAGCACGAAGCTCTCGAGGATCGCGCGCGGGTCGCGCTCGAACAGCGCCTCGTCGCAGGCCTCGAGGCGCTCGCCGCGCACGAAGAACCGCTCGTTGAGCGGCAGCGGCGGCGCCCCGGGCTCGCCCTCCAGCCGCGCCTCCAGGTTCTGCAGCACGAGGGTGTTGAGCTGGGTGATCGTTTTCGCGGCCGTGTAGTAGCGCTGCATCAGCTGCTCGCTCGCGCGGCGGGTCGGCGAGCCCCGGAACCCGCACTGTTCGGCGAGCGGCGTCTGGTAGTCGAACACGATCCGGTCCTCGCGCCGCCCCGCGAGATAGTGCAGGCGCGTGCGCAGGTCCTGCAGCAGCAGCTCGCGCCGCGCGAGCTGCGTGGCCTCCTCCCGCAGCAGCAAGCCGTGGCGCTCGAGGTCGCGCCACGTCGACCCGAGGCCGCAGGCGCGGGCCACCCACTGGATGGTCTGCAGGTCGCGCAGCCCCCCGGGCGCCTCCTTCAGGTTCGGCTCGAGCGCGTAGGCGGTGTCCTGGTGCTTCGCGTGGCGCTGCTCCTGCTCGAGACGCTTGCCCTTGAAGAAGGCGCGGGGATCCAGGTCGGCAGCCACGCGGTCGACCAGCGCCCGGTAGAGCGTGCGCTGCCCCGCGAGATAGCGTGCCTCGAGCAGTCCGGTCTGCACCGTGATGTCGGCGGCGGCCGCCTGGGCGCATTCATCTACTGTTCGCACGCTGTGGCCGACCTCCAGCCCGACGTCCCAGAACGACCCCACCAGCCGCTCCAGCCGCGTGCGGTCAACCTCCGAGGGCGCGTGCCCGAGCAGCACCAGCACGTCGATATCGGAATGGGGGTAGAGCTCGCCCCGGCCGTAGCCGCCCGTCGCGACGAGCGCGGCGCCCGAGGCGAGCCCCAGCGCCTCCCACAGCGAGCGCAGCAGCCCGTCGATCAACCGGGCATGGGCGCGAAGCAGCCGCTTGGGCGAGGGGTCGCGCAGGTACGCAGCACGCAGGGACTCGCGACCCGCGAGCAGCGACGCGCGCCACTGGTCGGTCGGCGCCGGAACCGCATCCATGTCAGGGCGCGGCAGGGCTGCCGGCCGACACCGTCAGCACTTCGGCGCCGTCCTCGGTTACCAGCACGGTGTGCTCCCATTGCGCCGACAGGCTGTGATCCTTGGTGACGATGGTCCATCCGTCGGCGAGCTCGCGGATCGCCGCCTTTCCCGCGTTGATCATCGGCTCGACCGTGAACGTCATCCCGGGCTCGAGGCGCAGTCCGGTGCCGGGCTTGCCGTAGTGCAGGATCTGCGGATCCTCATGGAACCGACGGCCGATGCCGTGGCCGCAGAACTCGCGCACCACCGAGTAGCCGTGCCCCTCGGCGTGGGCCTGGATGGCCGCGCCCAGGTCGCCGAGCTGCGCACCGGGCCGCACCTGCCTTATGCCGGCCCACATGCACTCGTAGGTGATGTCGACGAGCCGTCGCGCCTGGATGCTCGGCTCGCCCACGAAGTACATGCGGCTCGAATCGCCGTGGAAGCCGTCCTTGATCACGGTGACGTCGATGTTGAGAATGTCGCCCGGCTTCAGGACGCGCTCGCCGGGAATGCCGTGACAGACCTGGTGGTTGACCGAGGTGCACACCGACTTCGGGAAGGGCTTGTATCCCGGCGGTGCGTAGTTGAGCGGAGCAGGCGTCGTGCCCTGCACGCCGACCATGTACTCGTGGCACAGGTCGTTGAGCGTGCCGGTGGTCACGCCCGGCCTCACATGCGGCGCGATGTAATCGAGAACCTCGCTCGCGAGCCGGCCGGCGACGCGCATGCGCTCGATGTCTTCCGGTGACTTGAGAACGACCGCCATGGATCCGAAAAAGGCTGATTATGCTAGAATTTCGGGCTGGCTCGCGGTCCGCCGCCGGCCAAATTTCCCGCCCCGGCCGGTTAGGGTGCCCGCAAGGGTTTTCAGTTGTCCGGGGCGGCAGTCCCTAACCCTAAGGAGCAAGCGCAGTGTCTGCAACCATGCGTCAAATGCTGGAGGCCGGGGTCCATTTCGGACACCAGACCCGGTACTGGAACCCGAAGATGGCGCCGTACATCTTCGGCCACCGCAACAAGATCCACATCATCAACCTCGAGAAAACCCTGGTCCTGTACCAGGAGGCGCTCAAGTTCGTGCGCCAGCTCACCGCCAACCGCGGCACCCTGCTGTTCGTCGGCACCAAGCGCCAGGCGCGCGAGATCGTACGCGAGGAAGCGCTGCGCTGCTCGATGCCGTTCGTCGACCACCGCTGGCTGGGCGGAATGCTCACGAACTTCAAGACCGTCAAGCAGTCCATCAAGCGGCTGAAGGAGATGGAGCAGATGGCGGCCGACGGCACGTTCGACAACATGGCCAAGAAGGAGGCGCTCGGGCTGCAACGCGAGCTGGCGAAGCTGCAGCGCTCGCTGGGCGGCTTCAAGGAGCTGGGCAGCCTGCCCGACGCGCTGTTCGTGATCGACGTCGGGTACCAGAAGGGCGCGATCGCCGAGGCGGTCAAGCTCGGCATTCCGGTGGTCGGCGTGGTCGACACCAATCACTCGCCCGAGGGCATCAGCTACGTAATCCCGGGCAACGACGACTCCAGCCGCGCGATCCGGCTCTATGCCCGCGGCATCGCCGACGCGGTGGTCGAAGGGCGCTCGCAGTCGGTCGAGGAGGTCGCGGCTGCGGCGCGCGACGAGTTCGTCGAGGTGGACGAGGAGGGCGACGCCTGAGCGTCGCCCGGCAATCGAGCCAACGGGGGCCAGTCGCCCCCTTTTTTTGACTTTTGGAGCGCGGGGCAATGGCGGAAATCAGTGCAAGCCGGGTGAAGGAGCTGCGCGAGCTCACCGGGCTCGGGATGATGGAGTGCAAGAAGGCGCTCGCCGAGGCGGGCGGCGACCTGAAGAAGGCCGAGGAGCTGCTGCGGATCAGGAGCGGGGCGAAGGCGAGCAAGGCGGCCGCGCGCGTCGCGGCCGAGGGCGTGATCGGCGCCTGGCTGTCGGCCGACGCGAAGCTCGGCGCCCTGGTCGAGGTGAACTGCGAGACCGACTTCGTGGCGAAGAACGAGGATTTCCTCGCTTTCGCGCGCGATGTCGCCGAATTCGTGGCGAAGAGCGACCCGGCGGGCGTCGAGGCGCTCTCGTCGTTCGAGTCGCGCCGGCAGGCCCTGGTGCAGAAGATCGGTGAGAACATCGCCGTGCGCCGCATCGCCCGGCTGGCGGCGCAGGGCCGGCTCGCGCTGTACGTCCACGGCGGCAAGATCGGCGTGCTGGTCGACCTGGACGGCCCCGCGGACCTGGGCAAGGACCTCGCGATGCACGTCGCGTTCGCGAAACCGCAGTACCTGAGCAAGTCGGAGGTTCCCGCCGAGATCGTCGCCCGCGAGCGCGAGATCGCGGCGGCGCGCGCCAAGGAATCCGGGAAGCCGCCCGAGATCGTCGCCAAGATGGTCGAAGGCGCGGTCAACAAGCACCTGGGCGAGATTTCCCTGCTGGGCCAGCCGTTCGTGAAGGACGACAAGCAGACCATCGAGAAGCTGCTCGCCTCGAAGAAGGCCACGCTGATCGGCTATCGGTTCCTGGTGGTCGGCGAGGGAATTGAAAGGAAGAGCAGCGACTTCGCGGCCGAGGTCATGGCGGCGGCGGGAGCCGGGCGTTGATCCCATGAAGCCCCGCGAGGCCGCGGTCGGCGCCAAGTACAAGCGCATCCTGCTCAAGCTCTCGGGCGAGGCGCTGATGGGCGAGGACGCTTACGGCATCAACCGCGAGACCATCGAGGCGATCGTGCAGGAGATCGCCGCGGTGGCGCGGCTCGGCGTCGAGATGGGCGTGGTCATCGGCGGCGGCAACATCTTTCGCGGCGTAGCGCCGGGGGCGGCGGGCATGGACCGCGCCACGGCCGACTACATGGGCATGCTGGCGACGGTGATGAACGCCCTCGCGCTGCAGGACGCGATGCGTCGGGCCGGACTCGACTGCCGAGTGCAATCGGCGCTCAACATCGAGCAGGTCGTCGAGCCGTACATCCGCGGCAAGGCGATTCGCTACCTGGAAGAAGGGCGCATCGTGGTTTTCGCCGCGGGCACCGGCAATCCGTTCTTCACCACCGACACTGCTGCCGCACTGCGCGCGAGCGAGGTCGGGGCCGAGATCGTGCTGAAGGGCACCAAGGTCGACGGCGTCTACACCGCCGACCCGAGGAAGGACCCGGCGGCGCGGCGCTACGATCGGCTGAGCTTCGACGAGGCCATCCAGCGCAACCTGAAGGTGATGGACGCGACCGCGCTCACGCTGTGCCGCGACCAGAAGCTGCCCGTGAGCGTGTTCAGCATCTTCAAGAAGGACGCGCTGCTGCGGGTCGTGGCAGGCGAGGACGAAGGCACGCTGGTGCACGTCTGAAGGAGACACGCGCATGCTGGCCGAGCTGAAGAAATCCACCGAGCAGAAGATGCACAAGAGCATCGAGGCGTTCAAGGGCGACCTGTCGAAGGTCCGCACCGGGCGCGCGCACACGGGGCTGCTGGACCACGTGCTCGTCGACTACTACGGGGCGCCGACGCCGCTGCCGCAGGTGGCGAAGGTGACGCTGCTCGACGGCCGTACGATCGGTGTCGCGCCGTTCGAGAAAAAGCTGGTGCCAGCGGTGGAGAAGGCGATTCGAGACTCCGACCTCGGCCTCAATCCCGCCGCGATGGGCGAGACCGTGCGCGTGCCGATGCCGGCGCTCACCGAGGAGCGCCGCAAGGAGCTGATCAAGGTCGTGCGCCACGAGGCGGAGAACGCGCGCGTCGCCGTTCGAAACCTGCGGCGCGACGCGAACCATCACCTCAAGGAGGCGTTGAAGAAGAAGGAGGTCTCGGAGAACGACGAGCGCCGGGCGCAGGACGAGGTGCAGAAGCTGACCGATCGCTCGATCGGTGAGATCGACAAGCTGCTGCAGCAGAAGGAAGCCGAGCTCCTGGCGGTGTAGCGCGACGTGTCCGACGACAGCTCGACCCAGGTCATTCCGCCGCACGACGCCGTGCCGCGGCACGTCGCCATCATCATGGACGGCAACGGCCGCTGGGCGAAGCAACGGCGGCTGCCGCGCTTCGCCGGCCACAAGCGCGGGGTCGAGGCGGTGCGCGCGACGGTCAAGGCCTGCGCCGAGCGCGACGTCCGGTACCTGACGCTGTTCGCGTTCAGCTCGGAGAACTGGCGCCGGCCGGCCGAGGAGGTCGCGCTGCTGATGCAGCTGTTCCGCGTGGCGCTGACCAGCGAGGTCGAGAAGCTCCACCGCAATGGCGTGCGGCTGCGCGTCGTCGGCGACCTGAGCCGCTTCGACGCGCGGATGCGCGCGCTGATCGAGCAGGGCGAGCGCGTCACGGCGCAGAACACCAGGCTGACGCTGACCATCGCCGCCAACTACGGCGGCCGCTGGGACATCCTGCAGGCGCTGTCGCGGCTGCTGCGCGAGCGGCCACCGGCGCCCGGCGCCGGGATCGAGGAATCGCAGCTGGCCCCCTACCTGGCGATGAGCTACGCGCCGGAGCCCGATCTGTTCATCCGCACGGGCGGCGAGAAGCGCGTGAGCAATTTCCTGCTGTGGCAACTCGCGTACACGGAGCTGTACTTCACGGATACGCTGTGGCCGGACTTCGACGCCGCGGCGCTCGACGCGGCCATCGCGTCCTATGCGGCGCGCGAGCGTCGCTTCGGCCGCACGAGCGAGCAGTTGGAAGCGGCGACAGGGACGCAGACGGCGGCGCGCGGTGCGCTCGCCTGAGGGACTGCCGCGGCGGCTGCTGACGGCGGCGGTGCTGCTGGGCGCCTTCCTCGCGTCGCTGCTGCTCGACCGCGCGTGGTTCGTGGGCCTGGTGGCGGCGCTGCTCGGCGCGGGTGGGCACGAATGGAGCCGCCTCGTGGGGCTGCGAAGGGCCGGCGCGCTCGCCTACGCGGTTTGCGTCGGCGCGCTGGTCGCGGCGCTCGGCTGGACGCTATCGCCCGGCGGCGCCTTCGAGCAGGGTCTCCTCGCGGCGGGCGCGGCCTTCTGGCTCTTCGTCGCGCCGGCGTGGCTGTGGCGCGGCGTGGGGGCCTTTGGCGGCTTCGCCCTCGCCTTGTGCGGCATCGCCGTGCTGGCCTGGGCCGGCCTCGCCGCTGCTTCGATCTCGGGCAAGGAACTGCTGTTCATGCTGGGGCTGATCTGGATTGCCGACACCGCGGCGTACTTCGCCGGCAACGCGTTCGGCCGGCGCAAGCTCGCGCCTGCCCTCAGCCCCGGCAAGACCTGGGAGGGCGCCGCGGGCGCGGTCGTCGCCACGGTCATCTACGCTATCATTTGCGGCATGCCGGGCGCCCCGCTTGCCGGCCTCGCGCAAGGCGCGGGATGGGGCGCATACCTCGGCGCCGCGGTGCTCCTTTGCGGCCTCAGTATCCTGGGCGACCTGTTCGAGTCCGCGCTGAAGCGACGGGCCGGCGCGAAGGATAGCGGCAGCCTGCTGCCGGGTCACGGCGGAATCCTCGACCGCATCGATAGCATCGTGTCTACCCTTCCAATCGCCGCCCTGATGGTGCATTGGAGCGTCCGCGCATGAACGCCGGCGCGCTCGGCCTGGCGGTGCTCGGCGCGACCGGCTCGGTCGGCGCGACCACGCTCGACGTGGTCGCGCGCCATCCCGGCCGCTACCGGGTGCGCGCGCTGACGGCGCACGTTTCCGCGGACCGGCTGCTCGATCTCTGCCGACGGCACCGGCCGGAGACCGCGGTGCTGTCCGGCAGGCTCGAGGATGCGGCGCTGGCGCGCCGGTTCAGGGACGAGGGCTGCGAGCTTCGCTTCGGCGCGCAGGCGCTGGAAGCGGCGGCATGCGCGACCGGCGTCGACGCCGTGATGGCGGCGATCGTGGGCGCCGCCGGGCTGCCGGCGACGCTGGCGGCGGCGCGCGCCGGCAAGCGCCTGCTGCTCGCGAACAAGGAGGCCCTGGTCATGGCCGGGCCGCTCTTCATGCGCGCGGTGCGCGAGGCGCGCGCCGTGCTGCTGCCGATCGACAGCGAGCACAACGCGGTGTTCCAGTGCCTGCCGCAGACTGACGCCGGCGTGAGCCTGCGCGGCGTCCGCCGCATCCAGCTGACCGCCTCGGGCGGGCCGTTCCGCGCGACGCCCGTCGAGCGGCTCGCGGGCGTCACGCCCGAGGAGGCCTGCGCCCATCCAAACTGGGTCATGGGGCGCAAGATCTCGGTCGACTCCGCGACCATGATGAACAAGGGCCTCGAGGTGATCGAGGCGCACTGGCTGTTCGGGCTCGCGCCCGAGCGCATCGACGTCGTCATTCACCCGCAAAGCGTCGTGCACTCGCTGGTGGAGTACCTGGACGGCTCGGTCATCGCGCAGCTTTCGCATCCCGACATGCGCGTGCCGATCGCCCACGCGCTCGCCTATCCCGAGCGCATCGAGTCCGGGGCGCAGCCGCTCGACCTGCACGCGGTCGGCCGGCTCACCTTCGAGCGTCCCGACGCATCGCGATTCCCATGCCTCGGGCTTGCCTACGAGGCGCTGCGCGCAGGCGGCGCGATGCCCGCGGTCCTCAACGCGGCCAACGAAGTCGTGGTCGAGGCGTTCCTCGCGAAACGGGTTCCGTTCACCGCGATCGCGCCGGTGATCGAGGAGACGCTGGCAGCGGCGCCGGGCGGCGCTGCGGACACCCTGGAGGCGGTTCGGGCAGCCGACGCCCATGCGCGGCGCGCGGCGGGCGCGGCCGTCGCCCGGCTGATCGGGCGCGCCGCGTGAACTTCCTGCATACGGTGGTCGCGTTCGTGATCGCGCTCGGCGTGCTGATCATCGTGCACGAATACGGGCACTACCTCGTGGCTCGCCTGTGCGGCGTAAAGGTCCTGCGCTTCTCGGTGGGCTTCGGCCGGCCGCTCGCGATCTGGCGCCGGGGCCCGGACGCCACCGAGTGGGTGGTCGCCTCGATCCCGTTCGGCGGCTACGTCAAGATGCTCGACGAGCGCGAAGGGCCCGTCGACCCCGGCGAGGTCCATCGTGCCTTCAATCGCCAGGGTGTCCTGCGGCGAATCCTCATCGTCGCCGCCGGGCCCGCGTTCAACTTCGTCTTCGCGATCGCGGTGTACGCCGCGCTGTTCATGGTGGGCGTGCCGGAGGCCCGCCCGGTGCTCGGCGCGCCGCCCGCGGCCACGCTCGCGAGAGAGGCCGGCGTCGAGGCGGGCGACCTGGTGCGCGCCGTCGACGGGCGGCCGATCATGACGTGGCAGGACCTGCGCTGGCGCGTGCTGCAGGGCGCGCTGCAGCACGAACGCCTCGAGCTCGAGGTCGTCGACCTGCACGACGAGATCTCCACGCTGACGCTCGATCTCAGCGCGCTGCCGGGCGGGGAAATCGAGAGCGACGTGCTCGACCGGATCGGGCTGCGGCTCTACCGCCCTACGCTCGCCCCGGTACTGGGCGAGGTCATCGCGGACAGCGCGGCCGAGCGTGCCGGGCTGCGCCCCGGGGACCGCGTGCTGCGGATCGACGACCTGCCGATCGGGTCGTGGGACGAGCTGGTGCGCGAGGTGCGCCGGCGCCCGGGCGAGGCTGCCCGGATGACGCTCGAGCGCGGCGGCGAGCGCCTGACGATCTCCGTCACGCCCGAGGCCGTGGTGGCGAACGGCGCCCGCATCGGCCGGATCGGCGCGGCGCCGCAGATTCCCGCCGCACACGCCGAGCGCATCTTCGTCCAGGTGCGCTACGGGCCGCTCGAGAGCGTCGCGCGCGGCGCCGCGAAGACCTGGGAGATCTCGGTGTTCAGCCTGCGCATGCTGGGCAAGATGCTCATCGGCGAGGTGTCGTGGAAGAACCTCTCGGGCCCGGTCAGCATCGCGGACTTCGCGGGCCAGTCGGCCCAGCTCGGCTGGATTCCTTACCTGACCTTCCTGGCGCTGATCAGCATCAGCCTCGGCGTGCTCAATCTGCTGCCCATTCCGCCGCTCGACGGCGGGCATCTGATGTTCTACGGCGTGGAGGTCCTGAAGGGCAGCCCCGCCTCGGAGCGCGCGATCGATTTCGGGCAGCGCGTGGGCATCGCGCTGCTCCTCATGCTGATGGCGTTCGCGTTCTACAACGACCTGACGCGCCTGTTCGCGGGCTGAGCCGAGGCGGACGAGGCGATGCGCATGCGCATTCTCGCGGCGCTCCTGTGGGCGCTGGCGGCCGCGGGAAGCGCAATGGCGGCGGACACGTTCCAGCCGTTCGTGGTCAAGGACATCCGCGTCGAGGGTGCGCGGCGCACCGAGCCGGGGACCATATTCAGCTACCTGCCGGTCAAGGTCGGCGACCGGCTGACGCGCGAGAAGGCCCAGCAGGCGGTGCACGCGCTGTACGCGACGGGCTTCTTCAAGGACGTGCGGCTCTCGGCCGACGGCGACGTGCTGGTGGTGATCGTCGAAGAGCGGCCGGCGATCGCGCAGGTCGATTTCTCGGGCGTGAGCGAATTCCCGGTGGATACGCTGCGCAAGGCCCTGGCCGATCTCGGCCTGTCCGACGGACGCATCTTCGACCGCTCGGTGCTCGACATGGCGGAGCAGGAGCTCAAGCGCCAGTACCTGTCGCGGGGCAAGTACGCGGCCGAGGTGCAGACCACGGTCACGCCGCTCGAGCGCAACCGGGTGGCGATCAACTTCGCCGTGATCGAAGGCGACGTGGCGAAGATCCACGACATCAACATCGTCGGCGCGCACGCCTTCAGCGAGTCCGAGCTGCTCGGCCTGATGACGCTGCGCACCCCCGGCTGGCTGACCTGGTACACGAAGCTCGACCAGTACTCGCGCCAGCGCCTGTCCGGCGACCTCGAGACGCTGCGCTCGTACTACCTCGACCGGGGCTACCTCGATTTCACGATCGATTCCACGCAGGTCTCGATCACGCCGGACCGGCGCGACATCTTCATCACGATCAACGTTACCGAAGGCGAGAAGTACACGGTCTCGGACGTGAAGATCGCCGGTCACATGCTGGTGCCCGAGGCCGAGCTCGAGAAGCTGGTGCAGCTCAAGGCGGGCGAGGTATTCTCGCGCCGCAAGCTGGTCGAGTCGCAGAAGGCGATCGCCCAGCGCCTCGGCAACGACGGCTATGCCTTCGCCAACGCCAACGCCGTGCCGAACGTCGACCGCGCGAAGCGCACGGTCGCGTTCACCATACTCGTCGACCCGGGGCGCCGCGTATACGTGCGCCGCATCAACGTCGTCGGCAACAGCAAGACGCGCGACGAGGTCGTGCGCCGCGAGATGCGCCAGCTCGAGGGCGCGTACTACGACGCGTCCAAGATCCAGCTCTCCAAGCAGCGCATCGACCGCACGCAGTACTTCAGCGAAGTGGGCGTCGAGACCGCGCCGGTCGAGAGCCACCCCGACGAGGTGGACGTGACGTATTCGGTCGAGGAGCGATCGACGGGCGCGATATCGCTCGGGGTCGGCTTCTCGACCGTGGACAAGGTGATCATCTCGGCGTCGGTGACGCAGCCCAACGTGTTCGGGACCGGCAAGTACCTGTCGCTGCAATTGAACAGCGGCTCCGTCAACCAGATCTACTCGCTGTCGTACGTGGATCCGTATTACACCGTGAACGGCGTCAGCCGTGGCTTCGACATCTACAAGCGCAAGGTGGATGCGAGCACGCTGGTCACGGGCGCATATACCACCGACACGCTCGGCGGCGGCGTCAAGTTCAGCTACCCCGCGTCCGAGCGCGATACGCTCAGCATCGGGCTGGTCGCCGAGGACGTCACGCTGCAGACCTTCGACACCAGCCCGACGGTCTACAAGGACTTTACGGCCACCTTCGGCAGCCAGTACCGGTACGGCGCGCTGACCATGGGCTGGGCGCGGGACTCGCGCAACAGCCTGATCGTCACGACCGACGGCGCGCTCACGCGGGTCACGGGCGAGTTCGCGGGCGGCGACCTGCAGTACTACCGCCTCGGCTTCAACCAGCAGTTCTACTGGCCGCTCTCGCGGCTGGTCACGGTGATGCTGAACGGCGACTTCGGCTACGCGGCGGGCACCGGCGGCAAGCCGCTGCCGTTCTTCAAGAACTACTACGCGGGCGGGCCGGGCACCGTGCGCGGCTACCGCGACTTCTCCCTCGGCCCGCGCGATCCCGACGGCAACTCGCTGGGCGGCACGCGGCGCGTCATCGGCAACCTCGAGCTGCAGTTCCCGGTCCCCGGCGCCGCCCAGGACAATTCGCTGCGGCTCGCCACCTTCTTCGATGCCGGCCAGGTCTATGGCGTCGACGAGCGCGTTGCGCTGTCGAGCCTGCGCTACTCGGCCGGCATCGCGCTGGCCTGGGCCTCGCCGCTCGGCCCCCTGAAGCTGTCGTACGGCGTTCCGATCAACGCGGTGGCGGGCGTCGACAACGAGCAGCGGTTACAATTCAGGTTTGGAACCACGTTCTAGCGCGGACAGAAGACCCATGAAGAGACTACTCGCTTGCGCGTCGCTGACGCTCGCCGCGATCGCCATTCCGGCGTCGGCGCAGACCGAGGGGCGGATCGGATTCGTGAATACCGCGCGCATCCTGCGCGACGCCGCGCCCGCGGTGCGGGCGCAGAAGAAGATCGAGGCCGAATTCGCCAAGCGCGACCAGGAGCTGGCCAAGACGGCCGAGCAGCTGAAGAAGATGCAGGACGACCTGGAGCGCCAGGGCATCACGATGTCCGAGAGCCAGCGCCAGGCGAAGCAGCGCGACTTCAACGACCTCAATCGCGACTTCCAGCGCCGGCAGCGCGAGTTCCGCGAGGACCTGAACCAGCGCCGCAACGAGGAGCTGCAGCAGGTCGTCGAGCAGGCCAACCGGGTGATCCGGCAGATCGCGGAGCAGGAAAAATACGACATCATCTTCCAGGACGCCGTCTACGCGAGCCCGCGCATCGACATCACGGACCGGGTGATCAAGGCGCTGGAGGCCAAGCCGCCGGCGCACTGACATGCCGGAAGCGCTTTCCCTCGGCGAGATCGCGACACGGCTCGGCGGGCGCGTCGTCGGAGACGCGGGCATCCTGATCGAGCAGGTCGGCACCCTCGAGCACGCCGGGCCGCGCCAGATCGCGTTCCTCGCCAACCCGCGATACCGCTCGCAGCTGTCGGCGACGCGCGCGGGCGCGGTGATCCTCGGCCCGCAGGCGGAGTCCCTGACCCGCGCGCCGCGCATCGTCAGCGACAATCCCTACGCGTACTTCGCACGCGTCTCGCGGCTGCTGAATCCCGAGGGTGCGCCGCAGCCCGGCGTGCACGCGGCGGCCCACGTGGACCGGAGCGCCCGCGTCGCTGCCAGCGCGCGGATCGATGCCGGGGCCGTGGTCGAGGCCGGCGCGGAAATCGGCGATCGCGCATGGATCGGGGCCGGCTGCTTCGTGGGCGAGGGCGCCGCGGTGGGCGAAGACAGCCGGCTGCACCCGTCGGTCGTGGTCTACCGGTCCTGCCGCATCGGCGCGCGCGCGCTCGTTCACTCGGGGGCGGTCATCGGCGCCGACGGCTTCGGCATGGCGCTGGACGGCGGGCGCTGGGTCAAGGTGCCGCAGATCGGGAGGGTGCTGATCGGCGACGACGTCGAGATCGGCGCCAACACGACGATCGACCGCGGCGCAATCGAGGACACCGTGATCGAGGACGGCGTCAAGTTCGACAACCAGGTGCAGGTCGGCCACAACTGCCGCATCGGGGCGCATTCCGCGCTCGCGGGCTGCGTCGCGATCGCGGGCAGCACGCGCATCGGTCAACGCTGCATGATCGGCGGGGCGGCCCGGATCGTGGGCCACCTGACGCTGTGCGACGACGTGCAGGTGTCGGCGTGCACGTTCATCACGCGCAGCATCCGCAAGCCGGGCACCTACACCGGCGTGTATCCATTCGAGGAAAATGCATCCTGGGCGCGCAACGCGGCCTGGCTCCGCCAGCTCGCGCGGCTCGCCGAGCGCGTGGCGGCGCTCGCGAAGCCGGTTCGGAAAAAGGGGAAGGCAAGCCATGGCTGACTTCGAAGCGTCGGACGTCCTGTCGCTGCTGCCGCAGCGCTATCCGGTCATCATGATCGACCGCGTGCTCGCCTGCGAGCCCGGCAAGCGCCTGGTCGCGCTGAAGAACGTCAGCAACAACGAGCCGCAGTTCCTCGGGCACTTCCCGGGCCGGCCGATCATGCCGGGCGTTCTGATCCTGGAGGCGATGGCGCAGGCTTCCGGCATCCTGGTGTTCCTCACGCGCGGCCAGCAGCCTTCGGACAACGCGATCTACTTCCTCGCCGGCATCGACAACGCGCGCTTCAAGCGGCCGGTGCTCCCGGGTGACCAGCTCGAGCTCGAGTCGACCGTGATCGCCCGCAAGCGCACCATCTGGAAGTTCCGCTGCGTCGCGCGCGTCGCCGGCGCGGTCTGCGCCGAGGCCGAGGTTCTCTGCACCGAGCGGCTGCTGGGGCAAGAGTGAGCGCCGCGCCGATCCACCCGAGCGCCGTGGTGCACCCGGGCGCGCGGCTCGGGGCCCGCGTCAGCGTCGGGCCCTACAGCGTGATCGGCGAGCACGTCGAGATCGGCGAGGGAACCTGGATCGGGCCCCATGTCGTGATCGAAGGGCGCACGCGGATCGGCCGCGACAACCGCATCTACCAGTTCGCCTCCATCGGCGCGCCGCCGCAGGACAAGAAATACGCCGGCGAGCCCACGCGCGTCGAGATCGGCGATCGCAACACGCTGCGCGAGTACGTGACCGTCAACTGCGGTACCGCCGACGGGTTGGGCGTCACGCGCGTGGGCAGCGACAACTGGATCATGGCCAACGTGCACTTTGCGCACGACTGCGTGGTCGGCAGCCACACGATCTTCGCCAATTCCGGCGGGCTCGCGGGCCACTGCGAGGTCGGGGACTGGGCCATCCTCGGCGGCGTCACGATGGTGCACCAGTGGGTACGCATCGGCGCGCACAGCTTCACCAGCATGGGCACCTACCTGTCGCAGGACCTGCCGCCCTACGTCACCGCGGCGGGCAACATGGCGCGTCCGTACGGAATCAACGCGGAGGGGCTGCGGCGACGCGGTTTCTCCGCAGACGCCATCGCGCGCATCCGGCGCGCCTACAAGACGCTGTATCGCTCCGGACTGTCGCTCGCGGACGCGCAGCGCGAGCTCGCGGCGCAGGGCGCCGAGTGCGCCGAGGTGGCGGCGTTCTCGGATTTCATCGCGCAATCCCGGCGCGGCATCATCCGCTAGGCCGTGGCCGCCGCCGAGAACTGCGTCGCGATGGTGGCGGGCGAGGCCTCGGGCGATCTGCTCGGCTCGTACCTGATCGCGGCGCTGAAGACCCGGCGTCCCGGACTGCGTTTCTCGGGCATCGGCGGCCCGCGCATGGCGGCGCAGGGCTTCGACGTCCAGGTGCCGATGGAGAAGCTCGCCGTGCGTGGCTATGCAGAGGCACTGCGGCACTACCGGGAGATCCTCGGCATCCGGCGGCGCCTGTGCGATGCGCTGCTCGAGGACCGTCCGGGGATCTTCATCGGCGTGGACGCGTCGGACTTCAACCTCGGCCTGGAGCGCCGGCTGAAGGACGCCGGGGTGCCCACCGTCCACTACGTCAGCCCCGCGGTCTGGGCCTGGCGCCGCTGGCGCATCCGCCGGGTCGCCCGGTCGGCCACGCACCTGCTGGCCATGTTTCCGTTCGAGCCGCCGCTGTACGCGAAGACCGGCCTGCCGGTCACTTACGTCGGCCACCCGCTCGCCGACCTGATCCCGCTGGAGGTCGACAAGCCCGCCGCGCGGGCGCAACTGCGGCTGCCGGGGAACCGCCTGATCGTGGCGCTGCTGCCGGGCAGCCGGCGCTCGGAGCTCGAGCACATGGGCGAGGCGTTCATGCTCGCCGCCCACCGCTTCCGCCAGGAGGTTCCCGACGTGCATTTCGTGTGCCCGCTCGCTACGCGCCAGACGCGCGACATGTTCGACGCGACGCTGCACGCGCACGGCCGCACGGACCTGCCGCTGACGCTGCTGTTCGGGCATTCGCACGAGGCGCTGGCGGCGGCCGACCTTGCCCTCGTGGCGAGCGGAACCGCGACGCTCGAAGCGGCCCTGTTCAAGACGCCGATGGTGATCGCGTACCGCCAGGCCGCGCTGTCCTACGCCGTGCAGCGGCACATGGGATACCTGCCCTACATCGGCTTGCCCAACATCCTGGCGGGCGAGGCGCTGGTGCCCGAGCTGGTCCAGGGGAAGGCGACCCCGGCCGCGCTGGCCACCGCACTGCTCGATTTGCTGCGCGACGCAACCCGGCGCGAGCGCCAGGTGCGCAGGTTTCGCGAGATCCACGCGCTCCTGCGCCAGGGCAACGCCGACAAGGCCGCCACCGCCGTGCTGTCGGTGCTGGATGCCGGTCGTGCCTGAGCGCCCCGGCTGCGGCGTCGACGAGGCCGGGCGAGGGCCGATCGCGGGCCCGGTGTTCGCTGCGGCGGTCGTGCTCGATCCGGTGCGTCCCGTCGCCGGATTGCGCGATTCCAAGCTGCTCAGCCCGGCGCGGCGCGACGCGCTCGCGGCGCAGATCCGCGAAAGCGCGATCGCCTGGTCCGTGGCCTGGGCCAGCGTGGCCGAGATCGACGAGCTGAACATCCTCCAGGCTTCGCTGCTCGCGATGCAGCGCGCGGTGCGGGGACTGGCCGTCGCGCCCGCCATTGCCTGGATCGACGGCAATCGCTGTCCCCCGCTGGACTGCCGCGCACGCGCCATCGTCGGCGGCGACCGGCGAGTGCCGCAGATTTCCGCGGCGTCGATCCTGGCAAAGACGGCCCGCGACGCGGAGATGCTGCGCCTTCACGAGCGCTATCCGCGCTACCGGCTGGACCGCCACAAGGGCTATGCGACGCCCGAGCATCTCGAGCTGCTCGCGCGCTTCGGCGCCTGCGAGATCCACCGGCGCAGCTTCGCGCCGGTGCGCCGGGCGCGTGGGGCATGAGCCTGCTGCGCTCGCGCGACAACCCGCGCGTGCGGCGCTGGCGCACGCTCGCGCAGGAGGCGCGGGCAAGGCGCGAATCCGGCAGCGCGCTCCTCGAGGGCGCGCACCTCGTGCAGTCCTACCTCGACGCGGGCGGCCGGCCGCGCGCGATACTGCTCAGCGAGTCGGGAGCACGCCGTCCCGAGCTCGCCGAGCTCGCGCGGCGCACGACGCTCGAGCCCGTGGTGCTGCCCGATGCCCTGTTTCGCTGGGTCGCCGACGCCCGGACGCCCGCGGGCCTCGCCGCGGAAATTCCGCTCCCGACCGCCGCGCCCGATTTCGACCGGGCCCGGCACGCGGTGTTCCTCGACGGCATTCAGGACGCGGGCAACGTGGGCGCGATCCTGCGCAGCGCCGCCGCGCTCGGCGCGCACGTGGCGGTGCTCGGGCCGGGCTGCGCCGATGCGTGGTCGCCAAAGGCGATTCGCGCTGGCATGGGCGGGCATTTCTCGCTCTCGATCGCCACGGTCGCCGACCTCGCGCCCTCGCTGCGCGCGTTTCGCGGCGAGATCGTGTGCGCCGTCCCGCGCGGCGGGACCGAGCCGTCCGCGCTCGACCTGAGGGGGGCGGTCGGCTGGGTTTTCGGCTCGGAAGGCGCCGGCGTGAGTTCCGCGGCAGCGTCGGCGGCGACCCTCCGGGTGAGCATCCGGCTGGCCGCGGGCGCGGAGTCCCTGAACGTGGCGGCCGCCGCGGCGATCCTGCTCTACGAGCGCGCGCGCCAGCTCAGTACACGTGGCGCTCGATCCTGAGCTCGCGCAGGATCGTGGCGGCGATCTCCTCGATCGACTTGGTGGTGGAGTTGATCCAGCGGATCCCTTCCCGGCGCATCAGCGCCTCGGCCTGCTCGACCTCGTAGCGGCAGTTCTGCAGGTCGGCGTACCGGCTGTCGGGGCGGCGCTCCCGGCGAATCTCGTGCAGGCGCTCGGGCGCGATGCTCAGGCCGTAGAGCCGGTCCCTGCGCGGCAGCAGGATCTCGGGCAGCCGCCTGCGCTCGAAATCCTCGGGGATCAGGGGATAGTTCGCGGCCTTGACGCCGAACTGCAGCGCCAGATAGAGGCTGGTCGGCGTCTTGCCGCTGCGCGAGACGCCAACCAGGATGACGTCGGCCTGCTCGAGCTCGCGGTGCGAGGCGCCGTCGTCGTGCGCCATGGTGAAATTGATCGCCTCCATGCGCTGGGAGTATCCGGGCTTGTCGTGCGCGCTGTGCGAGCGCCCGATGGTGTGGGTCGAGCGAACGCCGAGCGCCGCTTCCAGCGGGTCGATGAACGCCTCGAAGAAGTCGACGAAGACGGCGTCCGCGCGCCGCACGACCTCGCGCAGCTCGCCGCTGACCAGCGTGGAAAACACGATCGGGCGGCCGTTGCCGCGCCTTGACTCGTCCTCGATGCGCTGGCGGCATTCCTCGGCCTGCTCGGTCGTGCCGACGAAGGGCAGCGTGACCTGGTGGAAGTCGACCCCCTCGAACTGCGTGAGCAGGCTGTGGCCGAGCATCTGCGCCGTGATGCCCGTGCCGTCGGAAACGAAGAACACGGTGCGGCGGTGCGGCATGGGGCTAAAATACGGTCTTTGAACCGTTGCGGCAACCGCGGAGGCGCTCGAGATCCATGTACGTCGCCTGGCTGAAGGATCTGCGGATGGCCGACCTCGCGCAGGTCGGCGGGAAGAACGCCTCGCTCGGGGAAATGATCGGCCACCTGGCCGATGCCGGCATCCGGGTCCCGGGCGGGTTCGCGACCACGGCCGATGCCTACCGGGCCTTTCTCAAGTCAAGCGGGCTCGATCGCCGGATCGCGGAACGCATCGCCGGCCTGAAGACGTCCGATGTCCAAGCGCTGGCGAAATGCGGCGCCGAGATTCGCGGATGGATCGGGCAGGCGCCGTTTCCCGTCGAGGTAGAGAAGAGTATTAGGTCTTATTATCAAAAGCTTACGGAGTCTATCTCGAGCGAAATCTCGTTTGCCGTAAGATCTTCCGCGACGGCCGAGGACTTGCCCGACGCCTCCTTCGCGGGCCAGCAGGAGACGTATCTCAACGTTCGCGGCATCGACAACGTGCTGCGGGCGATCCGGCACGTCTACGCCTCGCTGTACAACGACCGCGCGATTTCCTATCGCGCCCATCACGGCTTCGCGCACGGCGAGGTGGCGCTTTCGGCCGCGGTCCAGCAGATGGTGCGCAGCGACCTCGGGGCGAGCGGCGTCATGTTCACGCTGGACACCGAGTCGGGCTTCCGCGACGTGGTCTTCG
>Ga0335082_10001564_pt1 | contig 24387 bp, 17 predicted proteins | sample Lox_Sample_41_FD_206718 | JGI IMG/M metagenome (GOLD analysis project Ga0335082, IMG submission 206718) | Soil microbial communities from Loxahatchee National Wildlife Refuge, Florida, United States - Lox_Sample_4.1 | ecosystem: Environmental > Terrestrial > Soil > Wetlands | place: USA... | reverse complement strand
ATCCCCATGCATCCGCGCCGGGTCCGGGACCTCGTAGCCGCCGTGCATCGCAACACCGGCCTGCTGAAGACCGCCCACATCGGAGAGCTGGTCGGGCTCGCCGGATCGGTCCTGGGCGCGATACCGCCGCTGCTTCAGGCCGCGATGGGCCCCATCGCCAGCCAACTGCCGCTCAGTGTCGCCAACCTGATCTGTACCAACGTGCCTGGGCCGAAGCAGCCGCTCTATCTGCTGGGCCACAAGATGCTGTCCTGCCACCCTTATGTGCCGATCGGGGGTGAGATGGGCCTGAACATCGCGGTGCTGAGCTATGACGGCACGATGTACTTCGGGTTCACCGGGGACATGCAAGCCGTCCCGGATCTTGCCGTTCTCCCAAAGATGCTGACCGACAGCTTCTCCCGCTTGCAGAAGGAGCTCGGGCTGAGCACTCGATCGCGAAGGAAGCGCTCAGTGCGGCGAACGCAAGACAGGCCGGGCGTTACCGCTCCGTCTGCGCCCTCAGAGCCCGCAGCGACCGTGCCGCCGATCGCCTTCCCGCGGCGGGCAAGCATCTCGAAAGATGCAGTGCGCGAACAGGGGGCGTTCCCGACCGCGGTTGGGGCATGATCAATCCCCGGCCTTGCGCTTCCGTCTGGCAGCCTTGCCAGCGCGGGCCGCCGTTGCTGCCCGAGGCCGCGCCTTCTTAGACGCCTTGGAACCAGAGGATCCGCCTCCTTGAAGAAAATCCTTCATCAGTTCCAGTGGAGACATGGCGGCCGAGCGCACCTCGCTCAATCCACCCTCCAGGGTGCTCTGCACCTTCTGGTAGGCGTTGAACGCGGACTTCAGATACCACATCACAAACTCCCGCCCCACGTGATCGGTGGCGACGATGAGGTGCCGCAGCAGTTCCAGCGGCAGGCCTCCCGGCTGCTCCTTGGCGTCCTCGACGATGATCTGGGTCAACGTCACCCGGGTAAGATCCTCGCCGGTCTTGGCGTCCACCACTTGCAGGTCTTTCCCATTTCGGACCAGGGCGGCGATGTCTTCCAGGTTGATATAGCGGCTGGCGGAAGTGTCGTAAAGTCTGCGGTTTCCATATTTCTTGACGACGATGGTGGTTTTCATGGCAGTGGCTGCAATGTTGCGATGCAATAATCCTTGTGTTTTGCCTTGACATCTTGCCTCTTAGATCTTACATTAAGTTCGATGCTGCAATGCAGCAAAAACGGAGGCCTTTCATGCCCAGAGAAACCAAGCCCGGCCCCGCCACTCATACCCATCCAACCTCATTCCTTTCCCTGTTGTCCGGCTGGATGCAGCAGGGTGTCGAGAGCTTTTTTGCCACCCAGCGGATCCTCGTCGATCTGGCTCTGCGTCAGAACGCCGTTGCCATGAAGAGCCTGCGCGAGGGATTCTCCGATCCCGAGCATTCCCCGCTGGCTATCATGACCGAGTTGGCGATCGAGGGCACCTCCAGCTTCATGGAGGCGCAGCGCATCCTGCTCAACCTGGCTCAGCAGGAGAATGACCTGTTCCTCACCGGCATCAAGGAGAGACTGACCGGTTCGGTGCCCGCGGCAGCAGCCGCCAACGTAGTTCATCGCACCATCGACACCTTCCTCGACATGGAGCAGGACTTCCTGACGATCACCAGCAAACAGACCCTGGATTGGCTGGAAGCGGCCAAGAAGGGCAACTACGGTGGCACTCATCTGGTGGACGTGGCTCGCGAAGCCATGGAGACCTTCGTCCATGCGCAGAAGAAGTTCCTCGACGTGATCGCGCAGGAGACCACTCGCGCCACCAGCGGCAAGCATGAGAAGACGACGGGCAAGAAGACGGAGTTGGCCAAGCTGGCCCGCGAGGCCAGCACCGCCTTCATCGAGGCCCAGAAGAAGCTCCTCGACGTCGCCGGCCAGCAGATGAACGTCAACCTGAAGGCCGCCGTTCGCACCATGGAGCTGATGAATCCGTCGCGCATCCTGTCCATGGCGAACATCACCGGCGAAGGGGTGAAGACCTTCGTCGACGCGGAGAAGGCGTTGATCCAGTCCATGGTCACGCGGCGGACCGCCACCAAGGCAACCCGCAAGCGGCCCGCGCACCGCAAAGGGACGCACAGGGTCGCCACTGCCGTCGCCTGAACCCCTTCAGGAGGGGCGAGGACGACTTGGGCATAGCCAGCAGCAATCGCAGGTGTGCCGCAGCCCTCATGCGGCACGCCTGCGACGACCGCCGTCAGCCTGAGCCTGCCCAAATCGGGACGCCCTTCTTGACAGTAACCGCTTGTTAACAAAAAGCTGTGGACAGGAATCCGCCTACGAGCGAGACTGACAAAATCTGGGGTGAAAAGTCATCTACGGCCGTACCCGGTTGCGTGACAAGGAAGAAGCCAGCGACATCTAAATCGTCAGTCCCCCTTTCCCTCCCGATCCCGCTTGACGGCGCAGAAGCTGAGGTCGCGTTGTGGAAGGAGGCGCTTTTCGGCGCTGAGCTTCTGCTACTCCACGCCTCCCCCGTATTCTATGGACTCGGGGTACCCGTCGGCGATGGCTCCGCGGTGGTCGTGGTCCCAGGATTCCTGGGCTCCGACGTCTACATGACCCACCTGAGCTCCTGGCTGCGCCGCATCGGCTATCGGGCGTACGTATCCGGGATCCCTTTGAACGCGGATTGCCCCAACCTGCTGATCAAGTATCTGCTGGACGAAGTGGTGGACCGCGCCCGGCGGCAGACGCGCCGCAAGGTGCACCTCATCGGCCACAGCCTGGGTGGCGTGATGGCCCGCTCGGTGGCGGCGCAGAGGCCTGAGGACGTCGCTTCGGTCATCACTCTGGGCGCGCCCTTCCGCGGGACCGTGCTCCATCACACCGTCATGCGGGTCGCCTCCGCGGTCCGCCAGCACATCATCCGGCTGCACGGGCGCGAAGTCCTGCCCGAGTGTTACACCGCCCGGTGCACGTGCGACTTCGTGAGTTCGCTCAAATGCGAGATGGCCGAGCAGGTGGCGGAGACCGCGATCTATACCCGCGACGACGGGATCGCCGACTTTCGATACTGCCGGACCGGGGACCGGACCATCGACTTCGAGGTCTCCGGCACGCACGTGGGACTGGTGTTCAATCCTGCCGTATACGCCATCGTTGCCCAGCGCCTGGCCGAGGCCCGAGGGGAAGGCCGGCGCGGATCCGTGAGCGGACGCACTGCCTCAGGCGCTTCTCGCGGCCGAGACAGCTCCGCCCGCCGGCAATAGGCGGTCCAGGAGCGCCCGCTCCCCTTTCACCCAAAGCCGGCTGCCGTAGAGCAGTGCGCTGCACTGCACGATCATCCAGTCGAACCTCTTCATGGGGATGGTGAACCCCTTCCAGTCTGTCAGCCAGCGCTGCGCGATGTGGCGGGCCATCACAAGGCCGATGGAGCCGCTATCTCCCCCGATGTCGGCCAGGATGCCGTCCAGCGTGAAAAGGACTTTCGAAAGCATGATCAACGGAGCAGGAAAGCGGAGCCCCCGGAATGCGACCAGTTCGAGTAAGCGCATCGCGTCCACCGCGCTCGGCAAACGGCCCAGCGGCAGCTCGTCGAGAAAAGCGGTCGTGCGACCGCGGATAAGGCGCGCCTGCAACGAATCCTTCCGCACCCGCTGTTCGGCCAGTCCGGCGATGGCATCCGACGCTCCGACGGGATCCCGCAGCGCGACCATCATGAAGAGCAACGCCAGGTACCGTCTCTGATCTCTGGTCAGCCGCTCTGTCAATGCCCAATCGATGAGCGTCAGTTCCGAGGTGTGGTGGTTGTAGAGCAGGTTGCCGGCGTGCGGATCGGCGTGGAATAGAGAGTGCTCGCCCGGCGCCAACAGCGGAACGGCGACCAGCGCCTCGATGAGCTGCCGCGCCAGCTTGGCTCGCTGCGCAGGCGACATGCGGGCGGCCGCATCGGTCACCTTCGAACCGGTTTCGTGCGTGATCGCCGTGATGGTCGAGGTGCAGAGTGGCTTGATGACCTGCGGCACACGCACGCCGTGGATGCTCCGATACATTGCGGAAGCTTCGGCCAGCGTCTTCTGCTCGCGCGAGAAGTTCACCTCGTGATGGAGCAGCCGCCGCACTTTGTTGAACGTGTCAGGGATCAGGCGCGCCCCGGGCCCGTATTCCGCCCGGCGTTTGCCGAAGAACCGCGCCAGGTCGTGCAGCAGGGTCATGTCTTCCGCAAAGTAGAGCGGGATGTGCGGCTTCAAGACCTTGAACACGCCCTTATTCCGCTGGCCGGTCTGTGGGTCCCGCCATTGAAAGCGGATCACGGCGCTCACGCTGGCTTCCGAGAGCAAGGCAGCGCCCATCTTCACGTGGTAGACGTCGAGGCGAGCCCCCAGTTGCCGACGAATGATCTCGTGCACATCGCGCACTTCGACGTCGCGGATGCTGTTCTCGAGCCGGGAAAGCGCTTTGCGCAGCGCCGGCCGCAGATGCCGGTTGCGCGCCAGCACCTGCCCCAGCTTCTGCAAACCGGGAACCTTGGCGATGAGGCGCAGCAGCCGCGCTTCCGGCGTGGTATCTGGCGACAATTCCAGCTGCTCGAGGAGCTTGGGCGCGAGCCTGCCGTCGGACAGGTGCTCAACCACGAATAGCATAGCGTCACGCACCGGCGGGCGCCACGCCGTGTAGGGTTCAGGAACCAGGCGCTCCGCCGGGACGAGACGGTCCACGATCCAGGCCCCGAGCTGCGCGCGCAACGCGCGGCCCAGCGGGGTGCCGAGCGCGGTCTCGATGGCGGAGATCCTCTGCTCGCGCGTCGCTCCCGCCGGGAACAGAGCCACGATGGCGTTGCGGAGCTCTTCCGGAGCCAGTTTGCTGATGTCCAAGGGCGCCAAGTCGACCATACAGGGGACTCCGCAACCGTCTTTGATACCAGCAAGGCGTGCCGCAGGCTAGGACGCGCGTCACTGAACCAGGTTCAGGCGGCAAGTCTTGGAAAATACCGGACTTTTCCACGATTTTGCCGCGTTTTCCACGTCATTGCACCAAAATCGGGCATTGACCTTCGTTCACGCAGCGTTTACATTCACATCGTCGACGGCTGAAAGGGTTAGCTCAGAGAAATCTGGCTGGTCCGAAGTAAGCTGGGTGATTAGCCGGTCAGGGCGACCTGGACGGCGATCGGACCCGAAAAAACCGGCGGTTCTCGCGAGGTGCTGCCGGGGTTCGAGGCCGCGAAAGCGGTGATCACATCAAGGGCTGCGATGGTGCATGCCTCCACGCGGCTGGCTCTCTCGCAAGAGCCGGCGGCTAGAGCATAACCAATGTCGCAGCCTTTCCTATTTGTCCGGACCCTGCCGCGGCTCGGCCCTCCCCCTCTGACCAGCCTCGCTACGCCGACTGCGGGTCCGGCTTCTCCGTATCCACACCCAGGTCCTTGAGCGCTTTCTGCGCCTTGGCGGCGTCGAACTTTCCGTCGCGCGCCAGCCGCGAGAGCGCCGCTCCCGCGATGGACTCGGCATTGACCTCGAAGAAGCGCCGCAGGTGCTCGCGGTTCTCGCTGCGCCCGAAGCCGTCGGTCCCCAGGGCCACGAGCCGCTCGCCCAGCCACGGCGCCAATTGATCGGGAACGATCTTCATGTAGTCGGTGGCCGCCACGATCGGGCCCTTCGTCCCCGCCAGCGCCTCCAGGACGTACGGCTTCTTTTCCTTTTCAGTGGGATGCAAGCGGTTCCATCGTTCGCAGGCGAGCCCGTCGCGGCGAAGCTGATTGTAGCTGGTCACGCTCCACACGTCGGCCTGCACGTTATACTTCTCCGCCAGGATGGTCTGCGCGCGCAACGCCTCGTTCAAGATGGTCCCGCTGCCGAACAACTGCATCGTCGCCTTGCCGCCCGGCGCAGGCTTGTACTTGTAGATCCCGCGCAGGATGCCTTCGCGCGACCCTTCCGGCATGGCAGGCATCGGATAGTCTTCGTTGTAAACCGTCACGTAGTAGAAGATGGGCTGGCGCTCTTCATACATGCGGTGGATGCCGTCCTGGATGATGACCGCCACCTCGTAGGCGAACGCCGGATCATAGGTCAGGCAGGCCGGAACCACGCTCGAGAGCACGATGCTGTGGCCGTCCTGGTGCTGGAGGCCTTCGCCCATCAACGTGGTGCGCCCCGCGGTGCCGCCGAACAAAAAGCCCTTCCCGCGCGCGTCGGCGAATGCCCAGATCAGGTCTCCGACCCGCTGGAAGCCGAACATCGAGTAGAAGGTGAAGAAGGGGACGGTCGGCACCTGGTAATTGGAGTACGCGGTGCCGGCGGCGGTGAACGACGCCATCGAGCCCGCCTCGGTGATGCCCTCCTCCAGCATCTGTCCATCTTTAGCTTCGCGGTAATAGAGGAGCATATCGACGTCGTGCGGCTTATAGAGCTGCCCCTGGCTGGCGTAAATGCCCACCTGCCGGATCATCGACTCCATGCCGAAGGTGCGCCCTTCGTCGGGCACGATGGGTACGATCAGCTTGCCGACCTCCTCATGCTTGAGCAGGTGACGCAGCATGCTGACGTAGGCCATGGTCGTAGACACTCCGCGGCCCTTCGAGCCTTCCATCCATTCCTGGAAGTACTCGATCTTGGGCGCGGTGAACATGTGCTTGGCGCGCTGGCGCTCGAGGACTGTCCCGCCGAGCTCCAAGCGCATCTGCTTCATGTACTGGATCTCGGGACTGTCGTCCGGGGGCTTGTAGAATTCGCCGTCGTGCGCCGCCTTCTCCGGGATGGGGATCTCGAAGCGCGAGACGAACGACGCCAGGGACTGGTCCGACAGCTTTTTTTCCTGGTGAGTGGCATTGCGGGCTTCTGCCGACCCCAGGCCGTAGCCCTTGATGGTGTGGGCCAGGATCACGGTAGGGCCGTCCTTATGTTCCACCGCGCGCTTGTAGGCGTTGAAGATCTTCTGCGGATCGTGGCCGCCGAGGCGCAGCGACATCAGGTCGGCGTCGGACTTGTCCGCGACCAACTCCAGCAGTTCGGGGTACTTGCCGAAGAATTCCTGGCGCATGTAAGCACCGCCGCGGACCTTGAAACTTTGCCATTCGCCGTCCACGGTCTCTTCCATGCGGCGCAGCAGGAGCCCGGTCTTGTCGCGTTCGAGCAGGGCGTCCCAGTCGCCGCCCCAGATCAGCTTGATGACGTTCCACCCGGCGCCGCGGAAAGCGGCTTCCAATTCGTTGATGATCTTGCCGTTGCCGCGCACCGGCCCGTCGAGCCGCTGCAAGTTGCAGTTGACCACCCAGATCAGGTTGTCGAGCTTCTCGCGCGAGGCCAGGGTCAGCGACCCCATGGTCTCGGGTTCGTCCGATTCGCCGTCGCCGACGAAGGCCCATACCTTGCGCGACGTCTTGGGGATCAGATTCCGGTTCTCCAGGTACTTCATGAAACGTGCCTGGTAAAGCGAGTTGATCGGCCCCAACCCCATGGAAACCGTCGGGAAACGCCAGAAGTGCCGCATCAGGCGAGGGTGTGGATAGGACGAAAGACCTGGCTTGTCGCGGAGTTCGTGGCGGAAATTCTCCAGGTCCTGCTCCGTCAGGCGTCCTTCGAGGAAGGCGCGCGCGTACACGCCCGGCGAGGCATGCCCCTGGAAATAAATGAAATCTCCGGCTTCGTTCTCATAGCTGGCGTGGAAGAAGTGGTTGAAGCCGACCTCGAGCAGGCTGGCGATGGAGGAATAGGTCGAGATGTGGCCGCCGATGCCCGGGTCCTTCTTGTTCTGGCGCTGCACCATGGCCAGCGCGTTCCAGCGGATCAGGCTCTTGATGCGGCGCTCGAGTTTCCGGTCCCCAGGATACGGTACCTCATCCTGGACCGGGATGGTATTCACGTACGGCGTATTCAGCTGCACCGGTACATCGACGCCCGCCTGGCGCGCCCGACGCGAGATGGCGTCCAGCAGCCGAGCCCCCTGGTTGGCGCCTTCCTCGGCGACTACCTGGTCGAAGGCCTCGACCCATTCCCAGATCTCTTCCAGATCGGGATCGGTGGGCGCAGCCGCGGGCCGCGCATTGACCTTTGTACTCATCTTTTCCCCCACGTTGAGCGAGAAGGCTCACGGTCGCGGCAGCCGAGGAACGGGCCTGCCAATCGCACGCAAGATAATGATTCCCTGCTTAGCTAAGACGTTGAGCTCTAAGCGGATGATTCAGGATTAGGTAAAGTCTACTGCCTGCGAAGCGCCGCTGCAAGGCACGCGTCGCTGTCCCTCCAGCGAGCGAGTTGCATAACATTTTCTAATCGTGACGATAAGTAGTTTTGATTTCGTGCAGCATCGGCGGCCAGATAGAGTGACATTCTTCGGCAACGATCCGTCGAAGCAAGGCGATCATGCTCAAATCACGCGTCCGATGGTTGTTATTCGTGTTGGTACTGGTCTGCGCGCAGGCAGCGATCGGCCAGGCCTCGTCTCCCTCCTCCACCAGCGCCGCCGAGGACCGCCTGGTCAAGCTCGAGCAGCAGGCCGCGGATGCGAAAGGCTCCGCCGACAACGCCTGGATGCTGATGAGTTCGGCCCTGGTGCTTATGATGACGGGCCCCGGGCTGGCGCTCTTCTATGGCGGGCTGGTCCGGAAGAAGAACGTCCTGTCTACCATGATGCAGAGCTTCGCCCTGATGGCCCTGGTGACGGTCCTCTGGGCGATCGTCGGGTACAGCCTGGCGTTCGGCTCGGGTGGTAGCTTCATCGGGGGCATCCAACACCTGTTTCTCCGAGGTGTCGGAGCCCAACCGGAGGCCGCCTATGCGGCGACCATCCCGCAGCAGACCTTCATGGTCTACCAGCTCATGTTCGCGATCATCACGCCGGCCCTGATCACCGGCGCGTTCGCCGAACGGATGAAATTCAGCGCCATGGTTCTGTTCATGACCTTGTGGTCGTTCATCGTCTATGACCCGATGGCGCACATGGTCTGGGGTAAGAACGGCCTGTTGAACGCCGCCCTGGGCGGACGTTTCCCGACGCTTGACTTTGCCGGCGGGACGGTGGTCCACGTCACCTCCGGAGTCTCTGCCCTGGTCTGCGCGCTGTATCTCGGGCGCCGTCTGGGATATCCCAAGGAACCGATGCCGCCGCACAGCGTGGTGCTGAGCTTCATCGGAGCGTGCATGCTGTGGGTGGGCTGGTTCGGCTTCAATGCCGGCAGCGCGTTGTCGGCGGGGGCTCTGGCCACGAGCGCTTTCGTGGCCACCCACTTCGCGGCAGCCGCGGCCGTGGTCGGCTGGAGCGGGGCGGAGTGGATCCGCAACGGCAAGCCCAGCGCGCTGGGCGCCATCTCGGGCGCGGTCGCCGGGTTGGTGGCGATCACCCCGGCGGCGGGATTTGTCGGCCCCATGGCGGCGCTGGCCATCGGTCTGTTCGCCGGCATCTTCTGCTACATGATGGTCGCGAAAGTGAAAGCGAAGTTCGGCTACGACGATTCCCTGGACGCGTTCGGCGTCCACGGAGCCGGCGGCACCATTGGCGCCCTGCTGACCGGGGTCTTTGCCAGCAGCGCCATCAACCCCATCCTCAAGGACCCGCAAGGCAACACCGTCGCCTCCGGTCTGATCGAGGGCAACGCCCACCAGTTGCTGAACCAATTCATCGGCGTCGCCATCGCGTGGATCCTCGCCATCGTCGGCACCATCGTCATTCTCAAGATCGTGGACGTGACCATCGGCTTGCGGGTATCCGACGATCACGAGATCCAGGGCCTCGACCTCACGCAGCATGGCGAAGAGGGCTACTACTGGGAGATGCAGGTGTGACCAAAGTCGAAGCCGTCATCCAGAGTTTCAAACTCGACGCGGTGAAGGAAGCGCTGCACGAGATCGGGGTCGAGGGCATGACCGTCCTCGAAGCGCGCGGCCATGGCCGCCAGAAGGGCCACACCGAGTTCTATCGCGGCCGCGAGTACACCGTCGACCTCATCCCTAAGATCAAACTGGAGATGGTGCTGGCCGATGGCATGGTCGACAAGGCCGTGCAGGCCATCATCCTGGCGGCGCGCACCGGCAAGATCGGCGACGGCAAGATCTTCCTGACCCGGGTCGACGAAGCCATCCGCATCCGCAACGACGAGCGGGGGGAAGGTGCGCTCTGATCGAAGTGACGCCGCATGACCCCAGCAACCTCCTTGAGCGGCGGACTGCGGACCTTCTACGCGGAAGGTTCGGCCCGGATCCATCAGGAGTTCACCAGGGCCGGTGATGGCCGGGCCGCCGTCGAGCAGCGGACCGCGCTGGTGGATTCCGTCGTCCTACAGCTCTGGAAAGACCTGATCTCCCCGGAACCGGCCGCGCCGCCTGATTTCGCGCTAGTCGCGCTTGGCGGTTTCGGACGCTGCTCCCTGTTCCCGCATTCCGACGTTGACCTGCTCTTCCTGCATGCGCAGCGCGACGGCGAGCAGCGCCACAAAGACACGGTTCGGAAGTTCAGCCGGGAATTGTGGGACATGCGCATGCGCCTCAGTCCCACGACGCGCACGCTGGCCGAATGTGACCGTTTCGACAGCAACAACACCGAGTTCACCATCTCGCTGCTCGATTGCCGATACCTGGCCGGCGACCCGGGATTGTTCCGGCGTTTGCATGACGAGGTCATCCCAAGACTCATCGCCCGGGAGTCGCAGGCGCTGCTCCAGGCCCTTGCCGAAGTCACGCGCAGCCGCCACGCGAAGTTCGGGAACACGGTCTTCCACCTCGAGCCCAACGTGAAGGAGACTCCGGGAGGACTGCGCGACCACAACGTCGCCTACTGGCTGGCGCTGATCTCGGCCATGCACAAGTTGCGCGAGTGGCCCGCCTCGCAGTCGCTGTTGCCGGAACGCACACACAAGCAGTTGGATTCAGCACTCGACTTCCTGTGCTCGGTGCGGTGTTTCCTCCATATCCGCCACAACCGCGACGACAACACCTTGACCTGGGAGGGGCAGGACGCGGCCGCCAAAGAAGCGGTCGGCATCGCAGGCGGCGCCACGATGGATGCGGCCGCTTGGATGAAGGCCTATTTCCGACACGCGCGCGCGGTCCATCGCCGGTCTCTTCAAATGCTCGACGAGGTCGCGGCGGCGTCCTCCTCGCTGCACCGGCAGTTCCAGACCTGGCGATCGCGCCTATCGAACGCGGACTTCTCGGTGGTCGATGGCTTCATCTACCTGCGCCAGCCATCCGCGTTGCAAGACCATGACCTGCTCCTGCGCATGTTCCACTTCCTGGCTCGCCACGGCCTGAAGCTGAGCGCCACCACGGAGCAGCGCATCGAGCACGTGCTGCCGTCGATCGCGGCGGCGCCTCCACGGGGCGCGGAGCTATGGATGTACCTCTCCGAGATCCTGGTCCAACCGCATGCGGCCGACGCGCTGCGGGCGATGCACTCGCTGCGGCTGCTCACTCTGCTCTTGCCGGAGCTGGAGGCATTCGATTGCCTGGTGGTGCGCGATTTTCATCATCGCTACACCGTCGACGAGCATTCGTTCCTCACTATCGAAGGCTTGCAGCGCCTGCACCAGTCGCAGTCGGAGTGGGAGAAGGGATTCCGCGAGATCCTGGACGAACTGGCGCAACCGGAACTGCTGTACTTGGCCCTGCTGCTGCATGACACCGGAAAAGGCGTCCCTGGCGACGATCACGTGGCGAGCAGCCTGGAGATCGCGGAGCGCTGCCTCCACCGGCTCGACCTCGATCCGGAGGATGTCGACACCATCCGATTCCTGGTTCGCAGCCACCTCGACGTCTCCGAGATCCTGCGCCGCGATATCCACGATCCGGGCACGATCAGCGGGTTTTGCGAAAAAGTGGGCAACCCCGAGCGCCTGAAGATGCTCACGCTCCTGACCCTGGCGGACATCAAGGCGGTGAATCCCGACGCGCTCACGCCGTGGAAGGCGGAGAACATCTGGCGGCTGTACATGGCGGCATCGAACCACATGAACCGCACCCTCGACCAGCGGTTCCACGCCAACGGCGACGACGAACTGATCGAGCGTCTGCTCAGCCTGTCGCCAGCCTCCGCGAAAAAGATCAAGGCGTTCCTCGAGGGGTTGCCAAAGCGCTATCTTCGGACTTATCCGCCGCAGGGGATCCTGCAACATCTCGGCATGGCCGAGCGACTGGGGCAACAGCCGATCCAGATCGAACTCAAGCGTGACCGGCACTGGTTCGAGCTGACACTAGTGGCCAAGGACCGTCCCAGGCTATTCGCGTCCGTGACCGGCGTGCTCGCCGCGTGGGGCATGAACATCGTCAAGGCCAACGCGTTCTCCAATAAGGCCGCCACCGTGGTGGACACGTTCTACTTCACCGACCGCTTCCGGACGCTGGAGTTGAATCTGCCGGAGTGGGACCGTTTCAAGGGTGACATCGCCGCGGTCCTGGAAGGACGGGCCGATCTGGACCGCTTGCTGCGCGACCGGCTCAAGAACCACAAGAATGCCGCGCCCAAGGTAAAGGTGCCGACGCGCGTTCAGTTCGACGACGAATGTTCGCCGACGAGCACGTTGTTGCAGGTCGTCACCCTCGACCGCCCAGGACTGTTGCACCGGGTCAGCAACTGCCTTTCACAGCACGAGTGCAACATCGAGATCGCGCTCATCGATACTGAAGGCCAGACGGCGATCGACGTCTTCTATCTGACCGAGGGCGGAATCAAGCTCACGAGTGCCCACCAGGATCGGCTGTCACACGCGCTGATGGAAGAGCTCCAACTTCCTGCGTGAGTCGTCGGCCGAGGGCGGCCGCCGCTACAACTCCGTGGACAAGAAAATAACGTGTCAGAAATGACACAGTGTGCCTGCGGGACACGATTCTGAGCCCTCCCTGCCTCACCTAAGTCTTTCCCATTCAACAACTTTGATTCTGGCTGCCCCGGTGCACTCTGCCTGGTCGCAAGGCGATGAGACCTGGGAGGAACGCGATGAAGCGACTCGGCGGGTGGTTCGCGGAAAGAATGAAAGGGGGAAGGCCCATGTGGGTGCTGCTGCTGGCGATTTTCCTGATGTCGACGCTGCTGGCCAAGGCGGTTGGGCAGGAAGAGAAGAAGCTGGACCGCATCGCGGCCAGGACCCAAATCCGGCGCATGATCGTGGTGAGCGTCCCCGACCGCAAGCTGGCGCTGCTGGAGAACGGCCGGGTCGTGAAGGTCTACAGCGTGGCAGTGGGCGCCGGCGGCAGTCCCAGTCCGAGCGGGACGTTCCGCATCTCGCAGCGGCTCACCAACCCCACTTACTACCACCCGCACGTGGTGATCCCGCCGGGCAAGGACAATCCGCTAGGCACGCGCTGGATCGGTCTCGGACTGAAGGGATTCGGGATCCATGGGACGAATGCGCCGCGGACCATCGGGCGAGCAGCCTCGCATGGATGCATCCGGATGCGCAAGACCGACATGGAAGAGCTGTTCGGGAAGGTCAACCGGGGCGACGTGGTCGAGATCCACGGAGAGCGCGACGCCCAGGTGGCGGCGGTGTTCGGCCAGGCGGCCGAGCCCGCGGTAATGGCGCAGGCGCCGGCCGCAGTCAGCGCCGGGGCGCAGTAGGCAATGAAGGTTCGGATCGGAGGATGTCATGAACGCGGTACTCGCAAACTGTGAAGTGGTGGTGGTGGTCCTGCTGACCTTAGGCTTCGCGCTGCTGATGGAGCCTCTGCTCTTCCTGGGCGTGCTGACGCTGATGAAGCACGGGATGCGGCGGCGCCAGCGGCTGGGTCACGACCGGGTCCTGGCCGAACTCCAGCTCGCCGTAGACAACGTCAAGAGAACGACCCGGGCTTCGAACCTGGGCTGAGGGAGAGAAGACAATGCTGCTACTCAAGTATTTGCTACTCGCCGGGGCTGCCGGCATGCTGCTCAGCGCCGCGGCCATACTGCTCTATGACCTTTACCTGACCAGCGAACACCGGCGGCGTCTGGAGCTTGTGCCCGATGCGCCGCTGCCCATCCCGCGCCCCATCCACTGGTCACGGGCAGGGCGCCTGGCGCTGTGGTCGCTGCTGCCGCTGTTCCTCGGCATGACCATCGCGGTCGTGCCGGCTGGGATGGCGGGCGTGCGGGTCAGCCAGATCTCGGGCACGCGACCGGGAACCCTCTATCCGGGGGTTCACTTCATCGCGCCATTCCTCCAGCAGGTCGCGGTCTATGACGTGCGCGACACGGTGTACTCGACCGCCGATGAGGCAGCGCCCGGAAAGAAGGAAGAAGTGAAGAAAGGCGCGCCCCTGACGGTCCAGGCGAAGGAGGGGCTGCCGATCGGACTCTCCATCATGGTGCGCTACCGGCTGGACGCGTCGAGGCTCGACTACATTCACAACACTCTGCCGGAAGCCATCGCCACCGACATCGTGCAACCGGTGATCGGCAGCACCTTCCGCGGGATCATCCCGAACTACACGGTGCGCGACGTCTTCTCAGTGAAGCGCGAGGAGATCCGCCGGCTCGCCGCCGAGCAGATCGCGAGCAAACTGGGCGCCGACGGCATTGAAGTGAAAGAGGTCATGCTGCGCGACATCCAGCTGCCTCCGGAGTACGCGAAGGGTCTGGAAGGCCTTCTGTTGAAGGAGCAGGTGAACGACCAGATGGCGGTGCAGACCGAGATCCAGGCCAAGCAGGTGCGGATCTCGGAGCTCCAGGCCGAGGCGCAGAAGGTACAGCAGATCAAACGCGCCGAAGCCGACGCGCAGACGCGCGTCCTACAGGCCAAGTCCGAGGCCGACGCGATGCAGTACACGCTGCCGCTGAAGGAGAAGCAGATCCAGCAGACGCGGCTGGAGTCGGAGGCGCGAAAGGAAGCGACAGTGAAGAGCGCGGAGGCGTCGGCACAGGCCAAGGTCATCGACAGCAAGGCGGAGGTGGAACGCCGGAACCTGTTGTCGGAGGCGGAGGCGCACCGCATCCGCATCACTGCGCAAGCCGACAACGAGCGCATGCGATTGGAGGCCGCCGCGCTCAAGCAGCAGCCGCTGCTGATCAACAAGATCATCGCCGAGCGGCTGTCGGACAAGCTCCAGATCATGATGGTGCCCGCCGATGGCAAATTCTTCTTCGCCAGCGACGTGCTCCGCGGCACCCTGCCCAAGGTGGACCAGATGGACGAGGGTGATCCGGACGTTCCTCAACAGCAGCGGGGGAACGACCCGCAAGATCCGTCGGCGGTTTTACGGGGCCGCAGGTAGCGGAGACCTCCAGTCCTGACTACCAGCCGCCGGAAACCCGGATGGCGCTGCCGGTGCGGCGCCATCCGGAAGCTCACCGAAAGCCATGAGATCGCAATGCTATAATCGTGCGCTTCCAGGCAAAAACCAACGGATGCGGTCCTCGTTCCTGTATCGGCGTGCCCTCCTGGCCTTCCTGCCGGTGTTTCTCAGCATTGCCGCCATGGCTCAGAATTGGGCAGCGCCGGCGCGCGAATTGGCGGAAAAGATCGTTGCCCACGTGCAGGCCAGGTCGGCGGTGACGGTCAGCCTGCGGAATCTTTCCTCGATGACCCAGAGCGACGCGGCGCAGGTGCGCCGCGCGATCGAGACCGAACTGCGCACCAAGGGCGTGCAGTTGGTGGGCGCGGACCGCGCGGTGGACGAGGTCAGGCTCACACTCTCGGAGAACGCGGGGGGATACGTTTGGGTGGCCGAGATCGGGCATGGCGATTCCTGGGATGTCGTGGTGACGGAAATGGCCGTGCCCAGCGTTCCCGATCGAAGCGGCCCCAGCATCAGCATCCGCAAGACCCTGGTGTGGACCCAGTCCAACCCCATGCTCGACTTCGCCACTTCCGATGTGCCGGGGGGCGCCGCGCTCCTGGTGCTGGAAGCGGAGCGGGTGGTGTTGTATCGCCTGGCCGGCGGCCGATGGTCGCTGGAAAGCTACGCCCCGGTCACCCACTCGCAACCGTTCCCACGCGACCTGCGCGGGCGGATCGTGCTGCAACGCGATGGCGGCTTCACCGCCTATCTTCCCGGAGTGCAGTGTGCGGGAAGCACGCAGCCTCACCTGGTCACCCTCTGCAGCGAGAACGACAACGCATGGCCGGTCGGCTCCAACGCCGACGGGCTGCACGCCATCTTCAACTGGTCGCGCGACTACTTCACGGGAGTGCTGGTGCCGGGACTGGGACCTCTGACCAAGCTTCCGCCGTTCTATTCCGCTGCTGCCATCCAGGAACGAGGCGCCACCTTGTGGCTTTTCACTCTAGTGGATGGCAGCACGCGACTGGTCAGCGCCAAAGGAGAGAACCTGGGCGTCATCGGCGGATCGGGCAGCGACCTGGCCAGTGTGCGCGGCGAGTGTTCGCCGGACTCTCTGGTGCTGACAACCCGGGCCGGCGACAGCACCCGTCCCGATGCGGTGCAGGCCTACCAGATGACGAATGGAGAGCCGGTGGAGGCGGGGCCATCGGCCGAGTTTGCCGGTCCCCTGCTCTCCATGTGGACCACGCCCGAGGGCAATGCCGTGATGGCGGTGTCGCGGAACTTGAAGACGAAACAATATGAGGCGTTCACTCTTACTATCGCTTGCGGCCGCTAGCCTGCTCGCGTGCATCGCGTCGCAGGCGGCTACACGTCCGACCTATGGCGGGACGCTGCGCATCGAGGCGAGTGCTGCTGTGAATTCCCTGGATCCATCCCAGGAGAACGTATTTTCCAGTGACGCCCCGATCCGAGGCAGAGTCGCGTCTCTCATCTTCGACTGCCTGGTGCGACTGGATGACAGCAGCAGGGTACAACCGGCCCTGGCCACCTCATGGAAACACGACCCGGACTTCCGGAGATGGCAGTTCGTGCTCCGTCGCGGAGTGAAGATGCACGATGGCTCACGGCTGAGCCCGCGGGTCGTGGTGATGTCGCTGTCGGCGGCAAACGGCGCCTGGAGAGTGCACTTGGCCGGCGATGACGTGACTGTGGAGACCGACTCGCCGAGCCCGAAGCTTCTCGCGGAGCTGGCGCGGCCGCGGTACTCGATCGTGGGACATGGCCCAGATGGCGCGCTGGTCGGGACGGGACCGTTCCGAGTCTCGGAGTTTCAGCCCGGCAAGAAGCTGGTGGTCAAAGCATTCGAGGATTGCTGGGCTGGACGCGCATACGTCGATGCCATCGAGATCACATTCGGGCGTGCCTACCGGGAGCAGGCCATCGACCTGCAACTGGACCGCGCCGACGTCGTCGAGATCGCCGTGGACCAGGCACGCCGGGCGGCGCAGGAGGGCGAGCGGACCGTGATGTCGTCGCCGGTGGAGTTGCTGGCGATCGTGTTCGCGCCCAAGCTGCAGGACCCGCGAGTCCGTGAAGGAATCGGCGTGGCCGTCGATCGTCTCTCGATCTACAACGTCCTTCTGCAAAAGCAGGGCGAACCGTCGGCAAGCCTGCTGCCGCAGTGGGTCAGCGGCTATGCATTTCTCTATCCGGCCTCTCGGAACGAGGAGCGCGTGCAGCAACTTCGGGCGGGCGGTTCGGCACAGCCGCTGACCCTGGCTTACGACTGGAGCGACCCGGTGGCGAAGGCGGTGGCGGAACGAGTCTCGGTGAATGCGCGGGACGCCGGTCTCACCATTCAGGTATTCGGCGAGAACCTGGGCGCCCGCCAGCCGAACGCCGACATGCGCCTGCTGCGGGTGACGCTGCCCTCACCGGAGCCTGCGACCGCGCTGGCGGCGATCGCTGCCGATTTCGGCCAAAAGGAACGCGCGCAGCAGATCGCAGCGACCGTCTCTCCGGAGGCGCTGTATGCTGCCGAGCGCAGCCTGCTGAAGGATCTGGGAATCGTCCCGCTGGCGTACGTGCCGGAGATCCGCGCGCTGAGTCCGCGGGTGCGGAACTGGGCGGCGGCGCGGCAGGGTGGATGGTCGCTGGACGATGTGTCCCTCGCGCTGGAGAAGCCGTGAGCTTTCGGGCCAAGTTGCTGCTGATGTTCAGCGTCAGCGTCGTGATCGTCGTGGCGCTCGTCAGCGCGATGGTGTCGGTGACGCTGCGCCGGTCGTTCGAGCGGCTGGACGAGGAACGGACATCGGCGCTGGTGACGCAGTTCCGCAACGAATTCGCAAGGCGCGGACAGGACGTGAGCCGCCGGGTGGAGGCCATCGCCGAACGCGAGTCAACGTTGCGCATGGCCGCGGACCTGGCCCGGGCCAATGCCGACGCGTCGCCGTACGTGAATGAGGCGGGCGCCGTGGCCGCGGCACACCAGTTCGACCTGCTGGAGTTCGTCGCCTCGGACGGGACCATCATCTCGTCGGCACAGTGGCCGGCCCGCTTCGGATATCGCGAAGAGTTCTTCGGACAAACCAGTGACTGGTCGGCGCAACCGGCATTCCTGAAGCGCGAGGAACTGGCGGACGGAACGGCCCTGGGGTTGGTCGCGGTGCGCCCGGTACGGATCGCCGGCTCCATGCTGTACGTTGCGGGAGGAGAACGCCTCGACAAGAGCTTCCTGGCATCGCTGGTCCTGCCGCAAGGGTTGCGTGCGATGCTTTACCGCGGCACAGGTCCGCGGTTCACCCCGTCCGCGTTGACCGACGCCGCGGGCGCGGTGCCTCAGGCCGAGAAGTTAGGCCCGCTGATCGCGGATGTGCAGCGCGACCGGCAGGAAGTCTCACAGATGATCTCGTGGTCGAACGACGCGGCAGGGGACGAGATGCTGCACGCGATCCCGCTGACCGGGCGCGACGGAGAGGTACTCGGCATCTTCCTGTTGGGCAGCTCGCGGCGGGAGCTGGTGGCGGTGGAGAACCACATCGGGTGGGTCGCGCTGCTGGTCGCCTGCGCGGGGATCTTGCTTGGCGTCCTGCTCAGCGGATGGGTGGCCACGCGGGTGACGCGGCCGGTGGACGAGCTCGCCGACGCCGCGCGCCAGGTCGCAAAGGGCAATCTCGACGCGCGCGTTTACACCACTGCGACCGACGAGCTGGGCGACTTGGCCTCCGCCTTCAACCTGATGACACGCGATCTCAGCGACCAGCGCGACCGCCTGGTGCAGGCGGAGCGGGTCGCTGCCTGGAGAGAGTTGGCCAGAAGATTGGCGCACGAGTTGAAGAATCCGCTTTTCCCTCTCCAGATCACGGTGGAGAACCTGGTGCGCGCGCGCGACCAAGCGCCCGGCCAGTTCGACGAGGTCTTCCAGGAAAGCACACGCACGCTGCTGGCAGAGCTGGCGAACCTGAAGGCGATCGTCGGCCGGTTCAGCGATTTCGCGAAGATGCCGGCTCCTCAGGTGCAGCGCGTCGACGTCAACGACATCGTGCGCGACGCCCTGAAGGTGTTTGAGGCCCGCTTCGCCGGCGGAAACGGAGGGGGTACGATCCGCCTCCTGTACGAACTCGATCCGACGCTGCCCGCGATCAATGCGGACCCCGAACTGCTGCACCGCGCCCTCCAGAATCTCGTGCTCAACGCCATGGACGCGATGCCGATCGGCGGGACGCTGACCGTCCGAACGCGACACCAGGAAAACACCGTGCTGCTGGAGGTGAGCGACAGCGGCACTGGACTGACGAAAGAAGAGTGTGACCGCCTGTTCACCCCGTACTACACCACGAAGCAGCACGGCACCGGGCTGGGGCTGGCGATCGTACAGTCGGTGGTCAGCGACCACCAGGGCAAGATCTCGGTCGAGAGTGAGCCCGGCGGCGGCACCACCTTCCGCATCGAACTCCCGCTGCGCATGCCGGCATCTGTGCTGGACCGAAGGACCCATGGCTAGCGCGGCTGCCGAACACGGCGCGAAGGTCCACCTCCTCATCATCGACGACGATCCCAATACACTGGCGTCGCTGTCGCGCGCGTTCCGTCTGGCTGGGCACCAGGCCACGGTCTGCGACAACGCGAATCGTGCTCTGGAGCTGGCGAGATCGCAGAGCTTCGACCTGATCCTGTCTGATGTCGTGATGCCGGGTAAAGACGGGCTCGCATTCCTCGACGAGTTCCGCGCGCTCGGGATTGGCACGCCGGTGGTGATGATGTCCGGGCAGGCGCACATCGATATGGCGGTGAAGGCGACGCGGCTGGGCGCGATCGATTTCCTGGAAAAACCGCTCTCGACCGAGAAGCTGTTGTTGACCATCGAGAACGTGGTCAGGCTCAAGCGCCTGGAAGAGGAGAACTCGAGGCTGCGGGCGCGCGTCGGCAAGCACGAGGTCGTATGGTCGTCGGAGCCGATGCGGAAGGTGATGACTCAGATCGACCGAGTGGCGGCCAGCGAGGCCCGCGTGTGCATCCTGGGCGAGACCGGCACCGGCAAGGAATTGGTCGCGCGCACTCTGCACGAGCGCAGCCCGCGCAAGGACGGGCCGTTCGTGACCTTGAACTGCGCTGCGGTGCCCAGCGAACTGGTGGAGTCGGAGCTGTTCGGGCACGAGAAGGGATCGTTCACCGGCGCCGGCTCACGCCACATCGGAAAATTCGAGCAGGCGCAGCGCGGCACGCTCTTCCTGGACGAGATCGGAGACATGCCGCCGCCCATGCAGGCCAAGCTGCTGCGCGTTCTGGAGCAGAATGAGATCGAGCGCGTCGGGGGCGACCGGCCGATCGCGGTAGACGTGCGGGTCATCGTCGCGACTCATCGCCGTCTTGAATCGCTGGTCCAGCAGGGTGAGTTCAGGCAGGACCTCTACCATCGCATCTACGTATTTCCGGTCACGTTGCCCCCTCTACGAGAGCGGACCGACGACATTCCTGTCCTGATCGAGCATTTCGCCGCCCAGCTTGCGGAGCAGAATGGGTGGAAGACGGCCAGCTTTTCTGTGGATGCGACCGCGGCGTTGAAGGCGTATCACTGGCCGGGAAATGTGCGCGAGCTGCGCAATGTCGTTGAACGGCTACTGCTGCTGGCGGGTGGCGACGCGGTGACTGCAGACCTGGTCCGCAGTTCCCTTCCTGCGTTGGGGACATCGATTGGCGTTGCGTCATCCGGGAGCGGGCCTCTCTCCAAACGCGTCGATGATTATGAGCGGAACATCATTCTGAGCGAACTCAAGGCCCACCAGTTCCACATCACCAACACCGCCAGGGCGCTTGGCTTGGAGCGCAGCCACCTTTACAAGAAATGCGAGCAGTTGGGGATCGACCTGCGCAAGGCGCGCGCAACCGACAGGTAAACTTCGCCACCGAGGCGCTGGCCCGTCTCGGTGGCGTCCCCGGCCTCACTCGAAGCGCAGCGCCTCGATGGGATCGAGTTGCGCCGCTTTCCTCGCCGGATAGAACCCAAAGAACACGCCGATCGCCATGGAGAACATCACCGCGGCGACCACGGCGGTCAACGACAGCAAGACCGGCCAGCCGAGCACCTTGGTGACCGTCAGCGAAGCGACTATCCCGAACAGGATCCCTACCGTGCCGCCGGCGACGCTGAGCACCACCGACTCAGTAAGGAACTGGCGCTGAACATCGGACTCGGTGGCGCCGATGGCCATGCGGATGCCGATCTCGCGCGTGCGCTCCGTGACCGACACGAGCATGATGTTCATGATGCCGATGCCACCGACGATCAGCGACACTCCCGCGATCGACGCCAGCAGCAGCGTCATCACCTTCGACGAATCGTCGGCCAGTTGCGCGATGTCGGCCAGGTTGCGGATGCTGAAATCGTCATCCTGTCCGGCGTGGATGTGGTGCCGGTCGCGCAGCAACGCGGCGATCTGGTCTTGCGCCGCATAGGTGGCGGGCTGCGACACCGCCGACGCCATCACGAACTGCAGCCAATCCTGCCCCGTGATCTTTTTCTGAAGAGTAGAGATCGGGATGAACACGCCGTCGTCCTGGTCCTGGCCCATCCCCGACGAGCCCTTCGGGCTGAGGACGCCGACTACCTTGAACGGCAGGTTTCCGATGCGGATGGTCTGGCCGACCGGGTCCGTGCCAGCGAACAGGTTCCGCCGCACCGTCTCTCCCAGCACCGCAACGTCCGCCGCACGGTCGACGTCATCGGAGGTGAAGGAGGAGCCGCTGGCGATCGGCCAATCCCGAAGCTCGAAGTACTGCGGCTCGGTGCCGGTCACGCGCGTGTTCCAGTTCTGGTTGTTGCCGACAATCTGCTGGCTGGCGGTGGCGCCTGGTGCCGCCGCCGCGACCGTGGGCACCTGCTGCACGATGGCCTTCACATCGTCGTTGACCAAGGTCTTGGTAGCGCCGATGCCGATGCGCAGCCCGCCGCGGTTCACGCTCCCCGCGCTGATGTACAGCATGTTCGTGCCCATGGAGGCGATCTGGTCCTGCACCTTCTGGCGCGCGCCCTGGCCGACGCCCACGGTGGCGATCACCGCGCCCACGCCGATGATGATGCCGAGCATGGTCAGCGCCGAGCGCATCTTGTTCCGCGTCAGAGCGCGGATGGCGATTTTCAGGATCGAAGTGAAGTTCATAACGCCTCCTCATCCTCCAACAACGGCATGGTCTTGAGCACATCCATGGCGTGCGAGCGATGTTCGACCTCCGCATCGCGGCGGATCCTGCCGTCGCGGAATACCACGATCCGTTTGGCGTAGTTCGCGATGTCCGGCTCATGGGTCACCAGCACGACGGTCAGGCCGCGCTGGTTCAGGTCCTGGAAGATCTGCATGATCTCGACGGATGTACGGCTGTCGAGGTTGCCGGTGGGCTCGTCGGCCAGCAGGATCGCCGGCTGGTTCACCAGCGCTCGCGCGATGGCCACGCGCTGCTGCTGACCGCCGGAGAGCTGTGAGGGGAAGTGTCCAACGCGATCTGCGAGGCCTACGATGTTCAGCGCATTGGTCGCACGCCGCGCGCGCTGTTCCTTGCCGAGCCTGGCGTAGAGCGCGGGCAGTTCGACGTTTTCCAGCGCCGTGGTCCGCGCCAGCAGGTTGAATCCCTGAAACACGAACCCGAGCTTGCGGTTTCGGATCTCGGCCAGCGCCGCCTTGTCGAGCTGCGAGACGTCGGTGCCCTCCAGCACGTACCGCCCGCTGGTCGGCTTGTCGAGACAGCCCAGCAGGTTCATGAACGTCGACTTGCCGCTGCCGCTGGAGCCCATGATGGCCACAAACTCGCCGGGCCGGATGTCAAGGCTCACGCCACGGAGCGCATGCACCTTGGTCTCGCCCAAATCGTAGTACTTGTGAACATCCTCGACTTGGATGATAGGAGTATCTGCGAGCGCTGGGATCGCCAGCTCACGATCGATCTGAACCATGGTGGCCATTAGCGACCTCCGAAGCCGCGTCCGCCGATGGGCGACGCCGGCGTGCTGGGCTTCTGGGGCTGGGTTGCACCGGCTGAGGCGATGATTAGTTCGTCGCCCGAGTCCAGCGATCCGTGTAATACCTGTGCGATCTCGGTGAAGGTGTGGTCGGTGATACCGGTCGCGACCTGCACCGGCTCCAACTTCTTGTCCACTCCGAGCTTCCACAGGACCGAGGTGGTGGAAGAGGCGCTCTTCGGCTGCGCTGCGGCGGCATTCTTGCTCTTGGCCTGCACCGGTGCGGTGATGCCCGCCGCTGCATACTCGGCGCTGATCTGGTCCGGCGTGAGGTCTGGCGTGAAGCGCAGCGCGCCATTCGGTACCTTGACTACATCGGTGGCGTCGGCGACCGGCAAGCTGACGTACGCCGTCATGCCCGGGAACAGCCTCATGTCCGGGTTGTCGAAGTCGACGACGGTGGTGTAGGTCACGACGTTCTGCACCGTGGTCGCATTCAGCCGCACCTGGGAGACTTTCCCTTTGAACGTCTCCTTCGGAAACGCGTCCACCTTGAAAGTGACCAGCTGACCGGACTTGATGTTCCCCACGTCGCTCTCATCCGTGCTGACATAGACCTGCATCTTGGTCAGGTCTTGCGCGATGGTGAACAGCGTCGGCGCCTGCAAGGACGCGGCGACAGTCTGTCCGACATCCACGCTGCGGGCGACGACGATGCCGTCGATGGGCGAGCGAATGGTGGTGTGGTCGAGGTTGGTCTGCGCCACAGACAGAGTGGCGGCCTTCTGCTGCACGTCGGCGGCGGCCTGCGCCACCTGTGCTTTGCCGGCGTCCACGGCGGCGACCGCGCTCTCCGCGTTCGCTTTCGCCAAATCGAGCTGCTGCGCGCTGATGATGCCTTCCGCCGCCAGGCCCTGGTTGCGCGCATAGTCCGCTTGCGCCTGAGCGGCAGTGGCTTGTGCCTTCACCAGGTTGGCGCGCATGTTCGCCAGGTTCGCGCGCGAGCTCTCCACGTCAGCCTTGGCCTGGAGCACGGCCCCCTGGAAGAGAGAAGGATCGATCTGCGCGATCACCTGCCCCTTCGTGACGTGCGAGTTGAAATCCACCAGAAGCTTTTGGATGGTCCCAGAAACCTGCGATCCCACCTGCACCGTGACGACTGCAGTGATGGTCCCGGTTGCCTCGACCATGTCATGGATATCGCCGCGCTGTGCTTTCTGCGTGAAGTACTGCGCGGAGCTCCTCGGCCCGAAGCTGAACGCGCCGACAATGG
>Ga0335082_10001563_pt1 | contig 24404 bp, 23 predicted proteins | sample Lox_Sample_41_FD_206718 | JGI IMG/M metagenome (GOLD analysis project Ga0335082, IMG submission 206718) | Soil microbial communities from Loxahatchee National Wildlife Refuge, Florida, United States - Lox_Sample_4.1 | ecosystem: Environmental > Terrestrial > Soil > Wetlands | place: USA... | reverse complement strand
CCGCGACCCCCAGCATCAGCAGCAGATGGCGGGCACGCGCCGCCTTCGCCTTCTGCAAAGCGAGGGCCACCAGGGCCAGCATTCCGCCCTGGCCCTGGTTGTCGGCCCTGAGGATGAGACTCGCATACTTGAAGCTGACGACGATGGTGACGACCCAGAACATCAGCGACAGCAGGCCGGCGACCGAGTGCCATTGCGGCGCGTCGCCGGAGGCGAGCACGCTCTCGCGAAAGGCATAGATCGGGCTGGTGCCGATATCGCCGTAGACCACGCCCAGCGCCGCCAAGGCGAGGCCGGAGAGCTTGGTGTGGGATTTCGGCCCCGCCGCGGCGGTCGTTAAAGCAGTTTGTTGCATCGGTCTCGCTCTGAAGAGGCGATCTTGCTCTAGATCTCGACCCGCGCGCCGAGCTCGATGATCCGGCCGGCAGGCAGGCGGAAATAGTCGGAGGCACTGGTCTCGTTGTGCGACAGCAGGATGAAGAGCCAGCGGCGCCAACCCGACATCTGGGAACGCGCATGGGCGACGATCCGTTCGCGCCCGAGGAAGAATGAGATCTGCTGCGGATCGAGCTGGAGGCCGAAGCGCTTGGCGCCGCGGAGCGCCACGCCGATGTCCGGCGTCTCATAGAAGCCGAAGCGGCAGATCAGGCGGTAGAACCCGCGGCCGAGGTCCTTCACCGTCACCCGCTCGACGTCGGACACCACCGGCACCTCCTCGGTCAGGATGCTGGTCAGGATCACCCGCTGGTGCAGGACCTGGTTGTGCCGCATGTTGTGCAGCAGGGAGAACGGCACGCGGTGCGGATCGCCGGTGAGGAAGAGAGCGGTCCCCGGCACGCGCGAGAGATGCCGCTCGGAGAGCGCCGCCAGGAACTCGTCCTCGGTCAGCGAGGACTGGCCCTGGCGCCGCGCCAGCAGGGCCCGGCCCGACATCCAGGTCGAGAGCACGAAGAAGATGGCGGCGCCCATGACCAGCGGGAACCAGCCGCCGGAGCCGACCTTCAGCAGGCTCGCCGAGAAGAACGAGAGCTCGACCACCAGGATGCCGCCGAAGATGAGGCTGGCCTTCATGCGACTCCAGTTCCAGTGGCTCTGCACCACCATGTAGCCGACCACGGTGTCGATCATCATGGTGCCGGTGACGGCAATGCCATAGGCGCTGGCGAGACCGCTCGACGACCGGAAGCCGAGGATCAGCAGCGCGACGCAGACCATCAGGATCCAGTTCATCTGCGGCACGTAGATCTGGCCGACCTGGTGCTCGGAAGTATGCTCGATCCAGAGCCGCGGCGAGACGCCGAGGCGCATCGCCTGCCAGCTCAGCGAGAAAGCGCCGGAGATCACGGCCTGCGAGGCGATGATGGTGGCGCAGGTCGCGAGCACGATCAGCGGATAGAGCGCCCAGGCCGGCGCCAGCAGATAGAACGGATTCTTGATCGCGGTCGGGTCCGCCAGCACCAGCGCGCCCTGGCCGAAATAGTTCAGCACCAGAGCCGGCAGCACCATGGAGAACCAGGAGGTCTGGATCGGCTTCCGGCCGAAATGGCCGAGGTCGGCGTAGAGCGCCTCGGCGCCAGTGATCGCCAGCAGCACCGAGCCCAGCACCGGGAAGGCGACCGTCGCGTGCTCGATGAGGAATCGAATGCCGTAATAGGGCAGCAGCGCGACGAGGATGCCGGGATTGAAGACGATGCCGCCGATGCCGAGGATCGCGAGGCAGGCGAACCACAGGCACATGACCGGGCCGAACAGGTTGCCGACCGAGCCGGTGCCCCGGCTCTGCACCAGGAACAGCAGGATCACGATGATGAGGGTGATAGGAACCACGTAATGCTGCAGCGCCGGCTCGGCGACGGTGAGGCCTTCCACCGCCGAGAGGACCGAGATCGCCGGCGTGATCATGCCGTCGCCGATGAAGAGGGCGGCGCCGATCATGCCGAGCGTGAAGAGGAGCTTGCGCCGCCCCATGTTGCGGGCGCGCTGCAGCGCGAGCGCGATCAGCGCCAGCATGCCGCCCTGCCCCTGGTTGTCGGCCCTCAGGATCAGCAGCGCGTACTTGCCGCTGACGATGATCATGACGCCCCAAAATACCAGGGACAGCACGCCATAGACGCTGACCGCATCGACCACGATGCCGGTCGATTCGTGGAAGCATTCGCGGAACGTGTAGAGCGGGCTGGTGCCGATGTCGCCGTAGACCACGCCGACCGCGCCCAAAGCGAGTCGCCACATCTTCGGCGCGCCCTCTCCGGTGCCATGCGCCGCGAGGTCGGCGCCGGCCGACTTGTCGCCCGATTGGCCGACGGCGGTCGGTTCTTCCCCAATGACGGGATTGGCGGTCATCGCATCAACACCCGCGCCGGGCGGAGCAGAATCGGCCGAATTGCGTACTGGTTTTCATCACTGTGACGACGCTGAGCGCCCCGTTCGCTCGCCTTCGACCCTCGCGCAGGTTGCAACGCCGGGTCCGACCCACGGCCCCGCCTTGGGTCCAGTCCTGGGGTCCGATTTTCGCGCATCCTGTCACCAAGCCCGACCCGCCGCAATGGGCGAGATGACGGTTTTGGTCGTTGCTGGCGGGCCGGCCATCCGCTATTGATCGCGGCCGATTTCCGCGATTCGCGGCCCGCGCATCCACGCGCAAATCCGTTGGGGGTTCGGCATGGTCAGTCCGCAGAAAACCTTCCCGGTCTCCTGGGAAGAGTTGCACCGCACCGCGAAGGCGCTCGCCTGGCGCCTGGTCGGCCTCGGGCCGTTCAACGGCATCGTCGCCATCGCCCGCGGCGGCCTCGTGCCGGCGGCGATCATCGCCCGCGAACTCGACATCCGACTGATCGACACGGTCTGCATGTCGAGCTACTCCGAGGAAGACAGCGCCGCCGGCGTGCACAAGCCCGGCGAGCTCAAGCTGCTGAAAGGAGTGAGCGGCGACGGTGCGGGCTGGCTGATCATCGACGACCTGGTCGATACCGGACGCACAGCCAAGTATGTCCGCGAGATGCTGCCGAAGGCGCATTTCGCCACCATCTACGCCAAGCCCGCGGGCCGGCCGCTGGTTGATACCTTCGTCACGGAAGTGAGCCAGGACACCTGGATCTACTTTCCCTGGGACATCGAACCGCAATTCGTCCAGCCCATCGCCAAGATGCGGCAACCTTGATTCGAGGCTGATCCGCGCGCGAATCATCGCACCGGCCAGTTGTCGATCAGCCGCGTGCGGCCGAGATGCGCCGCCGCGAACAGCCGCGCGCCCGGCTGCGCCGAGCCCAACGGTTGAAGCGTCTCGCCGTCGGCGAGCTCCAGGTAGTCGATCCGGCTGAAGCCCGCCGCCAGCAATTCGGCCTGTGCCGATTGGAGCACGTGCGGCGCCGGCGCCCCGCTCCGGAGCTTGCCGACCGTGGCACTGAGGACCGCCGGCAAGCGAGCCGCAACGGCGCGCTCCGCCGGCGTGAGATAGCGGTTGCGCGAGGACATGGCGAGGCCGTCCGGCTCGCGCACCGTGGGCACGCCGACGATCTCGATGGGCAAGTCGAGATCGCAGACCATGCGGCGGATCACCTGAAGCTGCTGGAAGTCCTTCTCGCCGAAGCAGGCGATGTCGGGCTCGCTCTGATGGAAGAGCTTGCTGACCACGGTCGCCACGCCCTCGAAGTGGCCGGGGCGCGCCGGGCCGTCGAGCGTCCGAGTGAGCGAGGTCACGCGCACTTCGGTCGAGAAGCCATCCGGATACATCTCGGCGACGGTCGGCATGAAGACCAGATCCGCGCCGGCCTCGGCCAGCAGCGCGAGATCCCGCGCCTCGTCGCGCGGATAGGCGTCGAGGTCTTCGCTCGGGTTGAACTGCAGCGGATTGACGAAGATGGTCGCGACCACGAAGCCGCTCTTCTCCCGCGCGACGTTCACGAGGGCGAGATGGCCTTGATGCAAGGCGCCCATGGTCGGCACCAGGCCGATGCGCTGGCCCGCCTTGCGGCTTGAGCGGACGGCCGCGCGCAAATCCGCGACGCGGCGAACGACGTCGATGGTCGGCATGGAGGTTCGTGCGGCCCTAGGCGTGTCGCTTGACCGCGCCGAAGATGTTGTCGGGTCCCGGGAAGCGCCGGGCGCGGACATCGGCGGCATAGCGCTCCGCCGCTTCCTCGATCTCGTCGCCGAGCTCGGCATAGCGCTTCACGAAGCGCGGCTTGAAATCGGCGAACAGCCCGAGGATGTCCTCGGCCACCAGCACCTGGCCGTCGCAGGCGGCGGAGGCGCCGATGCCGATGGTCGGCACGGTGACGCGATCGGTGATCGCCACCGCCAATTGCTCCATCACGCCTTCGACCACGATGGCGAAGGCGCCGGCTTCAGCGATGGCGATGGCATCGGCCATCACCGCCGTCGCCTCGGAATCACCCCGGCCGCGGGCGCGGAAGCCGCCCATGGTGTTCACGGATTGCGGCATCAGGCCGACATGGCCCATCACCGGGATGCCGCGCGCCGCCAGGAACTCGACGGTCGGCGCCATCGCGCGGCCGCCTTCCAGCTTCACCGCCTGGCAACCGGTTTCCTTCATGATGCGCGCCGCGTTCGCGAATGCCTGCGCCGGACTCTCCTGATAGGAGCCGAACGGCATATCGACGACGACCAGCGCGTGGCTCGAGCCGCGACAGACCGCGGCGCCATGCTGGCACATCATGTCCAGCGTGACCGGGATCGTGCTGTCGAAGCCGTAGAGCACCATGCCGAGGGAATCGCCGACCAGCAGCAGGTCGACATGGGCGTCGAGCCGCCGCGCCATCGGCGTGGTGTAGGCCGTCAGGCAGACGATCGGTTCCTGGCCCTTGCGGGCGAAGATATCGGGGACGGACAGCCGCGCCGATTTGGCGCCGCCGGGCTTTCCTTGCTCGGTAGGCCGTTGCACACTCACCCTCGCCTCCTCTCCCAGAACGAGACGCGCGGGGATTTTCCGCCAATCTGCTGCGGTGCACAATAGAAATCCGCGGCGCCGCCGCGCCGGCCGGTGGCGGGCAAATTCCGATAATTTCCTTTTTCTGTCAGCTACTTGTGCTCCGGATCGTGGGTCCGGTGTTCCTGCTGGCGCCGCGCGCGCCGGCGATGTTCAACCCAATAATGCTCCATCATGAAGTAGTTGAAGGAGGCGGTCCAAGCCAGCAGCACCAAGCCGATCATCGCTTCGATCCCGGCCAGGAGCCTGAGATCGTTGGTCAGGTACCGCATCTCGCCGAAGCCGAGGGAGGTGTAAGTCTCGGTCGAGAAGTAGAGATAATCGAGGAATTGGCGCCGACCCTCATCCGCGAAGCCGCTGTCCGTCTCGATCGCCAGCAGGTAATAGATGCCGGCGAACACCCAGACCTCGATCGTATGCGCGACGAAGCAGGCGGAAATGCCGAACACAACATGCGCACGGCGCGGCACGATGGTGAGCCGGGGGAGCAGGAAGTCGGCGGTCAGCCGCATGATCTCGTAATGGACGAGGATGCAGGCAATGACGAGCACCGCCGCCACCGCCATCACCAGCACGAACTCCACGCGCCCTTCCTCTCCCCGCCGAAAGCCGCTAAGAACGGGCGGCGGCAAAACCGATTGAAATCACAGCCTTAAGCGGCCCCTCACCAGCATGATACGTCACGAGCTTCAGCGCGCATTGATCCTGGTCATGTTGACGCTGGCGGCAGCGGGATGCGGCGGCGGCCCGTCGGCGGCACCGGCGCCGGCCGCGAGCCCGGTCCAGGCGGCGCCGGAAACCGTCGCCCGAAGCCAGATCGTGGTCGCGGCGCATCCTCTGGCGGTCGAAGCGGGCCGGGAGATGCTGCGGGCGGGCGGCAGCGCAGTCGATGCCGCGATCGCGGTCCAGATGGTGCTGACCCTGGTCGAGCCGCAATCCTCCGGGATCGGCGGCGGCGGGTTCCTGCTGCATTACGACGGCGCCAGCCGCGCCCTCGTGACCTATGACGGACGCGAGACCGCGCCGGCCTCGGCGACGCCGGAACTCTTCCTCGATGCCGAGGGCAAGCCGCTGCAGTTCTATGACGCGGTGGTGGGCGGGCTCTCGGTCGGCGTGCCCGGCGATCTCCGCATGCTGGAATTGGCGCATCGCGAGCACGGCAAGCTCCCATGGGCGCAGCTCTTCGTGCCGGCGATCAAGCTTGCGGAGAACGGCTTCGCGATCTCGCCGCGGCTCAATGCCGAAGTGAGCGAGGACAAGTATCTCGGCAAGATGGAGGCCGCGGGCCGCTACTTCTATGACGCGGCCGGGAAGCCGCTCCCCGCCGGCACCATCGTGAAGAACCCCGCCCTCGCGGAAACCTTGCGGGCGATCGCCGCCGGCGGCGCGGACGCCTTCTATCACGGCAAGATCGCGCAGGACGTCATCGCCGCAGTCAACACCGCGAAGCCGCGTTCCGGCCGGATGACCCTCGCCGATCTCGCCGCCTATCACGCGGTCGAGCGTCCGGCGCCCTGCAGCGATTACCGCGACGTCAAGGTCTGCGGCGTCGCCCCGCCCTCCTCCGGCGGCGTCACCGTGCTGCAGATCCTGGGGCTGCTGCAGCGCTTCGACCTCGCTTCGGAGCCGCCGCTTTCGACCGAAGCGGCGCATCAATTCGCCGAGGCGAGCCGCCTCGCCTTCGCCGACCGCGACCGCTATCTCGCCGATCCCGATTTCGTCTCGATCCCGGTCGATGGCCTGCTCGATCCAAGCTATCTCGCCGAACGCGCGAAGCTGATCCGCCCCGATGCGGCAACGCCGGACGCAATGCCTGGCCAGCCCAGCGGCGCAATGCTTGGCGCCGCCGAGCCGCGGCAGTTCGAGCCGGTCTCGACCAGCCACATGGTGATCGTCGATTCCAGCGGGAACATCGTCACCTTCACCACCACGGTCGAGAACAATTTCGGCTCGCGGGTCATGGTCGACGGCTTCATGCTGAACAACGAGCTGACCGACTTCTCCTTCCGCCCGACCAGCGACGGCCGCATGGTCGCGAACCGGGTCGAGGCCGGCAAGCGGCCGCGGAGCTCCATGGCGCCGGTGATCGTGTTCGACAAATCCGGCGCTCCGCTCTACGCCCTCGGCTCGCCCGGCGGCGCCAACATCATCGACTACGTAGCGGAGGCGCTGGTGGCGCTGATCGACTGGCACATGGGTCCGGGACGCGCCGCGGCGCTGCCCCACGTGATCAACCGCAATGGCCCGACTTATCTCGAGGCCGGCCATGGGTTGGAGCCGCTGGGCACCGCGTTGACCGGCATGGGCGACACGGTGAAATACGACGACATGGACAGCGGGTTGAACATCGTCGCCTTCACCCAGGACGGCCTCATCGGCGCCAGCGATCCCCGGCGCGAAGGGGTGGCCCTCGGTGACTGACGCGACGACGATTGTCGACAGCCGGCCCAAGGTGACGATGCGCCATGGGACCGAGAAGCGCCTGACCGGCGGCCACCCTTGGGCCTATTCCAACGAGATCGAGATGACCGAGGCGGCGAAGGCGCTGCCGCCGGGGACGCTGGTGACCTTGATCCGCGCCGACAAGCGGCCGCTCGGCGCCGCCCTGTTCAATCCGCATTCGCTGATCGCGGCGCGGATCCTGAGCCGCGACGCCACGGCGGAGATCAACCAGCGCTTCTTCGAGAAACGCCTGCAGCGCGCGTTGAGGCTGCGCGAACGCCTCATCGGCGCGCCCTATTATCGCCTCGTGCATGCCGAGGCCGACGGCTTCCCGGGCGCCGTCATCGACCGTTTCGGCGAGAACGTGGTGGTCGAGCTCAACAGCGCCGGTATGGATCTCCTCGCGGAACCGCTGATCGCCGCGGTCGATGCGGTGGTGAAGCCGAAGAGCATCCTGCTCCGCGGCGAAGGTGCCGCCCGCCAGAGCGAAGGCCTCACGCCGATGACGCGCTTCGCCAAGGGCGAGATCGCAGGGCCGATCGAGCTCCTGGAGAACGGCGTCAAGTTCCTCGCGGATCCCGCCGGCGGGCAGAAGACCGGCTGGTTCTACGACCAGCGCGACAACCGCGCGCTGATGGCGCGCTTTGCAAAAGGCGCAAGCTTCCTCGACCTCTACTCCTATACCGGCGGCTTCGGCATCCAGGCCGCAGTGGCCGGGGCAAGCTCGGTGCTGGCGATCGACCGATCGGAGGCGGCGCTCGATCTCCTGCGCAAGGCGGCAGCCCTCAACGGCGTCGATAATCGGGCGGCGGTCCAGCGCGGCGAGGCCTTCGAGGCGCTCGAGACTTTGCTCAACGAGAAGCGGCGCTTCGACATCGTCTCCGCGGATCCGCCGGCCTTCGTGAAGTCGAAGAAGGACTTCCACGTCGGCAGCAAGGCCTATCGCAAGCTGGCGCGGCTCGCCTGCCAGGCGGTGGAGCCCGGCGGCCTGCTGTTCATCGCCTCATGCTCGCACAACATGCCGGCGGACGAGTTCGCCCAGCAGGTCGCGCGCGGCATCCATGAAGGCGGCCGCAGCGCGCGGCAGCTCTATGCGACCGGCCCCGCGCCGGATCACCCGGTGCATCCGTTCCTGCCGGAATCCGCCTATCTGAAGGCGCTGGTGCTGCAGATCGATTGAAGACGGAGCGCGCTCAGTGCGTCTCGTCAGCGCCGTGCTTCACGCTGCTGATCATGTAGAAGATCAGTCCGATCAAGAATGCGAAGACGGCGAGTCCACCCCAGTAGGAGGCACCTTCGCCATGGCGCGCGGCCACGAACAGCGAAATGACGGCAAATATTCCAATTAATCCGCCGGTTACGAACTTTTCAATTGCATTCATGGAACTCATCACCTCGTAGCCCTGCGCTCGAATGCGGCTGAAATTACGCAGGAACGGCCCCAAAGGCAATGCCGCGCCTTCGGCCTCCCGGCCCTTGTCCGGTCGGTCGAAAGCCTCGGTGATCAGGCCGAACATGAGGGCAACGCAGAAGAGGGAGCAGAGAAGCCCGATAGCATAGACACCGGCGCTCTCGGCCCGCGAAGCGACGGCGAGCCCGATGATGCCCACGATGGCAAGCACGGCTCCCCAGATGAATCTCGGCGCTGCGTCCATGGCACCCCTCCGAAGCGGGTTATCGAGATCCGAGGCTAGGCGGAGACCCGGTCAGGAAGCTCGATCGCAAACTTGGCGCCGTCCTTGCCGCTGGCGGCGAGCCTGAGATCGCCGCCCTGGACCCGCGCGAGCTCGCGGGCGATGGCGAGGCCGAGGCCGGTGCCGCCGACCCGGGCCGAGCCGCGGAACGGACGGAACAGGTTGTCGACGGCCTTGGGCGGCAGGCCCGGCCCGTCATCCTCGACCTCGATCTCGACCTTGCCGTTGCCGCGACGGCCGCGGACCGTCACCCGTTGCGCGCCCATCTGCAGGGCGTTCTCGCCGAGATTGCGCACCACGCGGAAGAGCTGGCCGCGGTCGGCGACGATGGCGAAGCCCGGCTCGAAATCGGTTTCCAGCGCTTTTCCTTCGGGAAGATGCCGAGCGAGGCTTTCCTTCACCTCGGCGCAGAGCTCGCCCAAGGGGAATTCGGTCAGCTCCGGACGCGGCGGGCCTTCGCGGGTGAAATTCAGGATATCGGAGCAGAGATCGACCGCGCGGTCGAGCGCCTTCTCCAGCGCGGGCGCCGCCTTCCGTACCTCGGGATCGCCGCTGCCGGTCAAACGGTCCGCCACCAGGCGCGCGGTCGAGAGGATGCCGCGGAGATCGTGGTTGATCTTGTTGACCGCGGTGCCGAGCGCCGCCAGGCGCTCCTTCTGCTGGAACGCGCGGCGCACTTCCTGGCGCATCAGGCCGAATTCCCGCTCGGCGATACCGATCTCGTCGCTGCGCCGGGAGAGGCCGGAATCCAAGGGCGCCTCGGGATCGCCGCGGAAGCGCACCATCTCCGCGGTCATGCGCTGCATCGGCCGGATGATGAACCATTGGAGCGCGAGGAAGATGAGGGTCGCGGTGATGAGCGAGATGACGATCGAGAGCCCGAGCACGCGCCAGGAATAGGCGATCATCGCCTGCCGGAGCGGCCCCTCGTCCAGCACCACCTCGACCACGGTGTCGGGCGCCCGGGGCGAATGCCCCATGACGCGCAACACCCGGTTGGTCGCGTGGCCGAGCGTGCCGAAGGCGCCGCCGATCGAGGTCCAGGGCCGCTGGTCGTCGAGATCGATGGTCGCATCGATCACGACCTGCGCCGCGGTCGCACCGCGCAGCATCAGATTCTTGCCGTCCGGCGTGTGGAGCGCGACCAGGCGCGCGCCGGCATGCTGCAGCAGCGTGAGCTCGAGCTGCGGATCGATCATGTAATCCGGCGTCGCCTCCAGAGCGAGAGTGGCGAGATGGCCGCTCGCCAGCTTCTCCTCCAGCCAATCGAGGCGGAACCGTGCGATCGAAGGCGCGTAGATCAGCACCTCGCTCAGCATCACGAAGACCACCGTCAAGGCGAGAACGCGCGCCGAGAGGCCGCGGCCGAAGCCCGGCAGTTCGATGCGTCCCCGATCCCGTTCGGCAACAGCCGGCCGCTCCCCGGCCGGCTGTGCGACCGGCGGAAGAGTGGTCGGGATCTCGGTGATGATGTTACGGCGGCTCATCTCTCCGTCTCAGATGCCTGCTGCCGGGGTGGAACGGATGCAACCCTGCATTCCATCCACATGTGCTCGGCCATGAAATCCGAATCGGCGCTTCGATCGGCGGAAAATGTCGGCGCCACCCCCGCAGCGGGTGCTCCGATGGCGATCTGTTCCGGATCAGCGAAGCCGGTCCGAGGAGCGATCACCGGCCCGATTCCAGCCATGGCGCGGAACACGGTGCTCCGGCTGGCGATGCCCGAATGATAGCGCGCCGCCCCGGCGAAGGCCAGCGGACCGGCCCCCGGCCGCACCGCGACCGAGAGGCCGCCCGCGCCGGCGCCGATCACGCAGATGCCGCAGCGGAGGATCCCGTTCATGCCCGTTTATGGCGGATATAGCGATAGGCCACCGGCGTGATGGCCAGGGTGCCGAGGCCGATCAGGGCGGCGATGATCTTGGGTGACAAGATGTTCGCGATCGTGATGGCGCTTCCGGCTTCGAGAGCGTCACTGATACTAGCCCCGGTCAGGGCGAAAACCGCTGTGACGGGCATCACACCGAAGAAGGTTGCCACAATGAAGCAGGTCGGGCTCACACCCAGGAAGGCGGGCACCAGGTTGACGACGAAAAACGGGAAGATCGGCGTCACCCGGAGGAAGAACATGTAGCTCCACTGGTCGCGCTGGAATCCCTTCTCCAGCCGCACGAACCATGGTCCGGCCCGCCGCTCCAGGAGATCGCCGATGGAGGTCCGGGCGGCGAAGAAGGTCAGCGTCGCCCCAATGGTCGCGGCGCAGACCACGGTGGGGATGATGACGGCCGCGCCGAAGAACAGGGCGCCGCCCAGGGTCACCCAGGTCGAGATCGGAATCGAGAGGGCGATGATGCCGATGTACCCGACGAAAAAGATGCCGAGCGCGAGCGCGAAATGCGCCTGCACATAGGCCTGCCATTCCTGGTGCCGCGCCTGGATCATCGAGAGGCTGACATAGCGCTGAAGATCGAGCGCGAAGAACAGCGTCACCGCCGCCGCGATCAGCAGCAGCGGCCAGAGCCGCCACGGCGTCCAGCGGGTCGGCGTCTCGGCAGCGGACATTCCGGCTTCCCCAATGACTTCGGACGCAGCTTCGAATCCGGCGGCTTCCGGCGACATGCTCGTTCTCCCGGCGGCACTCTAGCCGCCGGCGGCCGAGGCGCCAGTCACCAAAGTTTGAACGATTCTAATCGGCTGAGGGGAATACACCGAAGTTATCGCTTTGTTCCAGGGATTTTGTCGCCGGAGCAGAAGGTTCACGAAACCTCGGGGTAGCGCGAGGGCGCTAAGCCGCGGCGTGCCGCAGGCGGCGGCGCTTCCAGCTGCCGTCGCCGCGGGTGATCACGCGATCCCCCGGCTGGATCGTGTCCGGCGCGATCTCCGGCAGGGTCGCGATCCTGTCATAGAGCGGGGCAAAATCCCGGCCGGTCGCCTCGAACAGCTGTTCGAAGCGGTCCAGCACGAAATAGGTCTCCTGGAAATCGTCGATCCGATAGGTGGTGCGCATCACGCGCTCGAGGTCGAAGCCGATCCGGTGCGGGCTCTTGTCTTCGATCGAGAACCGGGTTTCCGAGGCCGAGGAGAGCATGCCGGCGCCGTAGGCCTTCAGGCCGCCGGGGGTGCGGATCAGGCCGAACTCCACCATGTACCAGTAGAGCCGGACCAGGATCTTCGAGGTGCCGAGCCGGGCCGCCTCCTTCCCCTTCTCGCCATAGACCTGCATGTAGTCGGCGAAGACCGGGTTGAAGAGCAGCGGCACGTGGCCGAAGAAGTCGTGGAAGATGTCGGGCTCGACCAGATAGTCGATCTCCTCCGGCTTGCGGATCCACTCCGTCACCGGGAATTGCCGCTTCGCGAGATGCGCGAAGAAATCGGTCTCGGGGATGAGGCCGGGCACCGCGACGAGACGCCAGCCGGTCGCATCGGCGAGGCGCTGCGACGCCTGCTCCAGGCGCGGAATGCCGTTGGCCGCATCGAGCGCATAGACGCCGGCGAAGAACTCCGGCGCCGCATAGCGCTTCAGGAGCTTTGCCTGGCGCGCGTAGAGCTGGCGCCAGAGATCGTGCTCCGCCGCCGTATAGCGGCGCCAGTCCTGATCGATCGTGTAGTCGGGCGCCATCCTGGAATAGTCGCCGCGCAGATCGGGATAAAGATCCTGCTTCATGATCGTTCTCCGCCTCAGGCCGCGCTGTCGCTGAGCACGCCGCGGCGCACCTGGTCACGCTCGATCGATTCGAAGAGCGCGCGGAAATTGCCCTCTCCGAAGCCCTCGTCGCCCTTGCGCTGGATGATCTCGAAGAAGATCGGGCCGACCATGGTCTCAGTGAAGATCTGCAGCAGCAGGCCGCCGCGCTTCCCGTCGTGAGTCGGCGAACCGTCCAGCAGGACGCCGAGCTCCTGCAGCTTCTTCACGTCCTCGCCATGGCCCGGCAGGCGCTGGCCGAGCATCTCGTAATAAGTGGCGGGCGGCGGGGTCATCAGCGCAACGCCGTTGGCGCGCAGGTGCGCGACCGTCGCATAGATGTCGCCGGTCGAGAGCGCGATGTGCTGGATGCCCTCGCCCTTGTATTCCCGGAGGTATTCCTCGATCTGGGACTTGTCGTCGGCGGATTCGTTGATCGGGATGCGGATGTTGCCGTCGGGGCTGGTCATCGCCCGGCTCTTCAGGCCGGTCAGCTTGCCCTCGATGTCGAAATAGCGGATTTCGCGGAAGTTGAAGAGCCGCTCATAGAAGCCGGCCCAGAAATCCATGCGGCCGCGAAAGACATTGTTGGTGAGGTGATCGACCCGGGCGAGGCCGGCGCCGTTGGGATGGCGTTCGGCATCGGGCAGCGGGCGGAAGTCGATGTCGTAGATCGAACCCTCGTCACCGAAGCGGTCGATGAAGAAGATGCGGCTGCCGCCGATCCCCTCGACTGCAGGCAGGGTCACCTCCATCGGCCCGGCATGGCTCAGGAGCACGTTCGCACCCAGGGCCTGGGCACGGCGCAGAGCCGCCGGCGCGTCATCGACCTGGATCCCCATGGCGCAGATGCCGGGGCCGTGGGCGGCGGCAAACTCCGCCGGAAAGCCCTCGCGCTCGGCGTTCAGGATGAAATTGATTTCGCCCTGGCGGTAGAGGGTGACGTTCTTGGATCGGTGACGCGCAATCGGCGCGAAACCCAGGAGCCGAAACGTCCGGTCGAGCGCCTGCGGGTCCGGCGCGACGAATTCCACGAACTCGAAGCCCCGCGTCCCCATCGGATTGATATCCGATGCCGTCGCGCGCCCGGCGCTGAGATCCACTGCATTCATGATCGCACTCCGCCCAGAACCTGTTCTTGGGGCTGAACCCCTTTCAGGGCAATATAGTGCGAAAAACCCGCATGTTTCCTGCGTTCTAGCCTCGAAATTCACGAATATTGCGACAATCCTGCAGACAGGGTATCCTGCGTGCATGGATCGTGCACCGGACCTTGACAGCTACGACCTCCATCTCCTGGAAGCCCTTCAGCATGACGGGCGGCTCTCCAATGTGGAGCTCGGGAACATGGTGCATCTCTCGGCATCGCAGGTGTCGCGGCGGGTCGCCCGCCTGATCGCCGAGGGCTACATCCAGCGCTTCCAGGCGGTGCTCGACCCCCGGCGGGTCGGGATCGGCCTCACCGCCTATTGCCTGGTGACCCTGAAGATCCACAGCGAGGGCGGCATGGAGGATTTCCATCGCCGGGTCAAAGCCTTGCCGGAAATCCTGGAGTGTCAGGCGCTGACCGGGGAGGCGGATTACCTGATCAAGATCGCGGTCGCCGACTTGAAGGGGTTCTCGGAGTTCCTGGCGGAGAATCTGATGCGGGCGCCGGAAGTCGCGACCGTCCGTTCCAGCATCGTCCTGGACAGCGTCAAATCCAGCAACGAATACCCCTTCGACGGGGCGCGGAAGGCGCAATCCAGGCATGCGCCCTAGCGTTCCAGCGGGGTGGGCCGGATTGACTTGAGGGGGGTCAACCTCTATACACCCCGCGCAATTCCAAACTGCTGAATTTCCGCGGAGTTATCGTCGTGAAGCGTACCTATCAGCCTTCGAAGCTGGTCCGTAAGCGCCGCCATGGTTTCCGGTCGCGCATGGCGACCGTCGGCGGCCGCAAGGTCCTGTCCTCGCGCCGCGCCAAGGGGCGCAAGCGCCTCAGCGCTTGAGCCTGAGTGCGCAAGCATGAGCTCCAACAGGAGTCGCCAGTCGGCCGCCTGAAGCGGCGCGCCGATTTCCTGCGCGTGGCCGCCGCCCGCCGCCGCTGGACTGCGCCGGGCCTGGTCCTCCAAGTCTGCCCCCAACCCGCACCCACCGGACCGGAAGGCGAGATCGCAGAGGCGATCCGCGTCGGCTTCACTTCCAGCCGCAAGGTCGGGAATGCGGTCAAGCGCAACCGCGCGCGCCGGCGCTTGAAGGCCGTGGCGGCGGAGCTCATTCCCGGGCGCGCCAAGCCCGGCCTCGACCTCGTGCTCATCGCGCGGACGGCGACCGTGGACTGCCCGTTCGACGATCTCCGCCGCGATCTGCTGCAGGGACTGGAGCGCACCAAGGCCGCGCGACCCAAGCGGGAGCTGTCGTGATGCGGCTTATCGCGCTGATCGGGATCGTGCCGGTCCGGGCCTATCAGTGGTTCATCTCGCCGCTGCTGCCGCCGAGCTGCCGCTTCGAGCCGACCTGCTCGGCCTATGCAATTACCGCCTTCGAGCACCATGGCCTGCTGCGCGGCGGCTATCTCACCGCGCGACGGCTGCTGCGCTGCCACCCCTGGGGCGGGCGCGGCTACGACCCCGTACCGGACACGCACGACGACTGCCGGCATCACCATCACACCGCGCTCGCCAAACCACGCTGAGCGGAACCGACCGGATTTCCATGGAAAACAACAAGAACCTGCTGATCACCATCGTCCTCTGCGGCGCGATCTTCGTCGGCTGGCAGTTCTTCTTCGAATTGCCGCGGCAGCACGCGCTGCAGCAGCAACAGGCGGCGCAGCAGGCGAGCCAGGCCCTGGAAAGCCCGGCGAGCAATGCCCAAACCGGCAATGCCCAAGCCAGCAACGCCCCGGCCCCCGGCGTCGCCGCGCCGGGCGCGAACGCGCCGGCCCAGCCGGCGATGACACGGGACCAGGCGCTGGCCGCGAGTCCCCGGGTCGGGATCGACACGCCGCGCCTCAAGGGCTCGATCGCCTTGAAGGGCGGCCGGCTCGACGACCTGGTGCTGAAGGACTATCGCGAGACCGTCGATCCCGCGAGCCCGAACGTGGTGCTGCTGACGCCGGCGACGGCGCCGGAGGGCTATTTCAGCGAAGTCGGCTTCACCGCCACGGATACCAGCCTGAAGCTGCCCAGCTCCGACACCCTCTGGCAGGCGGAGGGCGGCCCGCTCTCGCCGGACCATCCGGTGACGCTGACCTGGGACAATGGCGCCGGCCTCACCTTCAAGCGCGAGTTCACGGTCGACGCCAATTACCTCTTCACCATCACCCAGACCGTGGAGAACAAGGGTTCGACGCCGGTTTCGCTGATCCCCTATTCCCGCGTCGTCCATTTCGGCCTGCCCGCCGACTTCGCCACCAGCGGCACGCTGCTGTTCGAAGGCCTGCTCGGCGGCCTCGACGGCACGCTGCGCGAGGAGAAGTTCAAGGACATCCGCACCCAGGCCGACAACACCGCCGACCCCGCGATCCACTACGACACCAAGGGCGGCTGGCTCGGCATCACCGACAAGTACTGGCTGGTGGCGCAGTTCATCCCGAACGACGTCAAGGCGAGCGCGCGCTACTCCTATTCGCCGAAGCTCGATTCCTATCAGGCGGACTTCACCGCGGCCGCCGTCAACGTCGCGCCGGGCGCCGCCGCGAGCTTCAAGAGCAGCGTCTTCGCCGGCGCCAAGGAAGTGCACGTCCTCTCGGACTATCGCGACCGGCTCGGCGTGCCGCTGCTGGACCGCGCCATCGACTTCGGCTTCTTCTGGATCATCTCGAAGCCGCTCTTCCTGGTGCTCGACTGGATCTACGGCGGCCTCAAGTTCCTGCTGGGCTCGTTCGGGAATTTCGGCATCGCCATCCTCTGCCTCACCGTGCTGGTGCGGCTCTGCCTCTTCCCGCTCGCCAACAAGTCCTATGCGTCGATGAACAAGATGAAGACGCTGCAGCCGAAGATGGCCGAGCTGAAGGAGAAGTACGGCGACGACAAGCAGCGCCTCAACAGCGAGATGATGGCGCTCTACAAGCGCGAGAAGGTGAACCCCGCCGCCGGCTGCCTGCCGATCCTGATCCAGTTCCCGGTGTTCCTGGCGCTCTACAAGGTGCTCTCGGTCACCATCGAGATGCGGCACGCGCCGTTCTACGGCTGGATCCACGACCTCTCGGCGCCGGACCCCACCACGTTCCTGAACCTGTTCGGCCTCATCCCCTGGCATCCGGCCGATTTCATCCACGTGCCGATGGTCGGCGGCATCATCGCCTTCGTCTCGATCGGCGTCTGGCCGCTGGTCATGGGCGTCACCATGTGGTTGCAGATGCGGTTGAACCCGACCTCGCCGGACCCGGTGCAGGCGCGCATGTTCGCCCTGATGCCGTTCATCTTCACCTTCATGCTGGCGCACAACACGGTCGGTCTCGTGATCTACTGGGCGTGGAACAACACGCTCTCGATCCTCCAGCAGCGCTTCATCATGTGGAAGATGGCCAAGGCCAACCAAGCCAAAGAGCTGAAGAAGGCCTGACGCCTTGGCGCGCGCGGCGGCTGGTCCCAACACCGATCCCGACTGGCTGTTCGCGCAGGAGTGCCGCTTCGTCGCCGGCGCCATGACCGAGGCGGCCTTGCCGGAGACCGGGCCCGTGGAGATCGCCTTCGCCGGCCGCTCCAATGTGGGCAAGTCGAGCCTGATCAACGCCCTCACCGGACGGAACAGCCTGGCCCGCGTCTCCCGCACCCCGGGCCGCACCCAGCAGATCAACTTCTTCGACCTCGCCAGCCACCTCGTGCTGGTGGACCTTCCCGGCCACGGCTACGCCCAGGTCGGCCGCGCCAAGGTCAAGGAATGGTCGCGGCTGATCTCGGCCTATGTCCGGGGCCGCGCCACGCTGGTGCGGGTCCTGCTGCTGGTGGACAGCCGGGTCGGCTTCAAGGAACCGGACCTCGCGCTGATGGAGCTCCTGGACGAGGCCGCCCTCTCCTACCAGGTGGTCATGACCAAGGCGGACGCGATGGAACCGGAGGAGCTGGAAACCAACCGCGCACGCCTGGCGATCCAGCTGGAGCGCCGCCCTGCCGCCCATCCGGAGATCCTGGTGACCAGCAGCCGCAGCGGGGCCGGCATCGCCGCCTTGCGCGCCGAGCTGGCGGCGATGGTCGACCGCTCCCGCCGGGGATCGTGAAGGCTTGTCGCCGGATTGACTCTTGATTTTGCGGGCGCGAAACCCCAACGTCTCCCGCGATTTTCCCCCTCAGCAGCGGACCAGGCCCACTCGATGTCCCAGATCAACTTCACCGACACCAAGTACTGGCTGAAGACCGCGCAGACGCTGACCGACGCGCTGCCCTACATGCAGAAATACGCCGGCCAGCGCTTCGTCGTTAAGTACGGCGGCCATGCGATGGTCGATCCGGAGCTCGCCAGGGTGTTCGCCCGCGACATCGTGCTCTTGCGCCAGGTCGGCATCCTGCCGGTGGTGGTGCATGGCGGCGGCCCGCAGATCGGCGAGATGCTGAAGCGGCTCAACATCCAATCGACCTTCATCGACGGCCTGCGCGTCACCGACGCCGCCACGATGGAAGTCGTCGAAATGGTGCTGGCCGGCTCGCTCAACAAGCAGATCGTGGCGGCGATCAACGCTGCCGGCGGTCATGCGGTCGGCCTCTCCGGCAAGGACGACAACCTCCTGATGGCGAAGCCCGCCCGCATGATCAAGGACGGCCAGCCGGTCGATCTCGGCCTGGTCGGCGAACCCGACCGGGTCAACCCGAAGATCCTGCAGGGCCTGGAGCAGGACGGGATCATTCCGGTGATCGCGCCGGTCGGCTTCGGGCCCAACCGCCAGACCTACAACATCAACGCGGACACGGCCGCCGGCGCGATCGCGGGCGCCATCGGCGCCGCGCGCCTGCTGATGTTGACCGACGTCCCCGGCGTGCTCGACAAGTCCGGCAAGATGATCCCGCAATTGACCTCGGGCGAAGTCAGGGCGCTCACCGCCGACGGCACCATCTCCGGCGGCATGATCCCGAAGCTGGAGACCTGCCTGATGGCGGTCGAAGGCGGCGTCGAGGCCGCGGTCGTGCTCGACGGCCGCGTGCCCCACGCCATGCTGCTCGAGATCTTCACCCCGCAAGGCGTCGGCACGCTGGTGACGCGCGGGTGAGCGCGTCGCACGAGGTCCTGGCTCTTCTTCTTTTGCGTTCATCCGGATAAGTCACGGCTGCATGCCCCCACCCAACCCTCCCCCTAAAGGAGGGAGGGCTTTGATCGAGCCGCTGCACCACTCGAACTCCTTCCCCCTTCAGGGGGAAGGCGCGGGATGGGGGCATGCAGCCGTGATCTTTTCATCGTCGCGCCGATAGCAGAGCCAAGACTCCCGCGGACGTCGCACGCCCTGCGCCGTCATCTCAGCTTGCCCGCATCGCCTCCGTCTGCCATCACCGTTCTTTGAGAGAGGCGCGGCGGCCGGGGCGGCATGGACAACCTCACCCTCATCAACGGCTTCATCCTCATCGGCGGGCTGCTGATCGTGCTCGCCGTCATCGCCGGGATGTTCTCGGCGCGGCTCGGCGCGCCGATCCTGCTGGTGTTCCTGGTCTTGGGCATGCTGGCCGGCGAGAACGGGCTCGGCATCGAGTTCAGCGACTATCGCGCGACCTTCGCCGTCGGCTCGGTGGCGCTGGCCATCATCCTGTTCGAGGGCGGCCTCAGGACGCCGCGCGACGTCGTCAAGCTGGTGTTCTGGCCGGCCTTCAGCCTCGCCACCCTGGGCGTCATCCTTTCCGCGCTCGCCATCGCCGCAGTCGCGCATCTGGTGATGGGCGTCTCGGTGCTCGAAGGCGTGCTGCTCGGCGCGGTGCTCGCCTCGACCGATGCCGCCGCCGTCTTTGCGCTGCTGCACGGCCGCGGCGGCACGGTCAACGCGCGGGTCGCCGGCACGCTGGAGCTCGAATCCGGCATGAACGATCCGATGGCGGTGTTCCTGACCCTGGTCTGCGTCGCCCTGGCCAAGAACCCCGATCTCTCGCCCGGCTGGTACGCGCTCGAAGAGCTGGCGCTGGGGTTCATCGGCGGCGGCGCCCTCGGCCTTCTCGGCGGCTTCGTGCTGCGCTGGCTGGTCGAGCGCCTGACCCTGACCGCGGCGCTCTATCCGATCCTGATCGCGGCCGGCGCCCTGGTGGTGTTCGGCCTCGCCAACTGGCTCGGCGCCAGCGGGTTCCTCGCGGTCTATCTCGCCGGCATGGTGCTGGCGCGGGCGCCCTATCGCGCGCAGCAGGTGATCTCGCGCTTCCTCGACGGGCTCGCCTGGCTGTCGCAGATCGCGATGTTCCTGCTGCTCGGCCTGCTGGTGACACCGGCGAAGCTGCTGGCCGACCTGCCGGCGGCGATCATCGTGGCGCTGGCGGTGATCCTGATCGCCCGGCCGGGCTCGGTCGCGATCTCGCTGCTCCCGTTCCGCTTCACCTGGCCGGAGCGGGGCTTCATCGCCTGGGTCGGCCTGCGCGGCGCGGTACCGATCTTCCTCGCCTCGATCCCGATCCTCGCCGGGCTGGCCGGCGCCCAGCGCTATTTCAACGTCGCCTTCGTCGTGGTGCTGGTCTCGCTGGCGATCCAAGGCTGGACGGTCGGCCGGGCGGCCCGTTTCCTCGGCGTCACCGTGCCGGACGACCCGGCGGCGGCCGATCCCCTGGAGATCGGCCTCGGGCCGCACGCCGACCGCGAGCTCGCCGGCTTCCGGGTGAAGTCCGGGGCGCGGGCGCTGCGGCACCGCTATGGCGAGCTCGGCCTACCGGAGGATGCGCAGATCCTGGCGGCGATCCGCGACGAGACTCCGTTGGAGCGCTTCGCGGAATCCCTGCCCGCCGTCGGCGACTACGCGATCCTGATCCTGCCGCCGGTGGAGATCGCTGCGGTCCAGCGGCTGTTTGCGGAGCACCGGGCGGCGGACATCATCCCCGAAGGCTTCGGCGAGTTCATGCTGGCCGGGGATGGGCCGGTGGACGAGCTCGGCGTCGTCTACGGCCTCGATCTCGGCCCGCATCGCGCCGGCGAGACGCTGGCGGACTTCCTGCGCGAGCGGCTGGGCCCGATCGCCGTCGTCGGCGACCGCGTGCGCCTCGGCGAGGTCGAGCTGGTGGTGCGCGCGGTGAAGGACGGACGGGTGCAGATCGCCGGCCTGGAGCTCGAAGACCAGCGGGAGAAGCTGCCTGCGCGCCGGGCGGCGCGGCGGATGCGCCGACGGATGCTGGTCTGGTCTCGCCGCGGCTTCCGCGCGCTCAGCCGAAAGCGTGGCGGGACCTGAGCGGCTTCGCCGGCGCCCCGATCAGATCGAGCTGCCACTCCAGCTCGGAGTCCGGCAGCGGATAGGCGTCGTCGTCGCCCTCGGGCGCGCGCAACGCATTGCCGGAGGCGATGCCGCCGGGGCCGGTCTGCAGCGCGACCGCGAGCGGCATCGAATATTTCGCCTTCCACGCCAAAGCCACGATCGCCTTGGTGCTGCCCGAGGCGAACACCTTGCGCACGAGCGCCCGTGGGAAACCGCTGTCGCGCGCCAGGGCCGCGGCGACGGCATTGATCTCGCCGGCCGCGATCGCGCTCATGATCGCGGGCTCGCCTACCGGCGGATGCTCCACCTCGACATCGTCTTCATGGGCAGAGTGCGCCGCGGCCACCGGCGTCGACTCTTCCGCAAAGTCCTCGTCGGCTGCGCGGCGCTGCTCGGTTTCCGCGACCGCAGCGACGGTCTCCGGATCGGCATCGGGCCGGCACTTGAGCGCGCCCAGGAGCGTACGGGAAACGAACTGGGCCAGCCTCCGGATCACGCCGCCGGTGAGGGCCGGACGCTCCACCAGCGGCGCGTGCCAGTCGCCGAAGCCGGGCGCCAGGTCGAGGATTCGCTCCATCGTGTCGGGTCCGATCTCGGCATCGTGGTTCTTCAAGAGGACGGTGACGGCCAGCACGCCGTAGGGCGCAGAGACCGCCGCCGCGACCAGCGCATCGGCCAGATGCATGCCGAGGCGACGGCGGCGCGCGATCGCCTCCAGCGCGCCCTGGATCGGCTTCGATTCGATGATGCTGACCAGCTCCTTGTCGGTCAGCAGCGGCGAGGATTCCAGGATCGGTCCCGCGACCTCGATCTCGACGTCGCGGGCGAGGCGCTGAATCACCTCGACCGGTGCATCGGTCAGATCCTTCAGCGCCTCGGCGATCACCCGGCGGACCCGCACCGCACGGTCGGCGGCCAAGATCGAGATCACGTCCAGGGTGAGTTCGCGGATATGCTCCCGCTCCTCGCTGGAGAGCTTGGGGGCCAGCCGGCCGATCTTATGGGCGAGGCGCTCGCGGACATCGGAGTCGGCGTCTTCGGCCAGGAGGCGGTCGGCGTGGCGCGGCGTCGCCAGGTTGGCGGCGATGGCGGCGCGCACCTCTGCATCGACATCCTCCGCCAGGAAATAGAGGATCTCCGGCTGGAGGTCGCCGCGCTCGGCCAGCCGCCGCCGGGTTTCCGGATCGGCATTGGCGGCCAGCGTCTTGGCATTCTGATAGTCGATCATGATCGGCAAGCCCTTGGGATTTGGATGGACAATCTCCACCCGCGGCTCTTAACGGCCGGTTAGCACGCCGTCCCGGCCGGTGAACTGCGGCGTTGCGCCCCGCCGACCGGCCCCGTAATGTCCGCCCACTTGCCGCCAACGAGTGGGCCACCGATCGCCCGGAACGACGAATCATGCCGCAGGCCGATCTCTCCCGTGTCGAATTTTGGATATTCGACCTCGACAACACCCTCTACCCTGCCCACTGCCGCCTGTTCGACCAGGTCGACCGGCGAATCGGGCTCTATATCGAGCAGCTGCTGGACCTCGATCCCGTGGCGGCGCGGGCGCTGCAGAAGCAGTACTTCCGGGAGAACACCACGACCTTGCGCGGCTTGATGGACAATCACGGCGTCGATCCCACGGACTTCCTGGACTTCGTCCACCGGATCGACGTCTCCGGCGTCGCCGCCGATCCCGACCTCGACCGCGCGCTCGACGTGCTGCCCGGCCGCAAGCTGATCTACACCAACGGCTCGGTCGCCCATGCCCGCAACGTCATGGACCGGCTCGGCATCAACCATCACTTCGACGAGATCTTCGACATCGTCGCCGCCGATTACATGCCGAAGCCGGATGCTTCCAGCTTCGGCCGGCTGATCGCGCAATACGGCATCGTGCCAGAGCGCGCCGCGATGATCGACGACATGCCGCGCAACCTCAAGCCCGCGGCGGACCTCGGCATGACGACCGTGCTGGTGTCCAGCCATCACGACTGGGCGCAGCCGACCGGCGAGGAAGACTTCATCGACTTCACCACCGACCGCCTCGCCGATTTCCTGGCCGGGCTCGGTCTCACCAAGAAAACGGGAACCTGACGACATGGATATCGGGGGATTGCAGACCGCCATCGACGCGGCCTGGGAACAGCGCAGCAAGGTCACGGCGCAGACCAAGGGCGAGGCCCGCGACGCGGTCGAAGCCGCGCTCGAGCTGCTCGACCGTGGTGCGGTGCGCGTCGCGGAGAAGAAGAGCGACAAGTGGGAGACCCATCAGTGGCTGAAGAAGGCGGTGCTGCTCTCCTTCCGCCTCAATGACTCGGCGCTCATCCCCGGCGGCGGCGAGTTTCCCGGCCAGGGGCGCGCCGCCTGGTACGACAAGGTGCCGTCGAAATTCGCCGGCTGGGGCCAGAACCGCTTCGCCGAAGCCGGCTTCCGCGCCGTGCCGAACTGCGTCGTCCGCAAGAGCGCCTATGTGGCGCCGGGCGTGGTGCTGATGCCGAGCTTCGTCAATGTCGGCGCCTATGTCGATGCCGGCACCATGGTCGACACCTGGGTGACGATCGGCTCCTGCGCCCAGATCGGCAAGAACTGCCACATCTCCGGCGGCGTCGGCATCGGCGGCGTCTTGGAGCCGCTGCAGGCGGGGCCGGTGGTGATCGAGGACAACTGCTTCATCGGCGCGCGCTCGGAAGTGGTCGAGGGCGTCGTGGTCGAGGAGGGCTCGGTGCTCTCGATGGGAGTCTTCATCAGCGCCACCACCAAGATCGTGGATCGCGCCACCGGCGAAATTCATTACGGCCGCGTCCCCGCCTATTCGGTGGTGGTGGCCGGCGCCCTCCCCGGCAAGCCGCTGCCGAACGGCGAGCCCGGCCCCAGCCTCTATTGCGCGGTGATCGTGAAGCGGGTCGATGAGAAGACTCGGGCGAAGACATCGATCAACGAGTTGCTGCGCGACTGATGATCGATCCCGTCGCCCTCGCCGCCGACCTGATCCGCAAGCCCAGTGTCACCCCGGCGGATGCCGGGGCGATCGGCGTGCTCGAAGGTGCGTTGAAGCCGCTCGGCTTCGAATGCCACCGGTTGAAGTTCGACGAGGGCGGAACGCCGATCGAGAACCTGTTCGCCAAGCGCCATCACGGCGAAGGCCGGCATTTCTGCTTCGCCGGCCACACCGACGTGGTGCCGAGCGGCCCGCGCGAGCACTGGAGCCACGAGCCCTTCGCCGGCGAGGTTGCAGGCGGGCGGCTGCACGGCCGGGGTGCTGCCGACATGAAGGGCGCGATCGCCGCCTTCGCC
>Ga0335082_10001559_pt1 | contig 24453 bp, 22 predicted proteins | sample Lox_Sample_41_FD_206718 | JGI IMG/M metagenome (GOLD analysis project Ga0335082, IMG submission 206718) | Soil microbial communities from Loxahatchee National Wildlife Refuge, Florida, United States - Lox_Sample_4.1 | ecosystem: Environmental > Terrestrial > Soil > Wetlands | place: USA... | reverse complement strand
GCGGCCGTTACCGGCTGCGAGTTTGCCTTCGGTACGCTCAGGTAGCCGCTGATCGTGTTCTTTCCGACCTTGTTGATCACGATCTCCTCCGGTAGGTGCGTCCCGGACTGGTAGAAGAAGATGGGGGCGTTAACGTTGGCGTTCTTCGCCTCAAACTTCTTGTCTTCGACGGTGTAAACGATGCTCGACCGGTTCTTCTTCTCGTTTACGCCCTTCAGTTCGATCGTGGCGTTGCCAACCTTCTGCGGCTGGTTCTTGCCGGTGATGGTGAATTCGATATATTCACGTTCGCCCTGGCGGCGGAGTACGTCGATCTCGTCGTGGTTGCGGGCGATGAGCGTGCCCAGTTCGCTGCGCGCCATGTTCAGGTCGTTCTTGGTCTTGTCGAGATCGGCGCTCACGTTGGTGACCTTGGTGTCGACGGTCTTCACGTCATCCGAGGTGGCCTTGGTGGCGAGCTCCGAACGCACCGAAGTGTCGAGGGTCTTCACTGTCTCGTTGATCTGAGCGCTCTGCTCCTCGGCATCCTTCCGCGCCTTCTTCAACTGCCCTTGCGTAATCTTGAGCTTGTCGGTAACCACCTTCAGGTCGCCCTGCAGGTCGGTGCTGGTCTTTTCCGCCGCTGCCAGGCGATCCTTGAACGTGGACATATCCTGCTGGTACGACTGCTGCGCGGTCTTCAACTGGTCAGCGACGGCCTGCTTCGTGGCATCCAGCTTCGCCGAGTTGCTCCAGGCAAAGCCGAGTCCGCCCAATGCGATCAGCGCCAGAAGCACGATCGCGGGCAGCTGCCATGCCGGGCTAGCCTTGGTCTCTTGCACGGTATATTCGTCAGACATATTAAATCTGCTCTCCTCACCCCTCAGGGGTACAAATCTTATCTTCGGGCAGCGCTTTTCGCCGCCGGGGATTGCTGTCTATTCCCGAAAGAGAGCACGACCGATGCCGTGGTCGCGGCCGGCCGTGGTGCGTCTAAGCATCTGAAAACTGGACGGTTGTACAGTCGGGAGTACAGGTTCGTCAGTACTAGTGCGGGCAATCTTTACGCACACGTGAACGCAAACGTTAAATTCCTACGTAGTGCCTTTTACCGGGTATTTCACCCCCGCTTCGGTGAATTCGTGCAGCAGTTGGCTCGACGACTGGTAATGAATCCCCTTCATTCCCAGCGAACGCGCCACGTCCACGTACGCGACGATATCGTCGACATACAGGGCCTGATCCGCCCTCACCTTGCAGGCCTTCAAAGCGTGCTGGAAGATCACCGGGCTCGGCTTGCTTGAACCTACCTCGTGCGAGTAGATCCGCCGGGATTTCGGGAAGTGCTCAAAAAAACTGTAGGTCGACTCGAGATAGTGCGAATGGATCGGATCTGTGTTCGATAGCAGCCCCAGCGTGTACGATTTCGCCAGCGCCGCCAACAGCCAGTCCGGCTGAATCGGTTGCGGGTCCAACGACGAGTTCCACACGTTTTTGAACTGCTCGAACGTCATCTGGATGCCAAGGCGGTTGCCCAGATTTTGGTGCCAGTCCCGCGCCGACATGCGTCCTTCCTGCCAGTCCATCCAGCGCGGGTCCTTCTCGATGGCAGACCACAATTCTTCGGGCGTGAGTTTGACCCCCTGTGCAAGGCCAGCCTGCACACGGCGAAGGTCGATGCGCACCAAGACCCGCCCAATGTCGAAGATCACCGCGCGAATGTCATTGGTCACGATTCAGTTTTCCTTGCCGTCTGCGATCGTCGCGCCTGCTTCAGCCGGGTGCGCGGCGCTGGAGCGTCTCGCGCTCCGCCACGAGCGAATCAGGCTGATGACCGGCGGCAGAATCGAAAGCAGAATGATCGCGCCGATGATGTAGTGGAGATACTGGCCGATATTGGGGATGCGCGACCCGGCGATATAGCCGCCCAGCACCATGCTGCTGATCCAGAAAATCCCGCCGAAAATATCGTAGCTCAGGTATCGCAAGTACGGCATTTGCGCGGCCCCGGCTACCGGTGGACAGAATGTGCGCACGATGGGAACGAAGCGGGCCAGGATGACCGCGCGGCCGCCGTACTTTTCGTAAAATTCGTGCGCGCGCTGCAAGTGGCTCCGCCGGAAAAAGAAGGAATCCTCGCGCTTGTACAGCGCCGGCCCAGCCGAACGGCCGATCCAGTAGCCCAGCTGATCTCCGACGATCGCACACACAATCCCCGGAAAGAGCAGCCAGCGCAGCGGAATAAGCCCTTTTCCCGCGAGGATTCCGGCGGTGACCAGCAGGGAATCGCCTGGCAGAAAGAAGCCGACGAACAGGCCGGTCTCTACAAAGACGATCGTGCAGACAAGCGGGGCGCCCCCCGTGCGAATCAGTTCCTGCAGAGCCTCAGGTTTATAAAGTGAGTGAAGAAACTGGAGAATGGAGTCGAGCAAGCCGTTTCAGGCCTTTCCGTCGCGTTGACAAACTCTGGGAGCGCAGTGCTGCGAAAAATCCCCAGAGAACTAAGATAACAGAACAGCGCAGTGTAACGCTCTCCCGCCCACGGGCGATTACGACTCTGCTGGTTGGATCGGGCTAAGATGGGGCCGGAACTAACCGAGGGACTCGGCGATCAGGTACTCGCCCTGTTTTCCCGGGGTGCGGGAGTACTCCTCGAGGATTGTCAGCAGCCGCTTGAGGTGCGGCAGTGCGTTACGCGCCACCGTCGCGCCCGCTTCCATGGCTTCGTCAATTCTCTGAAAATCGTCCCAGGCGATGGAATGGACCGCCGGCCGCAATACCAGGTCGGCATGGCGCTCCCACGATTCCAGTTGCTGCTTCTGCGCCGCGCTGACGGCCCGGCTCACCACCTGGAAGATGTTGTTGGGCGTTCCGCGATGCCCGTCATGCATGCCCACCGAGACGCCAACCACGATTTCAGCGCCCAGCTCGCGCGCGGCCCGCGTCGGCACCGGGGCCACCAGGCCGCCGTCCGCCATGCAGCGCGTGCCGATCTGCACCGGCTCGAACAGTCCGGGGAACGCGCAGCTTGCGCGAATCGCATCGGCCAGGCTGCCCTGCTTGAACACCACCGGATCGCCGCTATCCAGGTCCGTCGCCACCACGGCCACCGGAATCTTCAGGTGCTCCAGCTGGCGGGAGTCAAACAAACGCTGCAGCAGCTGCTCCAGCCGGTCATTGCTGGCCAGTCCAAACCGCGAAACCCGCCAGCGCGCAAAATCGCGAAAACGAATCTGCCGCGATTTGGCGATGATCTGGCCCAGTGGCGTCCCGCTGGCGTATGCCGCTCCCAGAATGCTCCCGATGCTGCTGCCGCTGATGCACGCGATGGGAATCTGATGCTCTTCGAAGACCTTCAATACGCCCAGGTGCGCATAGCCGCGCGCAAAGCCGCCACCCAGCGCCAAGCCGATTCCGGGCTTCAGTCGGGGCTTATCGACAAACTTGAAGCGTGAATACAGATCGGGCGTCACAAGGGATAGAGTCCCAGACCCGCATAGACCGGAGCGATGGAACAGCCGTTCCGCTGAGACAGTACGAACGTACCCCCGCACGTGGCTGAGAGCAGGGAAGAAAACCTGCTTCGCGCGCCTCTGGCGGTTAGCCGTTCTCGACGCGCCCCTTCATGTCCGCATACGCCGCTTCGATCAATCTGCGGAGAGCCGCGGCGTCGATCGCCTCGCCCGGTTTCACCTTTACGTGCCGCATGAACTTGCCGCTGCCTTCCAGCAGTCGCGCCGGATCCGCCAGCGCCGCGCCCTGAAAGAACCCCACGTTCACGTGCGCGCTGAACACGTTGACGTAGCCGAAGGCCACGTCTCCCAGGCAGGCCACCGGGCAACCGTCATGAACCAGTTCGCGCACCTCGTCCCCGCAGCCGCGCATCACCGCAAACCATTCCCGCGCAATGGCCCCCAGTTCGCCGGTGCGTTTCTTCAGCCACGCATCGACGGCGGGATCGTGCTGCACGCCTCCGTCGAATCGCAGCAGGTCGATTCGCAGGCGCGCACGCGTCTTTGCTTCTGCCTCTTGTGTCACGCAGACATACTAAAGAACTACGGCGTCGAATTCGATTCGATTTTTCCGTGTTTCGACCTGGCCATCCCCGCCGCCATCGCGAGCAGTAATTTAAGGTCGCGCGAGCCGAGGAGGGACAGCGATTGCGCAAGCTTGCGCACGTACCTTGCGCTTTTCCCTTTGTTTCCCCACAACTCGTCGGTGTTCCCGGACGATTGATTCGCGGCAGGGGGCTGCTCGCCATCGTACAAGAGCTGGTACGTCCGGAGGTCCAGCGCCCTCGCGATCTTCTCCAGGGTCTCGATAGAAGGCACCGTATGACTGTTCTCCACGCGCGACAGATAACACCGCAGCAGGCCCGTCCTTTGCTCAATGTCTCCCTGCGACAGGTTCTTCGCGATGCGAATCTCACGAATGCGATTACCAATATTCATGGTGGCTGTCCTGGCGTAAGCATTCAAATGCACCGGTGTCGGTGACAGGGAAGGGCCCGGGCCCTCTAAGCGAAAGCCCTTGTCCTGATTCGCTCAGCATGGCGCTGCAAGCGAAAGAATGTCAATACAAGGAATGGGTGAATTTCAGTAAATTACAGTGTGATCTATATCACTGAAGAATAACTCCCAAAATATAATCCTTGCGATTCTGGGCCATTGACCTCCGCCTCATTTGGTTCCAGTTTCGGTCCATTTACGTCTCGCAACCGTATGATCCTTCTTAAGGACGATTAGCGGACACATGGGATCCCACCCGCACCCCACCATCCGTGCCTGGGCCCGCGGGCTTCTGTCTACTCCCCACCTGGCGACCGCATCCAATCGGGACCTTTTTATTTTCACCCTTGTCCTGGTCAGCAGTTATTGCCTCAGCGGCCTGTTCGCTCGTTGGATGGCAACGCGTGATCCCTATATCAGTTTGTTCTGGTTTCCCGCGGGAATCGCCGTCGCTGCCATTCTCCTCATGGGCGCTCGAGCGACCGCAGGGGTTTTTCTCGGCGCAATGCTCATCAATCTCGTCAGCCTGCGTTCACTTTTCGTGTCCGCGGCCGTCGCAGCTTGTTGCACCGCGGAGGCCTTCGTCGCCGCACGGTTCACCTCGAAATACGCCAACGGCAAAAATGCCTTTGCCCACCCCTCCGACTTTCTCCGTTTTGTGTTATTGGCGGGGATTCTCGCACCGGCCCTGTTCGCGGCACTCGGCGTGTTCATCAGTCAGCGTGCTTTCGCAGGCTGGAGCCACTTTTGGCCAAGCTGGTTCAGCTGGTGGAGCGGCGATGCCATTGCGATTCTCCTTTGCACACCGTTTGTCGTGCTTTTGATCGGCCACCCGCACCACTCCCTGGGTTTCTCCGGAACACTGGAACTCTTCTTCCTGCTCGCCGGGTTGGCGGCGGTCTGCGCTACGAATTTCGGCCCCGCCCTTTTGCCGTTCCTTCCTCACAATGGCTTCCAATACCTCTGTTTTCCCTTCTTTATGTGGGCTGCCATCCGTTTCTGCGTCCTGGAAGTCAGTGGAGCCGCCCTGCTCCTGGGAGTCTTCACAATTTGGGGCTCTCTGCGTGGGTTCGGACCCTTTGCCGACGCTGGCCCATATCCGGTCCTGCGCGTCGGGTTCGCCCTGGTCAGCGGCGTCGGTGCCATCACGGGCGCGATTATTCTGACGCAGCAGAGGAAATGCCTGGAAGACGCGCTCTGCCTGTACTACGTATTGAAAGAAGAGCTGGAGCAAGCCCACGGACCCTGTGCCAACAGGGGAACTGACGCAGGCCCAAAGCAGGAAAGCGGCTGACTTCCGAAGTCCCATCGCGCACCCCGATTCCCGTAGCCTACGGGAATGTCAGTAAGCCAAGTCCCACAGGCAGTACCGAAATACTAGACCGGTACCCTCGCTGTACCATTGTGGACCACTCCCCCTTTCGCCATTCTACCCCTCGACAAATGCAACTCTGTCTGGCTGAGGGGAGACACATGCAAACCGGGTACAACATCTGGCTGGGACATGCGGTCGTCCTGCAGGTCGCTCTGGGCAATATCCAGGTTCCGCTGCGGGGCAAGTTGCTCAAAGAGAGCGACGACACCGTCCGCATGCGCATCGGCGAAGGCTGGGACGTCGATATCTACAAGAACATGATTACCAAGGTCGAAGAAGACGGTCTGGCTCTGATGCCAGCCTGAGGGAGCGATCATGGAAAATCAGATACCGAAATACCTGACGCAAGCCCGGGCCGCCTACCTGCTGGGACTGCCCGTCGAAGAACTCTCGCGCATCTCCCACGAGACCGGCATCGGCCACGTGGAGCGCGCCGGCAATATTGAAGAGTGTTTCTTTACTTACGAAGAGTTGCAGAGGATTTGTGCGTTCGCGGCGCAGGAACACGCCGTCACGCACTGACGAACTTCCTTAGGCCCCTCCTCGGATCTACCCCTGGCCCCGGCTCGCTTCCCCTCGAGCCGGGGTTTTTTTGCGCGCCAGACTTCCGCCACGCGCTATTGAATCGTTTTAGAAAGCCTTTGACTTCGGCGGCAAACACAGCGAAACTGGGCGCAATCCACACAATTTCGGAAATCCCTGACGTGGATACGGCGTGGGCTGATCGCTCCGCTCTTGCTGGGTAGCACCGAAACTTCCATCCTTGAACGAAGGCGGAACCATGGCGGAAATGGCGAGTAGCAAAGCGGGATACAACCGTTTTCTCTTGCTCGTTGCGGGCTTGGGCGGGCTGCTCTATGGAGTCGACGTCGGCATCATCGCCAGCGCCTATCCCTATCTCGAGGCCACCTCCAAACTGAACGGCAACCAGCTCTCCATCGTCGTCGCCGCAGTGCTTCTCGGTAGCGTCATCTCCACCCTCTTTGCCGGCCTGTTGGCTGACTGGATGGGCCGCAAGTGGCTGATGATCGTCAGCGGCGTCATGTTCGTCATCAGCATTCCGGTCATCGCTTTGTCCGAAGGCTACGGGCCGCTGGTCTTAGGGCGTTTGCTGCAGGGCGTCAGCGCCGGATTGATCGGTGTGGTCGTGCCCCTGTATCTGGCCGAATGTCTTTCGGCGGCCACGCGGGGCAAGGGAACCGGCGTGTTTCAGTGGCTGCTCACCCTGGGAATTGTTTTCGCGGCGCTCATTGGGATGTATTTCAGCTTCCGCGTCGACGAAATTGCCAAGCTGGGCGATCCGCAAAGGCTGCTCGATTACAAGAACCTGGCCTGGCGCAGCATTTTCTGGGTGTCCTTGCCGCCCGGAATTCTGTTCGTGATCGGCAGCTTCATCGTGGCCGAGTCGCCGCGCTGGCTGTTCAGCCGCGGCAGGAAAGAAGCCGCGCTGAAGGCGCTGTTGCGCTCGCGCGAGACGGAGCAGGCGAATTCCGAATTGCGCGAGATGGAAGAGATCGCCGCCGCGGAAAAGGCCGGCAGTACCGGGGGCGCCAAGGTCAAGGAATCGCTGCTTCGCCGCAAATATGTGATCCCCTTCATCCTGGCCTGCATCATCCTGGCCTGCAATCAGACCACCGGCATCAATTCCATCATCGGCTACAACACCAATATCCTGCTGCAGAGCGGGCTCTCCGACGTGCAGGCGCACTGGGGCTACGTGATTTTCACGCTCATGAATTTCCTGATGACCATCGGCGGTGTGCTGCTGGTCGATCGCAAAGGGCGCAAGTTCCTGCTGTCGCTCGGCAGCGCGGGCGTCATCGTCTCGCTGATTCTGACGGCCTTCCTCTTCCGCAAACCGGAAAAGCTGCGCGTCGACGCGCACAACTCCGTGCAGGCCATGGTTACGGCGGACCAGAAACTGTCGTTGCTGTACGACACCAAAGCCGCCAATGACGTGCTGGCCGCAACCGGCGTCAGTCCCGCCGGTCCAACGTCGCTGAGTATCATTTATTCGTACGGCGATTTTCGCGCCGCCTCCAGAGTGGCGCGTTCAGATGATCTGGCTGCGAAGCCCGTCGAAATCACCCGCGACAGCTCCATTCCCGCAAACAAGGTTGTTGCCTTCTTTTCGAACCCGTTCGGCAATCTGGACGCCGCACGCGCCGCGCCCCTCAAAATCGAGAATGCGCTGATCACTCCAGTTCCCAGCCAAAGCAATGGTTGGCTCGTCGCCATTACGCTGTATCTCTTCGTGGCCTTCTACGCGGTGGGCCCGGGCGTGTGCGTCTGGCTGGCGCTTTCGGAATTGATGCCCACGCGCATCCGTTCGAACGGCATGAGCATCGCCCTCTTGATCAACCAGGGCTTCTCCACCACCATTGCCGCGATCTTTTTGCCGACCGTCGGCCGCTACGGCTACGCCACCATGTTTTTCGGGTTTGCCGCATGCACCGTCGTCTATTTTGTCACCGCCACGTTCTTCCTGCCGGAGACCAAGGGCAAGACTCTCGAGGAAATCGAGGCTTACTTCGAGCGCAGGCACGCATAGCTGTCGCATTGGCTTTTCTCTGCGGCCCTGTGGCATTGTATCGGCCATGCCCATCGTCCGGTTGAATCCTCGTGCCTGACACTCACTTCGTCCCGCAAAAAGGCATGCATCATGCCCTGGTCGCCGGCTTCCTCGGCTGGACCCTAGACGCTTTCGACTTCTTCGTCATCGTCTTTCTCTACGACACTCTTGCGCACGAATTCAACGTCACCAAAAAAGCTATCGTTTTCACCACCACCGCCACTCTCGCGCTCCGTCCCGTCGGCGCCCTGGTGTTTGGCCTGCTGGCGGACCGCTATGGCCGGCGCATTCCCCTGATGGCCAACGTCATCTATTTCTCGGTGATCGAATTGTTGTGCGGCTTTGCGCCGAACTACACCGTGTTCCTCGTGCTCCGTGCGCTGTTTGGCATCGGCATGGGCGGGGAATGGGGTGTCGGCGCGTCTTTGGCCATGGAAGCAGCACCGCCCAAGTGGCGCGGCATTCTGAGCGGCATCTTGCAAAGCGGCTACTCGTGCGGCTACTTACTAGCCGCAGTAGCGGCCCGATTTGCGCTGCCCTCGCTCGGGTGGCGTTGGATGTTCTGGATCGGCGTGCTGCCCGCGCTCCTCGCCCTGTACATCCGCACCAAGGTTCCGGAATCGGAAGCCTGGCACCAGCATCGTGTCGCCACCACCGGCCAGGTGATTCGCGTCGCACTGCAGCACTGGAAGCGCTTCCTGTACCTTGCCGTGCTGATGACCTTCATGATGTTCCTGTCCCACGGCACCCAGGATCTATTCCCCGATTTCCTGAAAGAGATTCACCGCGTGGCGCCACCGCAGATCGCCAATATCGCCATCATCTACAACATTGGCGCCGTCCTCGGCGCGATGCTCTTTGGTGCTCTATCGCAGCGCATCGGGCGGCGCAAGGGAATGACCGCAGCGCTCGCCTTATGTTTGCTCGTGATTCCGCTATGGGCTTTCGGCAGCGGCCTCGCCACGGTTATCGTCGCCGCCGTCCTCATGCAGATGGGCGTGCAAGGCGCCTGGGGCGTCATCCCCGTTCACTTGAACGAACTCTCGGCCGATGCGGCGCGCAGCTTGATGCCCGGCTTCGCTTACCAGATGGGCATCCTCTTCGCTGCTCCCACCAATTCCGTCCAATATGCCTTGCGGGAACACTTCGGCTACGGCTGGGCCCTCGCCGGCTTCGAAATCGTCACCATCCTCTCGCTGACCATCCTCCTTTGGTTGGGGACCGAGGAGCACGGACGCAGCTTTCTCTTGCACCCGCCGCGCGAGCCCGCCGCCTAGTTCTTGGCTTCGCTCAGAATCGCCACGCCGTACTGCGGCAATTCCACCCGGTCGCTTGTCCGCCGTTCCAAAAGCGATTGCATGGGCCGGGGAAGCGCCACGGTTTGCGTGGCTGCTCCAAAATTGATCAGCACAAAGACTGCTCCTTTCGGCCCCACGCGCCGATTCACTTCGATCCCGTCGGGCACCGGCCCGAATGCGGCCGTGACCCCGCTGGCCTTTGTCATCCATTGCGCCGCCGCCGCTGTCAGGTCGTCGCTCAACACTCCGCCGACGTATGTGATTTGTCCGTGGCCGTATTTCCGGCTGACCACCGCGGGTTGTCCGTCGAGCCACCCGTTGCTCTTCCCGAACCGCAGCAATACCTCCGCGTCCGCCGCGGTCGTCTTCAGATATTCCGCCCACACCGATATCTCGCCGTTGCCCAGCGACCCGCTTGCCGGCACAGCTTTTTCCAGCGCGTAGTACTGTTCCACCTGCCCACCCCCAGCTTCGGCAAGGTATCCCGGCTGGCGCGTCGTTACTAGCGCATTAAACTCATCTTTCAGCCCAGAGCGCGGCCCCAGCACCAGCTGCCCGCCGTTCTTAACGTACTCCAATAGACGCTCCGCGCGATCCTTGGGGATCAGGTACAAATCCGGCGCAACAACCAGCTTGTATTGTGCGAGCGAAACGTCCGGGCTCACGATATCGATCGACTGCGCGATCTTTCGCAGCGTCCGGTAATAGCTTTTCAGAATCGTGGACTGGTCATACTTTTCCGTGTGTTTCTGCCAATTGATGGCCCAACGGCTCTCGTAATCGGCGAGCAGCGCCACCTCCGACACCACGCGCGTATCGCGAAACGCCCCTTGCACATCCGCGAACTCCTTCGCTGTCTGCGCGACCTCCGCCAGGAGCGGCACGGCTTCCCCATCCGGGCCCACCAGCGTCCCATGGATCTCTTCCTGGCCATTCAGCGCGCTCCGCCATTGCCAGTAGCTCACTTCATCCGCGCCGTGCCCCACGTCATGCCACGCCATCGCGCGCACTTCGCCCTTGTCGAGCGAATTGTTCAGCGCCGACCAGTTCACCGTGCCTGGTTGCGTCTCGATTACCCAGAAATTCTCGCGTTTCAGCCCGCGCATCGCGTCGTGGCTGATTCCGTTGCTGTTCGGATCGAGATGCCCCGTGCCCACATAGTCGTCCCAAGCCACAAACGTCAGCGGCTTCGTGATCACGTAGTGATCGATGGGATCGAATCCATAGCCCATGAAGTTGCCGGTGATAAACTGGCGCGGCTCCGCGTGCGCCCGGATCGCGTCAATCTGGTTTTGCTGGTACGCCGTCCACGCGTACGTCACGAAGCGCTGCCAGTCCAGCCGCAGTCCCGGATTGTGCTCGCCCACCGGTATCGGGACCTCTTCCCAGTTGTCGTAGGTCTGGCTCCAGTAAGACGTCGTCCAGTGCGTATTCAACGCCTCCATCGTTTTGTATTTCGCCTTCAGCCATTCCTGGAACTGCCGCCGCCCTTCCTCGTTGTACGACATCAGCGCGTACCCGTATTCATTGTCAATCTGCCAGCCCACGACGTTCGCGTCGCGTCCGAATCGTTTCGCCATCTCCTCGGCGATCCGCCGGCAAAATTCGCGGTATTTGACGGAGGTCACCGAGCCGTGCGCGCGTGTTCCGTGCGTCACCCGTTGGCCGTCTTGCTCCACCCGCAGCGTCTCGGGATACTTCTGCGTCAGCCACGCCGGCGGAGCCGCCGTCGGCGTCCCCAGCACGATGGCAATGTGGTGCGTCTCGGCCGCCCGAACCGCGCGTTCCAGCCAGTCAAAGTCGAAGCGCCCCTCCGAGGGCTCCATGCGGCTCCACGCAAACTCCGCGATGCGCGACACGTTCAGGTGCGCCGCCTCCATCATCCGCAGGTCCGTCTCCCAGCGTTCCTCGGGCCATTGCTCCGGATACCAGTCCGCGCCCATCAGCAGTGCGTTCCGTCCCGGCAACTGCGTCGGCGGAGTCTGCTGGCCCGAATCCGCCCGTGCCGGCGAAACTGCCGCCAGAGCAATCCATCCGGCTACGACCAGGAGCATGCAACGGTACACGCGCGGAGAAACCATCTTTCCCTCCATTTTTCCTGCAACTTCGCACCTCAGAGAGTGATACTCACCTTCTTGCCGGAATATGTCACCGTTTTCTCAGGGTTCACCGTGAGCGCCGGGCCTGCCCCGTGTCCCTCCCCGGCAATCACGATGCGAAATGTTCGCGACTCCGGCATCCCCCGGAATGTTCCGTCGCGTTCGCCGATCGTCAGCGTTCGGGAACCGTCGTCCCACGAGAAGGGAATCGTCGCCCGCATTCCACGTTCGTAGTTGTATGTGTCCCCTTCATCTTCATAGAGAGTGAAGGTCCCGTTTGCGCCGCCATACACGCGAATCTCCAGCGGGTCCCCCGGCTTTTCCATCGCGTACTCGATGTCCGGGCCCAGCGGCAGAATCGATCCCGCCCGCACAAACAGTGGCAAGCGATCGATCGGTGCCGCGGCATCGATGGCCCGCCCGCCTTCTACCCTCGCACCGGTCCAGAAGTCGTACCACTTCGCTTCGGGCAGGTACACCCGCCGCGTCGTCGCCCCCGGTTCCACCACAGGATTCACCAGCAGCGACGGCCCGAACAGGAATTGATCGGAAACATTTTGCGCGCGGACGTCCGTGCGGAAATCCATCACCAGCGGTCGCAGGATCGTGTAGCCCTCGTTTGTCACTTTCCACGCCAGCGAATAGATGTACGGCATCAACCGGTAGCGCAACTGATCGTAACTTGTCAGGATCTTCTGCGCCTCCGGCCCGTACGACCAGATTTCGTTCTGGTTCGTCGTGCGTGTCCCGTGCGCCCGGAAAATCGGGCTGAACACGCCGAACTGGAACCACCGGATATACAACTCTCGGTATTTCTCATCGTCGGGATTCGCCGTCACGAACCCGCCGATATCCGTCGTCCAGTAGGGAATCCCCGATACCGAAAGGTTCAGTCCCGCCGGAATCTGCCGCCGGAATGTCTCCCAGTTCGGGTTCACGTCTCCCGACCACACCGCCGCCGCATTGCGCTGGCTGCCCGCATAACCTGACCGCGACAGGATAAACACGCGCTTCTGCTCTGACGCGGCTCGCTGCCCTTCATAGACCGCCGTCGTCGTCAACAGCGGAAACTCATTGGCATACCGCGCGCCGTTCCCCAGCGCCACCTTGTGCGTCGCCAGTAGCGTCGTCTCCTGCCCTTCCGTTTCCGGTTCGGTCGTGTCCAGCCACCACGCGTCCGCGCCGATCCTGAACAGCGCGTCATCCATCAGTTTCCAATAGTATTTGCGGGCATCGGGATTGAACGCGTCGTACAGTGCCTGGCCCACCGGATGGAACCCGCCCGCCTTTGTTTTTTCGATGAAAAATCCTTTCTTGTCCATGTCGTCATACACCGGCGAGCCCGGCCGGAAATACGGCCACACCGAAAACATGATGTGCACGTTTTCTTTGTGCAGCGTGTCGATCATTCCTTTGGGATCGGGATAATTCTTGTTGAACACCGGTTCGCCCATGATGTTCCACCAGAACCAGTCCTGCACGATGTTGTCCAGCGGGATATGTTCCTGCCGGTATCGCGCCGCAATCGTTTCCAGTTCTTTCTGCGAATCGTAGCGGTTCTTGCATTGCCAGTAGCCGTACGCCCACTTCCCGAACAGCGGCGCCCGGCCCGTTAGTTCTCGATAGCTCGCCACGATCTTGTCGAAGTCCGGCCCGTACAGGAAGTAGTAGTCGATCGAGTCGGCCACCTCTGAACTGATGTACAGCGCATGCACAAAGCGGTTATTGAATCGCGTGCGCGAGCCGTTGTTCCAGAAAATTCCGTAGCCGTTGCTCGACAGCAGGAACGGCACGGAAATATTCGTGTTGTCCTGCGAAATGTCCACCGATTCGCCGCGATAACTCATCACCCCAGCCTGATGCTGCCCCAGCCCGTAGAAGGCTTCCTGGCTGTCCCACAGGTTCGTGAACCGCTCGGAGCGGAATGTCTTTTCGCCGTTCACCTCCACCGGCGTCAGCATCCGCGTATTCTCTTGCGCAAGCTTGTGCCCTTGCGCGTCGTAGAAGATCATCCCGCTGTCGGCCCGCGCGACTTCGATGCGCAGCAGCTTCGTGCTTAGCGAAATTGCCTTCGGATCGCTCGTCTGCAGTGTGAACTCGCCTTTCGGCCAGCTCGTCTTCACAACCAGGAAATCCGCATGCTGTGGCACTTCCCGCGTCATCGAATAGACCACGCGTACAATCGCATCGTCGCACACCTGCAATCGCAGGAAGCCGCGGGCCAGCACGATCACCGCGCCGTCGGGCTGCGCCTCCACGCTTTGCACCCCGTTCACCGGCATCCACTGCGCGGCCACCGGCGATGCCTCAAACCAGACACACACCAGAATTGCTGCTGCGATCAGGCGGGACACGATTCGCATGGCGGTGGGACGCTCCGTTTACTTCACGTTTCCGTTCGCGGTCGAGCGATGACCGCTCTTGTGACTTTCGCACCGGGCCCTCTTCCATTGCAAGCGTTTCTGCAGTCCCAACACGCCGCTCGTCCTCGTCGGCCAGGTCCCGGGAGCGTTTCTTCTTGCGACAGAATCTCCACCCCGCGTCTCCCGCTCGTTTGGAGCCCCTTCGCGCCCTGTGTTACTATAAAAAACTGTCTCGGTTTTCCCTTGCGCGCCCTTAGCTCAGCTGGATAGAGCGTCTGGCTACGAACCAGAAGGTCGGGAGTTCGAATCTCTCAGGGCGCGCCACTTCTTTTGAAGAAACGCTAGTTTCAGAGCTTCCGTTCGATTAGCCGCGCTTCGTTTAGCCCCTGGCTTAACTTATAGCGGATTTCCGCTTCTTCGACGTGAGGAGCCGAGCTTGTCGCTATGCGCTCTAGAGCACGTGGCTCCTAGGGCCGTTTCCGGGCTGGCTGGTACGAACTTGGACGGTTTGCGCGTTAATCAGGCGCGACGTGTTCCTCCGCCTTCATCTACAATTTGCCTGAGGGCAACAAGTTGATTCGAGATGAATCAGTGGCGCAACAAATTAGCGAGTTGATGCTTGAATACTCCGAGCGCATCAACGAGTCGATACGGTTGGTTCAGGAAAAATGCTCGCCGGAGGAATTTAAGACCTACCGACTAGCTGCCGCAAAGGTTATGGGCGAGATGTTCTTGGAGGTAATGAACCCGCTGTACCGCGAACACCCTGACTTAAAGCCAGAGGGTCTGGACTAGGCGTAGGCTAGTACGAACATGGGCGGTTTCCCCGTTAATCAAGATGTAAAGGTGACCCGGCACAGAATCAAGCTCTTTGGCGTCTATTGCTATAGTGGAGTTGCACCCCTGGGACCAACGCTAGCCTCACGCGAATGCTGTGGACCGAAGCCGCATGTTCGAAACAAATGATTGCAGCCAAACGACGGTCGGAAATTCTGGCAGCGACTATCTATCTGAGCGCGGCGCTTTTTATGCTTTTGTACCTTCGGCTTTATTTCTATTGGATTCGAGATATGTGGGCCGACAATCTCCAGGAAATTGTTCCGCTGCTCGGGGCGGCGATGCTGCTCGTTTCCTCAATTCGCGTTTTTATGGTGCGCAGGTTTGCCGACGTTATAGCGTTAGCTGGTGCGATTCTCGCTTGGCCTTATTTCCGGCTCGCCGCATTCCCTCGGTACACATTTAGTCCATGGCTCGCATTTAATTTGCCTGGCGAGAGTTCCGAGATACGCTCCGCGTTCTTGGTTTCGACTTTGGTCATCTTGACAACTAGCTTGATGGTCGCCGCAACTGCCTATTCGGTGCTGCGTTTGACGCCGAGAACTTGGTCCAGTGGAGGACTACCGCTGCGTGACCGCGCATGGCCCGCGTCCGTCTTAACCTTCTTATTCACGGTTGTTTGGTATTTCAGCGCTGTCACACCGTATCAGATTCCCATTTTTGATATTCATCAGAATCTTCCCTACATTTCCATGGTGCACGTCGAGAAGCACGGTTTGCAGCTTCATGAGACCAGCTTGGCCATTTACCGTGATGGGCAATTCTATCTTGCGCAAAACGAGCGCAGGCTCTTCCAATACAGCTTTCGGAGAACATTAGCTACAGGAGTACTTACAGAAGATTGTTTTCAGCTCTTTCATGACTTGGCAAACTCACCGCCGGAATTGAATGGCTCCGATGTTTCGTCTTACGTTCCGCCCAAGACCTGGAACGCAGACCGCTGGTTTGTCTTTATTCAGGGAAAAGCTGGGCGAAAGCCCATTAAAAAAGATGTATCGGTCGTACCAGAGCAGCTACTCGGCTTATTCCAGAACGCACAGAAGCTGCCGCAGGAGCGGACGCGACTGGAAACTGCTAGAGACGCTTGCCTTGGTTTCTGCTACGACCCCACTTATTAGCTGTCAACTCCTAATTAGTCGATAAACCAATTGAAGTCCTGATGCCTCAATGGATGGTTACCCCGTTAATCAGGACCGCGTGCAAGCTGCGACTCCACTTCTAGCTAACGATTCCTGAGGCTCATCAGAAATCGCACTAGGTTCTTAATTAGAACGATGGCAACAGAGAGTAGACCAACCAAGAACGCAAACATCCCGATGAATTGGCCGAATCGAAATATTGGGATGTAACGGTCGCCTTCGGTATCCGACAAGGCCACCGCCACCCGCAGGCTGACCAAATACAAAATGACACCACCAAAAAGAGTTAGAAGGGCTGCCCCCCAGCCTCGCAGTTTTGGCAAAACGTGCCTCCTGCTAGGGCATGATTATAACTCTCGCCCATCTCCTCGCTGTGTCGGAAGAGTCTCTGCCGACTCCTTCTTAGTAGGTTTCCCGCCAGCTTGGGTCCTGATACCTCAATGGGCGGTTTGCCCGTTAATCAGGAGCGTGCGCGACAAAATTACAATTCCATCCGCTTCGCGTCTAATATAGTCGAAGCAACGGAGGTGCTGCTCATGGGAACCCAGACCACCTACTACGAAGATGATACTGGAGCTAAGGTCACCGACACGTGCGTAACGATTGGAGACAGCGCGTACTCGACCGCAAGCATTGCGTCTGTGACCACGGCGGTTCAAAACCCCCGAAGAACCAAACTGATAATCGGAGCAGTTCTGGCATTGGCCTTCCTGTTTTTTGGTTGGGCGAGTGGTGCTTACAACTGGTCCATTTTTGGCGTCATCCTGTTGGTCCTCTGCGCCACTGCATATCTCGCAATGAAGCCGACATGGTTTTTGCAGATAACAACGGGGTCGGGTGAGACTTCTCCTCTCCGCTCAAAGGACGCCGATAAGATTTCAGCGATTGCTCGCGCAATTGGCGATGCCATTGCTCATCGGCCCTAAGCCTCAACCGCATTTCATCTAACCAAGATGTTCGCAGTCCCGTGAAGCCGAGGTCTACCTAACTCCCGAGAAGTCGGCAAACCGGAAGCTGAGGGTCCTGATACCTCAAAGAACGGTTTGCCCGTTTATCAGGACTTGGGAGATTTTTCCGCGCAAGGCTGCGGCGGAAACCGTTGCGAAAGCTCGAGACTGAATCGCTTCTGCCACTGTTGCCGGTTGTTCCGGTGAATGACGAGTGCCAACACCCGGTTTGTCGCGAAGCTGGTGCAGTCGCTTAGGACACCCACATCGCGCATAAACCGTGTTTTGCTGGAACCTGCCCGCTTTCGAGTTCGTCCTACTTGCCGGCTTCCTGGGCCTCGATCTTCTCGATAACGATCGCCTTGGAACCGCCCCGCTGGTACACCTTGCCCGTGGCCGTCACTTTGTTTCCTGCGTAGGGTAGAAGCTTTGGGTTCTGGCCGCTCGACGGCGTGGTTTCCGCGATCGGCCAATAAATAGTTCCATCTTCTGCCAGAATTACTAGCGAAGAACCTGCGTTCGCGCAGGTTACCGCGCACTGTTTGCTGATAGGCTTGTCGAGGGCCTTGGTGAAGGCGCACGCGGAATCCAGGACGTAGCCCTTCACGGTCACTGTGGGAGCGTCAGCGGCAACGGCATACATGGCCGCGGCCAGAACCAGAGCGACTGCCGCGGCCTTCGAAACAACCGGCTTGAGTTTCATTTCTTAATCCTCCTGTCTGCGACCATCAGGCTTGCGGCTGCGACTCTAGTCCAAGCGCGCCCCGCGGTCATTAATATTTTTGCAGTATTGCTGGTTCCCGCTCCGCTTCCCCCCTTTTTCCACCGTGCCCTGCCCTTTGCGTGCCCTCCGCCGGTTGACATTGCTCCTCTCAATCTATACACAAGGGCAATCACATCGAGGGGGATACGCCCTTATGCCAATGCGTTCGTTTGGTCTTCTCCTTTCCGGGTTGATGCTCACGGTCCTGCCCTTGCACGCTCAATCCCTGGATGGAGTATGGAAGAGCCGGGGTTATGGCGACGTTTTCGAGATTAGTGGGTCTACCGTTAAATCCTTTCAGGTGACCTCCACCACCTGCGTTCCAGGCTTCACAGGCCAACGCGATCCGGCGGCCATTGCGGGCAGGGAAGCGACGTTTACCCATGACAGTAGTGAGGTGTTTTTCATCCGCTCAGGCGGTAACCGGGATCACAAGCTGCTGCATAACGAAGGCTCGGCTTCCGACGTCAGGCTGGATCGCCTCTCCCAACTGCCCGCAGTGTGCGACCATCCCACACCTAACACTCCCGCCGGCAACTTTGAGATTTTTACCCGCACCTGGGCCGAGAATTACATCCTTTTCGATCAGAAGAACGTCGATTGGCCCGAGGTGGTTCGTGCCAATCAGACGAAGGTTCGGCCGGAGACGACGCCGGCCGAGCTGTACGACATCCTCGTGGCGATGATCGAGCCACTGCACGATCGGCATACATATATCGAAGCGCCGGATCTCAAGCGCGACTTCTCGACTTACCGGCCGGGAACCGATCGCATCATCAAAGGGAATACTCGCGAGTTCTTTACCAAGACGCTCCCTGCTCTCTGGGAGATCACTGATAAAGCCTATCTCAAGGCGCCTCTGCGCAAATGGTGCCAGGAGAAGGTGCAGTACGGTCATATTAATGAGACGACTGGTTATCTGCGGATCATCTCTTTCTCTCACTATTCGGATACTCCGGGCTTCGCGGCTGGACTGAAATCCCTGGAGGCCGCACTCGACGAGATTTTTTCCGATCCAAACCTGAAGGCCCTGGTGATTGACGTCCGTATCAACTTTGGCGGAGAGGATCCGTATGGATTGGCCATAGCGTCCCGCCTCGCCACTCGCCCCTATGTCGCTTACACCAAGGTGGCGCGGACGGATCCGGTGGATCGCAACAAGTGGTCGCCCGGCGACCCAAGCGAGGTCCGTCCTGGTTCGCGGCCAGGTTTTCACGGTCCGGTGGTGGAGTTGACCGGGCCGCTGACCATTAGCGCCGGCGAGACTTTCACTCAGGCCTTGATGGGGCGTACCCCACGCGTCGTCCGGGTGGGCGAAAACACACAGGGTGTGTTTTCCGATGTGCTTGGGCGAGATCTGCCGAATGGCTGGAGCTTTGGCCTGCCCAACGAAGTGTTTCGCACGGCGCGGGGCGCAACCTTTGATGGTCCTGGCATTCCGCCCGATGTCAACGTTCCCGTCTTCGCGGACGGTGACGTGGAGGCAGGGAGAGATCCTGCGATGGCAAAGGCACTCGAGTTACTCCAACAGAAATGACACTGCCCCTCCCCAGTATTGGGTGGGAGCTTTAGCTGCGTCATATCTCGGCGACATCGTTGGACCATCTGGTTGGGGTGCAGCTCTAAACTGATGAAGTCGGCTGTGGGTGCCGCACCCTTTGTGCGTTTTGCTTTCGAAACGTGCGTTCTTTAGATTAACCTGCATGCTCGGTATCGTTCGTCTTTCCCGTTGGCTTACTCTCGCTAGGAGACTCTGAAAATGCGCTCACGACTGCTTCCTTTCTCCGCTATGGCCCTGCTCGCACTGTTCGGAACCCGTGGAGCTGGCCAGGAAACTCCCCCGAACATCACCAAAGAAGACTTGGCGAAAAATAACAAGCTCTTTATCGAACTCGCTACCAAAGCCCTTCACTGGGACGAGCCCACCGATCCCCTCAAAATCGTCGGCCCCCTCTACTTCGTCGGCACCCGCGGCCTCAGTTCGTGGCTTTTCGTTACCCCCGAAGGATACATTCTTCTGAATACCGGAACTCCCAAGTCCGGTCCCCTCATCGCCGACTCCATTCGCAAACTCGGCTTTAAGCCCGAACTGATCAAAATCATCATCAACGGCCACGGGCACTCCGACCACGCCGGTGCCTTCGCCTACATGAAACAGCTCACCGGCGCGCAGATCGCCGTCATGGAACCGGACGTTCCCATGGTGGAAGATGGTGGCAAGAGCGATTTCCACTACGGCAAAGATTGGCAGGTGATGGGCCAGCCACTCGTGAAGGTCGATCGCATTCTCCGCAGCGGTGACACCGTCAAATTGGGCGACGTCATTCTCACTGCGTACAACACTCCCGGCCACACACGAGGAGCTACCACATGGGTCACGACTCTCGTCGACGCCGGCAAAGCTTATCAGGTCGTATTTCCCGACGGCGCTGGCTTCAATCCCGGCTACCAGATTGCTAACCCGCAGGAATATCCCGGCATCAATCAGGATTATCGCGACACCCTACACTTCTTGGAGAGCCTGCATCCCGACATCTGGCTCGCCCACCATACCGAATATTTCGACTTGGACGACAAGCGTAAACTCGCTGCCGCCCAGGGCATCAATGCATGGGTCGACCCTGAAGGCTATCGGGAGTGGGTCGCCGGTAAACGCCGCGCCTTCGAAGACGAGGTTGACTCGGAATTGGGCGTCAAAAAACCAAAGTAGCCAAACTGAATCTGCGAAGCCTCCCTCGCTTCCCGGGATTCCGCGCGCATCACCGCTCGCGCCCATTCCTTTCTGTATCTTTTGATTATTTTATGATAATATGAGTAGTTATATAAGTTGCCGGCTGGACCGGTAACGGGTCGCTCTTTGGCTCGCCGCTCTTTGACAAACCGAATTCCTGTGCGCGTCTTGGCCGCGCTAACCCCAATCATTCCCGCACTTACGCCCGAAACCATGCCTAAGTCGAATTATTCCCGCACTTACGCGACCCCCCTGGGGTGGGGGTGCTGCGACAACCATCTCGCCACCTGGCCCTCGCTCTTCACGGCTTTCGCCGCCCCGTCCAACTCCAGTGATATGCTTAACTTAATCTTCCTCTCGCTCAGGTGACCTCACGTGAACCGTTCCTTGACACGAGTCTGCGCTTCGGCGCTTCTGCTGTTCGCCCTGCTCCCCTCCTCGGGGGCTGCCAAACTGCGTATCGCCGTTTGTCAGATCCTCGTCATCGACGGCGATCGCGAGGGCAATTTCCGAAGGGTTGAATACGCGCTCGAAACCGCTCGCGCCCATCACGCGGACATCGCCACCTTTCCGGAATCATCCATTCTCGGCTGGGAAAATCCGGAAGCGCACAGTCTGGCGGCGCCGATTCCCGGAGCGGACAGCGACCGTATCGCCGCCCTGGCGAAACAGTACGGGCTGATGATTGCGATTGGGCTCGACGAAAAGGATGGCGACAAGCTCTATGATTCCGCCATTCTTGTCGATAAGCGTGGCAAGTTGCTCTGGAAGCATCGCAAGCTGAACGTGCTTCCCGAACTCATGGATCCTCCCTACGCGCCGGGAAATGCCGACAGCATCAACGTGGTGGACACCGAATTCGGCCGAATCGGCGTGGTCATCTGCGCCGACACGTTTTCCGACGTATATGCCAACCGCATCGCGGCACTCAAACCAGACTTGATGCTGGTGCCCTACGGCTGGGCGGAAACCGTGGACAAATGGCCGGCTCATGAACGCGACTTGGAGAAACTGGTCATCAGCCGCGCGAAGATCTGGAAATGCCCGGTCGTCGGCACCGATCTGGTTGGGGAAATGACCCACGGCCCTTGGACCGGTCGCACGTATGGCGGGGGCAGTGTCGTCGTGGACGGTTCCGGAAATGTACTGGCGATTCTTCGAGACCGCGACACCGATGTTCGTGTAATTGACTTGCGCCTGCAAAAGCGCTGACGCCGTCTACTGCTTCACGGACGTGAGGAGTTGAATGGCCACTCCGCGGCGGCCCGGCCCCAAGAGCTCCACCCGCACCACCTGCGCGATGTACTCGCGGTCGCCCGCATCCCGCGGTGTGTGGTACGGCAGCGTGACCATCACGCGCATCCCTTCTTCGTAGTGCTCCCGCGGCGTCAGGAAATAGAACCCTTCACGCGAAACGTTGCTCGTGCTCGTGATTTCTTCAAAGAACTCGCCGCGAGGAATCGATGGAACGAGCCGGACAGGCTGGCTCATGACCACACGGCGGCTCCGGCGGTGATACGGGCGGACGGATGACTGCATAAGAGAATCAGACCACCGTTTCGCGCCCGGCGGCGCGCATGTGCCGTTCTAAATACCTACTGAGTTGCTAACGAGTTAACAGTGGTTCCCTTTACCGTCCGCTTACATCCGTTCTCCAGACCAGCGCAGCCGCGGCGCGCTTGCCCTACACAGGAAAGCAGTGCCGTTGCGCATGTATACTTGTCCGTTTCAGGCACTCCGGCCGAGGGCAACGATGCGATTCGCCGATTGCGCCCGTGGCACCTTCACCGTGACCGACGGCGCATGGGGCACGGAACTCCTGCAGCTTGGTGCGCAACCCGCTGAATGCATCGACGCGTGGAACTTGACCAATCCGGGGCTGGTCCGCAAGGTCGCGGAGAGTTACGTCGAGGCGGGCAGCCGCGTCATCCTGACCAACACCTTTCGCGCCAACCCCGCCAGCCTGGCGCAGTATCAACTTCTGGAAAAGTGCGGTGACATCAACCGCGCCGGCGTGCGCATCTCGCGGGAAGCGGCCGGCGGCCGGGCCCTGGTGTTCGCCTCGATCGGCCCAAGCGGAGCGAAGCTGGCGGCCGGCGATGTCACGCCAGCGCAACTCCATTCTGCATTCTCGCACCAGGCCCACGCCCTCGCGTCCGAGGGTCCCGACGCGCTGCTGATCGAGACCATGATCGACCTCGAAGAGGCGCGTATTGCGGCGCGGGCCGCCCTAGCAACTGGGTTGCCCGTTATTGTCTCCTTCGTTTTCGGCTCTGGCCAGGGAAGGAACCGCACTCTGACTGGCGCTACGGCGGAGGATGTGGCAGCGGCTATGGCGCACGAGGGGGTTCACGGTATCGGAACCAATTGCGGAACCGGCATTCGCGAGACCATTGCGGTCTGCCGGCGCCTGGCGCATGCCTGCGAACTGCCGATCTGGGTCAAGCCCAACGCCGGGCTTCCCGAATTGTTCGATGGGGCGCTTAAGTACGGAATCACGCCGCACGAGTTCGCGCAAGCGGCGCAGCGCTTTCGCGAAGCCGGGGCCACGTTTCTCGGCGGCTGCTGCGGCACGACGCCGGATTTCATTCGCGCACTTGTTCGCAGCTTGAGGCCCTAGCCAGAAGGTCTACCAGGTTGCGGTGGTGATGGAATGCGCCGGCAACGACAGATGGAGCGTCTTGCCCTTGGACTCGAGATTGATTTCCTTGCTTTCTTCGAGGCTGTTGAGCAACTCGGCGACATAGCCGCCTTCCGGCGTCTGGAAAGCCATCACGCGAATGCCATCGGCTTTACCGGCGGTCTCTATGCGCACGGCGCCGGGTCGCACGAACTTGCTGAAGTGCGCGAGATAGTAGTAGGTGCCGGTGTAGGTGATCTCGTGCGTGAACTTGTTGATGATCACGACAGGGTGCTGCGAATTGGGGTCGGGATTGCCGTGAACTGGGGAGATGGCCCACGGTCCGCCATTCTCGTCCAGAATGGCATTCCAGTAGAGCCAGGCTGACGTACCGGCTTCCAGATCATTGAAAATAACGTTGCCCCAGACGTCCCCGTCGTCGAACTCATAAACCGGGAGAATCTTGGTGGTGGGATACCCCGCCTCGTAGGCGTAGCAAAGCTCATCCATCCAGAAAGGGAAGTCGGAATACCTCTTCTCGACTTCGGCGATCTTATCGTAATTCTTGAAATCGTAGCCGTGATAAGCCACGACGGAGATGAATTTGCGCGTGGCTGGATCGTCGAGCACCTCGTGGTAGCGCTCATAGGCCACGATGCGCTCCGGTGCTTCGCTCATCATCAGTTTTGTGCTCAAGCCAGATTTCTGCAAAGCTGGGCCAACGAAATCGCGGAGGAGAACGTTGATCTCGGGGTATGAAATCTTGGTGTAGACCTCTTCCGGCTCGTTAAAAAGGCTCAGATAGTCGACGACGATGCCACGCTTCTTGTATTCCTCGAGATATTTGATGAAGTACTGCGCGAGCGCGGGGTAATACTTCGGTTGGACGGATTGATGGGTGTTGACGTTGTAGAGCATCCAGTCCGGCGGATAGTCGATCGGAGCCTGCAAGGCGAAGTTGCCGTACTTGCGGGCACGCAGAATGTAAGTTCCCACACCGTTTGGACCGAAATCGCGAGCGACGGAAAAGTGTTTTAGGTCGACGTCGTCAGGCGTGTCGTCGTAAGTGAACCAAGGTCCGGCGGACTGGAAATCCGTTCCGCCGAGAGGCGTCTTCATCGCCGTGTAGCCGGCGCCCGTCTTGGGATCGAAAAGCGCGCGCAGGACATCCTCCTGCTTGTCGGGCGGGAGTGAATTCAGCACCATCAATCCGGCCTCCATG
>Ga0335082_10001558_pt1 | contig 24456 bp, 22 predicted proteins | sample Lox_Sample_41_FD_206718 | JGI IMG/M metagenome (GOLD analysis project Ga0335082, IMG submission 206718) | Soil microbial communities from Loxahatchee National Wildlife Refuge, Florida, United States - Lox_Sample_4.1 | ecosystem: Environmental > Terrestrial > Soil > Wetlands | place: USA... | reverse complement strand
GCTACGTTGCCGGGCTGCCCTTCTTCCGCCACACGGTGGGAGGGGATCTCTTCTTCAGCGCCGTCTTGTTCGGGCTGCCGGTCGCCTATGCCGCCATCACGCGCTGGCTGAACCGGCCGCACGGCAAGATCGCGGCCGCCTAACCCAGTCTCAGCAGGCAGGCGGTAACGGGTTTCCTGGAACGCGGGAGGGGTTCTGCGCCCTCCGCGGATTTTCTCAGGGATCTGGTGGCTAGGTTGTCTTCGACTGTGGCGCCGACGCCTTCTTCGATTTCCTCCGGCGCCATAACCACACAACCAATCCCACCGCCAATGCCAGCAAGACCCAGCGGAAGCGGTGCGCGATGATTTCGCCGCCCCACTGCACGACCTTCGGACCGAACCTCAGGGTCAGAAATCCGAGAATCAGGAACCGGCAGAACCGGCCGGCAAATATCGCCAGCAGGAATCGGCCAAAGCTCATCTCGAACGCCGCCGCCGACAGCACGACCGCTTTGAAAGGAGTTGGTGGCGGGAGCATGGCCGGGAGCATCAACGCCAGGAATTCGTGCTTGTTGAAAGACGCATGAATCTTCTCGAAGCGCTCGGGAGACAACTTCTTCCGCAGCAGCACTTCACCGCCTGTGTAGCCAATGATGTAGAGGACGACGCTGCCCATCGCCGATCCTGCTGATGCCAGTGCCACATACAACAGGAACCGGCTCGGGTCTTTGTAGATGTATCCGGCCACGATCGGATCCATGGGCAGGCCCATGAATGCCGCGTCCACGGCGGCAATGGCGAACACGCCCCAGATCCCGAGCGGTGCCAGCAATCCCCAGATCCATTTCCCGTAGGCGGCGAAGATGTGCTTGATGGTGTTCAAGGTAGTCGTTAGCCGTTGGTCGCTAGTCGCTAGGTGTTCTGAATGTCGTACTTGGTTGCCGGTCGATTACAACTCTGACCTTTGTTCGACCACTGGAATCCCATGCAACTCGCGAGCGACCAACGACTGGCGACTGGTTTCAATGTCCCGTCTTTCCCTCCAGCAGGTCCAGCATATGGGGCAACAGGTCGATCACCGAAGCCAGGGCATCCACCGCTCCGGCCGGACTGCCGGGCAGATTCAGAATCAAACTCGCACCGCGGGTGCCGCACACCGCCCGGCTCACCGCCGCGAACCGGGTCTTCTTCATACCGGCCGCGCGCATCTGCTCGGCGACTCCATCGACCAGGCGGTCGCACACTGCGCGGGTCGCTTCCGGCGTAACATCGCGCGGCGCGACGCCGGTTCCCCCGGTGGTAACCACGAGTCTCGCCGACCGGCAAAGCTCGATCAGCTTGTCCCGGATTGCCGTTTGCTCGTCGGCAACGACACTACGCACAGACACGGAAAAATTCCGGCGTTCCAGGGCTTCTGCCACGGCGGGTCCGGAAAGGTCGGTCTTTTCACCCCTCGAACAGGTGTCGCTGACAGTGAGAACTGCGGCGGGAACCCGCTCACATGTCGAGGAGGACATCTTCTCCCTCAGTCGCGTCGCGCCGGGCTTCATCCAGCAGGCGCAACCCTTCCATGAGCAGGCCTTGCGTATTCAGAGTCGTGGTTTCTTTTGTAGTTTTACCGTCGAAATTGACTTCGAAATTGCCTTCCGTCCAGCGCAACACTTTGAAGACGGCTTCGTCTCCGCTGATCGATCCGTAGGCGGCGTGCTTCACCTGGCCGTTGCTGAAGAACATCTCGCACTTCTCGTCGCTGTTGGTCATGGTCAGAGAGCAGCTCTTGCGGCCCATCTCCAGCGACTGCACCAGGTCAACCACGTTCATCTGCGCCAGGCTTCCGCGCAGGATGCCATCCGAGGGCGCGGCCTTCGCCATTTTCTCGAGCGCGATCCGGTCGATCACACGCTTGATTCGTTGCGTGGCGTCCTTCAGGAAAAACGGTTTCTCGATGTAGTCTTCCGCGCCTTCCTGGTGGGAGAGGCGCTCGCTGATCTCCGACTTGCTCGCCATCAGGATCACGGCGATGCCCGTGGTCGCCGGACGGCTTTTCAGTTTCTCCAGCAACTGGCGCCCGTCCATCCCCGGCATGCGGTAGTCGCTGATCAGCACATCCGGCGTGTCATCCACCGCCTTGAGCAGCGCGTCGGCTGCATCACTTGCGGTCGCCACTTCCGCCAGCGGAGTAAGAGCCTGCTTGAGCATACCCAGGACCATCGGATTGTCGTCGACCAGCAGGACTTTGACGTTGCTCGGCATAGGGACGCCTAGGTACGTTTGCGGCGATAGTCGCCGCTCTTGCCTCCCAATTTTCGTTCCAACCTCAACTCGCAGATCTCGATGCCCTTATCGAGAGCTTTGCACATATCGTAGACCGTCAGCGCCGCGATTCCGGCGGCGACCAGCGCTTCCATCTCGACGCCCGTCTCCGCCGTGGTCTTGACTTTTGAGGCAATAGACACGCCATTCTCGCACACGCGCAAGGTCACAGCAATGTGCGACAGCGGTAACGGATGGCACATCGGGATCAGTTCCGCTGTCCGCTTCGCGCCCATGATCCCTGCCGTCCGCGCCACCTCCAGGGGATCGCCCTTCGGGTTCGACGGCAGCGCCCGCAGCACTGCCGGCTTCATCCGCACGAACGCGCTGGCTTCGGCCTCGCGGGCGGTTCTCGTCTTGGAGGAGACGTCGACCATCCGTGCCCGCCCCTTGGAATCGTAGTGAGAGAGTTTCTTTGGCATCAGAGATGAGCGGCGCGAGTCCTCACGCGCCGGCTCGCAAGCGATCACTATCTTACCCTTGCTCCCCGCCCACTCACCGCATCATCACCGGGACGTACTCACCGGCCGCAATCCGCTCCCGACCCGGAGGCACGACGAGGTAGCAGTTCGCTCCCGCCAGCGCCGCAATATCCCCCGATCCCTGCCAGCTGCTCAGCGCAACTCCAACGTTTTCGAACTCTCCTGACAGCACTGCCGGCAAAAAGCGCGTCAGGCCGGTCTTCGTGCGAATCTCGCTCTTCAGTCGAGCCCTCAGAAATACCAAAGGCCTCATCTTCGCCCCGCTCAGCGCATCAATCATCGGCCGGACAAACAGTTCAAATGTCACCATCGTAGACACGGGATTCCCCGGCAATCCAAAGAAATATTTCCTGTGTGGCGCGGACTTGCCCTGGGATGAAGTCGGCGGGGCCGCACCCCGCGACCTTTCGTACGATCCGAACACAATCGGTCTGCCCGGTTGAATGTGTGCTCCGGTGAAGTAGAACTCTGCGCCGAGCGCGCCGAGCACCTGTTCCACCAGATCGTACTTTCCCGTCGATACCCCACCCGCCAGAAGAAGCAGATCCGAGTTGAAGCCTTCCTCGATCCGTGCACGAAGCTGCACCGGCTCGTCCGGAGCAACGGGCAGCAGGACAGGCTCCCCGCCGGCACGCTCAATCTGCGCTGCAAGCGAATACGTGTTCGAATTGCGAATTTGCGACGGCCCTGGAACCTGATCGATGCCGACAATCTCATCTCCCGTCGCCAGCACAGCCACGCGCGGCTTGCGGACGACCTGCAGTGTCGACTTCCCGATCGATGCCGCGATTGCAATCCCCGCGTGATCCAGTCGTGTACCGCGCTCCAGCAAGATCTGCCCGGCGCGTGCCTCGGCGCCTCGCGGAACATAGTTTTCACCGCACTGCGCGCCCCGCTGAATTTCCACCCCGCTTTTGGCCTGGGCGGTGTACTCGACCATCACCACCGCGTCCGCACCCTCAGGCAGAGGTGCACCGGTCATGATGGACGCGGCCTGCCGTGCCCCCAGCGTCAGCGCGCTCGGCACGTCTCCCGCCTTGATCTCCCCGATGACGTCCAACCGCGCCGGAACGGATGCGACATCTTCCGCCCGCACCGCGAATCCATCCCGCGTCGCCCGGGGAAACGGAGGGAAATCGCGATCTGCTGCGAGATCCTCAGCCAGCACTCGGCCGATGGAGGCCAGCAGATTTGTCGCTTCAGACCCGGAGACGTTCAGCCTAGCAGCGTGCTCTTCAACCGTTTGCCGCGCTACCTTGAAACTCACCACGCCGACCGCGGCCTCACTCGCCATCCACCGATCATACGCAGAAAGGCGCCGCCGGAAAATCTGACGGCGCCATGGGTAATGTCTCAGTTTGAGTCCGTCATGTCGACGGCGGGATTCAGCCGCGTGTCCCAGGAATCAAACGTGTGACGTGGAACGGTTCCTGACGAGAGCAGGGACTGTCACACCAGGTTCCTGGCCAGTTCCTGCCCCAGAACGGTCGCGTTGCTGGCAAAGCATAGCCCCGTTTCCAGATCGACCACGCCCGACCGCACCAGTTTTGCGATCTCGCCGTCGAAGTGCTGCATGCCTTCACTCTCGCTCGACTTGATGGCGTCCAGCAGGGTGCGTCCCGGACGCTCGCCCTGCTCGACGCAGTCGCGCGTGCGCGAGTTCGACTTCAGAATCTCGACCACCGCGGTTCGTCCGCCGCCGTCCGCCCGTGGAATCAGCCGCTGGGCAATGATGTACCGGAACGTCTTGGCCAATCGGTCGCGCACCGGCTGCTGCTCCGCCGGGGGAAAGGCCGCGACAATCCGCTCTACGGTCTTCGAGGCATCGACCGTGTTCATACTCGAGAGAACGAGATGCCCGTTTTCTGCGGCTTCAAGCAGGATCTCCAGCGTTTCGCGGTCGTGGATTTCCCCCACCATGATCACCCGTGGCGCCTGCCGCAGAGCCGCGCGCAACGCCAGGGCGAAGTTCGGCGCGTCGCTGTGCAATTCGCGCTGGTGGACCGTCGATTTCTTGTGATTGTGCAGGAATTCGATGGGGTCTTCGACGGTCAGAATGTGGTAGCAATGCGTGCTGTTGATACGGTCGAGCAGAGCGGCCAGCGTCGACGACTTTCCCGATCCGCTCCCCCCTGTAACCAGCACGATTCCATTCCGCACTTGGGCCGCTTCCTCCAACTGGGCAGGAAGCTTCAGCGAGGCGAAGCTGGGAATCGCTGTCGGAATCACGCGCATCACGATGGCGCAGCTTCCCCGCTGGATGAAGACGTTGACGCGGAACCGCGCCATGCCGGGCAATCCGTACGACACGTCGCACGAACCTTGCTCGCGCAACGTGTTGATGGCCTGCTTGTTGGTTCCGATCAGGTCGGCGGCAATGCGCCGCGTGTCGTCCGCGCTGAGTATGCCCACACCGGAGATCTCCACCGCGGTGAGTTGGCCGTGAATCTCGACCTGGGGCGAACGGCCGGGCGAGAAGATCAGATCACTCACCTTCTCCGACGCGCGCAGCATCGCGGCCAGCAGTACCGGTGTCGCCACCAGCTCTGAACCGCTGGCGCCATCAAGGGCAATTGCGATCGGGGAACTCCCCGGAGCAGCCATTTCCAAGACTCCAGAATTGCTGGATTGATGCCACAGGTTGGGAGAGCGGCAAAAGCCGCCGGCACGAATACCTCTACTCTAGCGCGCCGCTGAAGGTCGCGAAACGCACTGATGGCCATGCGACCGAAGTAACTGAAGCGCAAAGGGAAAAGCGGCTCCGAAGAGCCGCTTTTCGAGGTTGCCAGATCAGGAAACGTCCTACTTCTTGGTGGTTTTCTTCTTCGTGCCGTAGCTGGTCTCGATGCTGGCGCCAATGCTGGCCAGCATCTGCTTCGCCGGCTCCGCAAATGGTCCTGTCGGCTGCAGTTCCAGATACTTCTGGAAGGCCTCCGCCGTTCCGGGAGGAGCCACCACCTTGTTGTCCTTGTCCATGGTCTCTTTCCCGATCAGGTTCACACCCTTCCAGTAGTAAGCGTCCGCCCGGCTCGGGTCAGCGGCAATTACCTTGTCGAAGGCCGCAATCGCGTCATCCACTTTGCCGGCATTGGTATACACCGCGCCGATATTGAACTCGTAACTGGCCGAATGTTGCGGATCGAGCGCCATGGCCTGCTCGTATGCTTTCACGGCGTCATCGTTCTTGCCGCTCTTATGCAGCGCGTCCGCCAGATTGTTGTAATACGCCGCCAGGTTCGTGTTGAAGGCAGCATCCTTCTGTTGCGCCGCCGGATCGGTACCCTTCTTTAAGTCGATGGCCTTTTGGTAGTTGGTCATCGCCATCTCGAACCGCTTCTGCTTCTCCGCTGGATCGGTCTGCTTTGGCGCTGACAGGCGGTAGTAATTCGCCAGGTTGAACCAGAGCAGGTCGCGCGAGGGATCCATCTCGGTCGCTTCCGTCATCGTCTTGATGGCGGTATCGAAATCGCCCGTATCGCCCGCGGTCTTGGCGACCTGCAATTTCTCGTTCAGTGCCTTGATGGTCGTGTTCTCCTTGGCGACAGCCGCCTGCTGTGCCTGTGCCGCCTTGACCTGCTCGGCGTTCATGCCGGAACCGGCTGCAGAATTCGCCTGCTCCTTCTTCAGGTCGAAATCGAGCGTCACTTCGTCCGCGCCCACAGTCACGTTGTTGATGTGCCAGATTTCTTTTCCATCCTTGAGGAGCCTGACGTTGTATTTGCCGGGTGTAATGCCCAGTGAAAAGTACTCGCCCTTGTTATTGGTCTTCAGGTTGTATTTCCGCCCGGTCTCGATTCCATTCCATTCCACAACCGCCTGCGGGATGATGTTGCCTTCCACGTCCTTGCAGATACCTTTCACGGTACCCATGGCCTGGGCAAATACCCGCGGAGTGCACAACCCGATCACCAACACGATCAATAGAGAAATAATGAATTGCTTCTTCATCGCTTGCCTCCCGGCATCAAATCCTGATTTACATGAAACTCGATTTCCGTTTCCGCTTTTCGACCGCCAAGGACGCCGCGCGCCCTCGGCAACGGAAAAAGGGAAACTACTACCCGGAATTCCGCACCGTCGCCTCCGTGTACGGAATCGGATCTTCCGCGCCTGCCGCCCGAAACGCCCGCAAGCGCAGGACACAGCTGTCGCAGACGCCGCACGCCCGGTCTTCCCGTTGATAGCAGGACCACGTTAAATCGAACGGTGCGCCCAATTCAAGGCCAAGCGTCACAATCTCCACTTTCTTCATGGCGATCAGCGGGGTGATCACTTTGATCGTTCCTTCCTTCGTCCCGGCCTTCACGACTTCGTTGAACGCCCGGTAATAGGACGGCCGGCAATCCGGGTACCCGGAACTGTCCTGTTCGACCGCCCCGATGTAGATCTTTTCGGCACCCAGCACCTCCGCCCAACTCACCGCAACCGACAGAAAATGCGCGTTGCGGAATGGCACATACGTGACCGGGATATCGGCTCCGATCGCGTGCGATTCCGGCACCGCGATCCTGGCGTCGGTCAACGCTGACCCTCCGATCACACCCAGCGCTTCGTTGCGCACCACCAGGCGGTCGTCAATCCCCAGCCGGTCACAAATGCCTTCAAACGCCCGCCGTTCCCGCGCCTCGGTGCGTTGCCCGTAACTGACGTGCACCGCTGCCGCGTCATCATCGCGCGCGGCCAGCGCCGCGCAGACACAGGAATCCATCCCGCCGCTCAACAGGACAACGGCTCGCCTTCGCTTCCCTGCAAAGTTAGATGTCATCGCGCACGATACCTGCGGAACTGCTGTCTCAGCTTGATTTTATGCCACTTGCACGGCAATCGCTGGCCCGACTTTCCGCCGGGATTTGCAGGACTGCTAAGCTAAGTGTTTCAGCATGCTCCTCTCCCGGGGGCTGAACGATGGCGCCTTCACGAAGCCGCAACGAACAACCACGAAACCCGGCAAAGTCAGAGCCTCCCCCCGTCATGCAGCCAGGGACGTTCCACCCGCCCACTCTGGTGCGACGCTGCATTCCGATCTTCTTGCCGTTACTCATTGCCGTGGTGGTTCTTTTGGTCGAGTTCCCCACGGTCCGCAATGGCTTTGTCGATCTCGACGACAGACCCTACGTCTCCGAGAAGCCCGCCGCAGACGGCTTGACCGGCCAGGCCGTCGTCTTCGCTTTCACCTCCGTGCGACCGATGTACTGGCATCCTGTCGCCTGGCTCAGCCATGAGTTCGATACAGAACTGTTCGGATCTTCTCCGGCCGGACACCACTTCACGAGCGCGCTCCTTCATGCCCTCGCGGCGGCCATGCTCTATTTTGTCTTGAGCCGGCTCGGAGCGGGCATGGTTCCCGCGGCGCTTGGGAGCCTGCTTTGGGCGCTCCATCCTTTGCGCGTGGAGTCGGTCGCGTGGATCGCGGAGCGCAAGGACGTGCTCTGCGCATTCTTCTTCCTTGCTGCCGTAGCGCTCTATCTGCGCTACGTGAGACAGACGTCCAAGCAACTCTTCGCGGCATGGACATGCTGCGGAGCGTTGGCGCTGATGTCCAAACCTACTGCCGTCAGCCTTCCGATCGTCCTGCTGTTGTTCGATTTCTGGCCGCAGAGGCGCTCCGTTTCTTTCTTGCGGCTAGCTCTCGAGAAACTTCCGCTCGCCGCCGGGGCACTGGCCGTTACGGTTCTCGCCGTACAAGGGCAGTCGCAAGCGATGTCTTTGACTCCCGTGGCTTCCTTCACGGTTCGACTGGAGAATGCTGCCCTGTCTTACGTCCGCTATCTTGCGAAGATGGTCTGGCCTTTGGACCTCGGCTGCTTCTACCCATTCCATTCCGAGACGGCTATCCGTTGGGGTATTCCCTCCGCGCTCCTGCTTGTGGGAGTCACAGTCCTTGCCATCGTCCACCGCCGGAGTCGGCCGTGGTTCCTGGTGGGCTGGATCTGGTTCGTAATCACCTTGCTGCCCAACTCCGGGATCGTCCAGGCAGGCAGACAAGCCATGGCTGATCGATTCACCGAGTTGCCTATGGTCGGAATCGTGATCATTGTCGTCTGGGCTGTTTCCGACTGGGCCGGAACCGTGACATGGCGGCGTAAAGCGGCGGTGCTCGGAACCTGCGCTGTGCTTGCCGCGTTCGCGGTTCTTACCATCCGTCAGATCGGCTTCTGGAAAGACAGCGAAACGCTTTTCCTTCGCGCGATCGCCGTTGAAGACAGCGATTACATCCGCGACAACCTGGCTACTTACCTGATCCAACGCGGACGCCTCAGTGACGCGGAACCTCACCTGCTCGCGGCGATTCGTCTCGCACCTGCTGAGTATCCGCACCACAACAATCTGGCCATCCTCTACGGCAAGATGGGTCGCCCGCAGCCAGCCCTGTCGGAGGCGCAGATCGCCTCCCGCCTTGCTCCCCAAGATCGATCCGTCGCGGAAACTCTCGCCCTCGTACTCCTCGGCACCGGCGACTATTCAGGCGCCCTGCGCAGCTTCGACCATGCAGCCCAGCTTGGCTCGGATCCGGCCACGCTGGCGCCCGTGGTGAACGACACCGCCGTATCGCTTGCAAGAAGAGGGATGCTGCAGGAAGCCGAGCCTCTGCTAAGGAAAGCCGTGCAATACGACCCGCTTCTCGTGGACGCTCACTACAACCTCGTCCACGACCTGGCGGCACAGGGAAAATCGGACGAGGCCCGTGCTGCTCTCGAAGCTGCGATCAAGGCAACGGGATTCAAGCCGGAGTACCAGGATTTCCTGCAACCGAAGCCCGGTCCATCCAGGTGATTCGGTGTCGATGATCCAGTGACCCGATCACCCGCCGCCTCACACGCCTTTGGCCGCCGGATCCCAGATCAGTTTGTGAATCTGCAGGCTCAGCCGCGCCGGAACTCCGTCGGCCAGCATCCACTCCGCGAGCTGCTGCGGGTCGAGCAGGCAATGTGACATGTCGCGCTCCCCGGCCGCGTCTTTGCGAAATGCCGGCGAGAACAACACGGCGTGAGCTCGATCGGCGAGCCGGTGTTCGCGCACGAAATTGCGCGCAAATTCGTAATCTGCGCGATCGCTCAATACAAACTTGATCTCGTCGTGCGGCTGGAGGGTCTCCAAGTTCTCCACGGCGAAGGTGTCCGGTTCGCCCGAGTGCGGACATTTCACGTCCACAATCTTGACGACCTGTTTCGGAACACTCGTCAACTGCCGCTCGCCACTGGTCTCAAGCAAGACCCGGTAGCCGGCACCGATCAGTTCCCGCATCAGCGGCACCACTTCCCGCTCCTGCAGCATCGGCTCGCCGCCGGTGATCTCGACCAACCCGCCCTCGGGACTGAGCCTTCTGACTTCGTTCAGTACATCTTCCAGCGACATCTTCCGTCCGCCGTAGAAGCTGAACTCGCTGTCGCACCACGAGCAGCGCAGATTGCAGCCCGTCAGCCGCACGAACACGCAGGGCAGTCCCGCATGGGTGGATTCACCCTGAAGCGACTTGTAGATTTCGGTGATCTGCATGGGAACACAGTTGGATCATCGGGTGATTTGCAATGATCCGATGATCCGATCACCCGATTCCGCAACTACTACTCGCTGTAGCGGGCCGTAGTCGTGTCCGTTTCAAACACCGTGACGTCCTTGACTCTCACCCGGCCATTGGTCACGTTTCGCAGACGCGCATTCGTCTCGTCGTAGAAGTACTTCGCGATGTTCTCCGCCGAGGGATTCAGCACCGTGAAGGGTTCAAGGTCGTTGATCATCTGATGATCCAGCCGGTCGATGACGTGCTTCATGACGTCCTTCAGATCCTTGAAGTCGAGCAGCAATCCGGCCTTGTCCAGTTCGGCGCCCGCCAGGGTGACCCGCACCTTGTAGTTGTGCCCGTGCGGATTCTCGCACTTGCCTTTGTAGTTGCGCAGGTAGTGTCCTGCGGCGAATGTGTCTTCGACGGTTACTTCGTACATGAATCCCCTGTGCGCCCTCGTCCTTCGCGTCTCGTCGTTCGCCATTCGCGATGTCGCGGGCGGCAACCCGGTGTTCAGCCCACGAACAGCGAATAGCGATCAGCGAACGCTTGCGTTATTGTACCCTCGCAATACCGCCGGAGATGCTTCTCCATGCCCTCGACTGACCTCACGTTTCGCGTCGCTTCGCTGCACGACCGCGACATCATCCTGCACCATCGCCGCAGCATGTTTCGCGACATGCAGAACGGGACCGAAGCCGAACTGGACCGCATGGTCGAGACGACGCGCTCCTGGCTCGAACAGGCCCTCGCCGACGGCTCCTATCGTGCATGGCTGGCGGAGGACGCGCGCGGCAAAGTGGTCGCCGGCGGTGGCGTTCTGATGTGTCCGTGGCCGGCCCGCCCTGGAGATCCCAACGCCTGCCGCGCCTTGATCCTGAATGTCTACACGGAGCCCGAATTCCGGCGCAAAGGCATTGCCCGCCGGATTATGTCATTGATTACAGGATGGTTGAAGGAGCAGGGCTAGCACGTCGTCTTTCTCCACGCCAGCGACGAAGGACGCCCCCTGTACAACTCCATGGGTTTCACACCGACCAACGAAATGCGCCTGGAACTCACCCGACCCATCCCAGACTGAACAGACGCCGCCTGTCTTACTGAAGGCAAACAAAGGGCCAACTGTCTATAATTTGCTAACGATCTGGCTGCTGCCTCGTCTATTTCCTCGCAAGGCAAGGTTGGTCCACTTGTAGAGGAAACTGACGCAAAATGCCGGCCGATTCGCGCGCAGCAGCAATTCCGGTTGGCGATCTCTCCCGTCCGGGGCGCTTCAATGGGGCCCGGGGGGCGCAGGGCAGCAGGGTTCCCGGAACGCCTGGTGTTGGCGTTTTGGGACAGAGCGGTACCCAGAACCCCAGTTCGAGGGGCTCCGTGGCAGCACAGGGCAGCCGCATTGACGACACGACGTTGATTCGTGAGGCGCAGCGTGGGAACCGCGCCGCCTTCGAGGTACTCGTCCGTCACTATGATCAGTCGGTTCTGCGTCTCGCGCTCCACCTCACCGGATCGGAAGCCGACGCTCAGGACATCCACCAGGATGCCTTCCTGAAGGCGTACAAGAATCTCGGCAGTTTCCGCTTCGAGTGTTCCTTCTACACCTGGATCTACCGCATCGTCACCAACCTCTGCCTCGACCATCTGCGCAAGCGGAACGTCCGTAAAGAAGATGCTCCGGTGGCGGTCGACGGCTCGGGCGAAGAGTACAACGTGCTCGATCAGGTGGCTGACGGCCGGGCGGGAGCAAATCCCGAACGCGATCTGATGCGACGCGAACTCGGCAGCAAGATCAGCGCGGCGCTGTCGCGGCTCACCCCGCGGGAACGCATGGTCTTTGAGTTGAAGCATTACCACGGTCTGAAGTTGCGCACCGTGGGCGAGATGTTGAACACCACAGAAGAAACGGCCAAGAACACGTTGTTCCGCGCCACGCAGAAACTGCGCAGCGCGCTGGCCGAGATGAGGTAAGTACGCTGATCGCTGTTCGCTATTCGCTGTTCGCAAAATCGCGATCCGCGAACGACGAACAGCGAATAGCGAACGACGAAAGAGAGTTTTCCCTGCGAAGGGGTGCACTTATGAAATGTGACTGGGTTCAAGACAACCTAATTTTTTACGTCTATAACGAGCTCGAAGACGACGCCCGTTATGAGATTGAGCAGCACCTCGGGCGCTGCCCGGAATGCACCGCCGAGTTGAAGGCCACGCGCAAGTTCCACACCACGCTCTCTCAAGCGCCGGTGCAGGAGCCCAGCCCTAATTTGCTGGCTGCCTCGCGCATGCGCCTGCAGGAAGCGCTCGAAACCGCCACTCAGGGCGGATTCTGGCAGCGCGTGATCTTCGATCCCGGCAACTGGTTCCGGCAGATTCGCCTCGCCCCGGCGCTGACGGCGGCGATTTTCATTGTCGGCTTCGGCGGCGGCATCGCGGCAACCTACAACTTCATGCAGAGCCGTACGCCGATTGACGTCGCAACCTACACGACGTCTGCTCCCATCAACAACGTCAATAACGCTTCCATCACCGGCATTCGTTCCATCACGCAGGATCCAGGCTCCAATCAGGTCAGCATCAAGTACGACACCGTCTCAACCCAGGAGCAGCACGGCTCCCTGAATGATCAGAATATCCAGCAGCTTCTCCTGTTCGCGGCCCGCAACAATTTCAACTCTGGCGTAAGGATGGACTCGGTCGACCTGCTCACGCAGGCTCCCAACGACACCAACGTTCGCGAATTACTGATGTACTCGTTGCAGAACGACACGAACCCGGGCGTGCGGCTGAAGGCGCTGGATGGCCTCAGCGGCTTTGTCCGCCAGGATGTGCGCGTCCGCAACGCCGTCTTGCAGGCTTTGGTCAGTGACGGCAATCTGGGCGTCCGCAACCAGGCCTTGCGCCTGGTCGAACCCTTGAAGGCTGACAGCGGCGTGCGCTCGGTGCTGACGACTCTGTCGCAATCGGATCAAAATCCGTCGATCCGTTCGCAGGCGCGCGCCATGTTGGCGCAAGTACCGGAAATGGATTGACTGTTCCTGGTTTCTGGTTGCTAGTTTCCAGTCGCCTTGACTCAGCGGCGAACAAACTAGGAACCAGAAGCCAGAAACGAGAAACGGAGACCTCATTTTGAAACGCATCTATCAATTCGCCAGTCTCGGAGCGGTACTTACGACGCTGGCTTGCCTGGCTGTAGGCCAGGAAACCCGCGTCTATCGCGAAGGCAGCAACTGGGTCCAGGAGATTACCGGAACCCTGCCCGCTGCCAGAAGTCTGCACGTCAGAGTAGAAGTCGGGTCCGTGCGCGTCGAAGGCAGTTCGCAGTCGGGAATCAGTTACGTTATTCATAATCGCGCTTATACCGATTCCGAGCAGACCGCGCGCCGTGAGTTTGACGCCTACAAGATCAGTGCCTCGTCTAAAGGCGACGCTGCCTGGATTGTCGGTGACTGGCAGGGCGGACGCAGCCGGAAGTTCTCCGGCGAATTCGTCATCACCGTTCCCCGCAACCTCGAACTCGCCAAGATTGAGACGGAAGGCGGCAGCGTCCGGGCGGTCGGAATTGCCGGGCGCGTCGAGGCCCAGAGCGGCGGCGGCAGCCTTCGCCTCGATGACATCGGCGGCAGCATCGAAGCCGAAACCGGCGGCGGAACGATCGACGTCGGCAACACCAACGGCGCTGTGAACGTCCGCACCGGTGGCGGCAACATCCGGATCGCATCCGCGAAAGGCAAGGTCGGCGCCGAAAGTGGCGGCGGCAGCGTCGTCGTTGTCTCCTGTCAGGACGGCGCAACGATTGAAACCGGCGGCGGCAACATCCAGGTGGAGCGTTGCCAGGGCGCAGTGCGCGCCACTACCGGCGGCGGCAGCGTGGACTTGGGGGACATCGGTGGCGGCGCCATCATTGAAACCGGGGGCGGCAGTATTCGCCTCGCCTCAGCAAAAGGTCCCGTAAAGGCGGACACCGGTGGCGGCTGCATTGAATTGAACGGCGTTCCTTCCGCCCGGGCTGAAACCGGTGGCGGCGGGATTATTGCCAAGTTCCTCTCGTCGGGCGAACGCACGGACTCCGTGCTCGAGACAGGAGCCGGAGATGTCACCGTTTATCTCGCCAGCGATCTGGCAATTTCAATCCGCGCGGCCATCGAATTGGCCAACGGACACAACATCCACACTGACTTCTCCGACATTCACGTTGCCACCGAGGGTGGACAGTGGGGTCCGAAAACAGTGACGGCCGAAGGTCAACTGAATGGCGGAGGCCCGGTGCTTAAAGTCCGGACAAGTTCCGGCAACATCACCTTCCGCCGCGTGAGCCAGTAGTGAGTTGAGCCGTTCTCAAACATGGATTGAGCCTGAGAAACGGGAATGAGAATGATTGAGGAGGGGCCATGAAACGCTGCATGCTGCTGTGCATCACGGTGCTAGCCCTGGCCGCCGCTGCGCTGCCGGCTGAGGTTCCCTACGACCGGCCTGGCGAGAGCTGGAGTTGGGGATACGGGGTTGAGGAAGGCGGGGGTGGTTCCTCGTACCTTGGCGTGGACATTGCGGACGTCACCACCGAGCGTTTGAGCTCCCTGAAGCTCAAGGAAGAGCATGGCGCCGAAGTCACCATGGTCGATCAGGATGCGCCCGCAGGCAAGGCCGGGCTCAAGGAGCACGACGTCATCCTCAGCCTGAATGGAGCTTCGGTGGACAGCGCTGCCCAACTGCGCCGCATGATTCGCGAAACTCCTCCCGGACGCGTCGTGGCCCTCGGTATCAGCCGAGACGGGCAGATGCAAACCATCAAGGTGCAGCTTGCCAATCGGGCCAAGTCCATGGCCCACCTTGTCAGCCCGGGCGACATCAATATCCAGATTCCGCCGATTCCTGCAATTCCCGATATCGATGTCCCCGTGTCGGTCGTCGTGGCCCGTTCCTCGCTCCGCAGCGGTCTCATGGTCGAGAACATTACCCCTCAGCTGGGCGAGTTCTTTGGCGTAAAGGAAGGCAAGGGCGTGCTGGTTCGGTCGGTCGAAAAGGGCAGCAGCTCCGATAAGGCCGGCTTCCGCGCAGGCGACGTCATCATCCGCGTCAACAGCCAGACGGTTCACGACACGTCGGACTTTACGCGCGCTCTGCGCAGCACGTCCGGCGGTTCTGCATCGGTCACGGTCGTTCGCGAAAAGCGCGAGCAGAATCTGAACCTCGCCCTTCCCAGCCGGAAGGATTCCGGCCTGCTGCTGGAGGAGAGCCTGGAGATCCCCGAACTGACTGCCGAAGCGCAGATGAAGCTCAGCCGTGTGGATCAGGCGCTGGCCCGCATGGCTCCCGCCATGGAGGCGCTGCAGCAAGGCAGCAGTGACTGCTGGAAGAAAGCGCAGGAGCGCCTGAAGGACTCGCAGCGCCGTTTCGAGGACTCCCAGCGCAAGTTCCGGCAAAAGTCCGAGAAACTTCGTCACGAACTCTCCGGAGAATGGACGGAAATCTGACTCTGGATCGGAAGAAAGCAATGCCCCATGCCTCGTGCGTGGGGCTTTTCTTTTTGCGCCTGCCTGGGAGTCGCCGCACGAGCCGCCGACCGGCGATTGCGCGAAGGGGTGACCAAAGTCATCGCCTGATGGTACAAGCCCCTTCTCCGCCATCACTTTGGCCAAGTCGCCCGAGGTGCAGTACCTGTGGTTACCTGCCCTCGCACTGCAAACCCGGCTAATCTGGTTCGCGATGGCTTTCCGCGCCCTTTTCTTCTCCAGAAATCCGGACACGGTTGACGCGCTCAAGGACATCCTCGAGGAAACCGGCATTCGCGCCGAAGTTTCCACGGATATCTTCGGCGCCATCGAAAAGGGCACCAAGCAGCCGTTTGCCTGCATCCTTGCGGACTGGGTTGATCAGCCCGAAGCGGGCTTTCTCCTGAAGCGCGCCCGGGAATCCGGTCCCAACCGCAATACCGTTGTGATTGCCATCGTCGACGGCGATCCGTCTCCGGAAGAGGAGCGCGAGCATCGTCTCGACTTCCTCATCTATCGTCCGATCACACCCGACGAGGTCCGCGCCGTGCTGGCCAAGGCGCGCCAGCAGATCCAACTGCACTCGACGGCATTTGACACCGATGCTGAATCTTCCCTGGATCATCCTGAACTCGCCGGCGCGCAAGTCAGCGGTGATCCGAACCTGGTGGAAGTCGCCGCTGACCTGCCCGAAACCCTCGCGCCGACAGAACTGCCCGAACTCGAGGGTGAAGAGGGCACGATCGCCGACGACGACGTCCGTCACGGCCCTTCACGCCTGGGCGCTGTGTTGCGTAGCGCAGTGGCGATCCCGCTGGTTTGCATCGCGGGGTATTGCGTGTGGAACGCGCGCGCGGCCCTGCAATATCTGGCCACGACCAGAGAAGGCCGGGTTCAAGTCCTGCGGGAGTCGTTCGCCGCACTTTTCTATACCAACCACACCGGCGCACAACCGGTGGGCTCCGAGGTCACCGATGCTCAGCAGGACGCCTACTTCACGCGCACCCCTGCGAAGCCCAATTCGCAGCCCGGTTCGGTTGAGGTAGTGTCCGCCGGTCTCGAAGTGCCGGAATTGCGGCATCTCAGGCCCGCGCTCGACTTCCCGCTGCCAGCGCCGGAAATGCGCGTGGAACCGGCGCCGGCGCCCGCCAAGCGCGCGCCCCTGCCGGACAGTCTGCGAGCCTCGGCTCCAATTACTCCGCCGCCGTCGCTTACCGTGACGCCGGGACAGATTATGCCGGTCTCGTCACCGCCACCGGCGCCGTCGATCGCCTCGCAGTACGGGGACTCTGTTCACCTCACAGAGGAAGCCGCTCGCGCCCTTGTCATCCATACCGTTGATCCCGTCTATCCCCAGGAAGCGCGCGCCCAGAAGTTGCAGGGCCCGGTTGTACTGCAGACCATCATCGGGCGCGATGGAACCGTGCAGGACGTCAAGCTGGTGCGCGGCTACTTCGTCCTGGCCAAGGCTGCCATTGCGGCGCTCAAGCAGTGGCGCTTCCGGCCCAGCACCATCAACGGCCGCCCGGTGGAAGCGCAGACGGTCATCACCGTCACGTTCACTTACCCGTCCAGCTAGCCGACAAAACAGGAACTCTCGTAGCTCACTGATGTTGCGAGTGGTCGTGCTTCTCCGCCGGTTCGGTTGGAAGGGCGGCTCCCGTCTGTTTCTGCCAGTAGTCCTGCACAGCCGACGGCAGTTTGTCGATGCGCGTCAGGAACGACGTGACTTTCCACATGTCGGCTTCCGACATCGTCTTGCTCCACGCCGGCATCGCAGTGTTTCGAATGCCGGTGCGGACGACGTAGAACACCTGCCACTCCGGATCGTCCAGCGGATGCAGAATCAGGCTCGGCGCCGGAGGATAGAACGAGTGCGCCATCTCCGACCGCTTGCGGTCCAGCCCGCCGTGGCATTCGGCGCACGCCATGACATAAGTCTTCATGCCATCGATGAGATTCTGGTCCGTCGGTGGGATCGGATTGTTGACCCGCGGCGCATTTCGCTCGATCGCATGATCGAGCGCGGTATGCATGATATGCATTTCCCATCTCGGAGGCGCACTGTCGGCCTGGGTCGGCGACAACCCCAGCAACACCACGCCTGCGCCGGCAATTGCGAGGATGAGTAGAGTAAGGACGACTCCCAGCAGGAAGTTGCGCATGAAATCCACCTCGAGGAAGAACAAGTATATCGAACCGGCCACGGCAGATGGCGTGCTAGTACGCCCGTAGCCGGCGCGCTTCGCGTGCTACGTCTTTCACCTGCGGCAGGAAGTATTCCTCCTGCGGTGGCGAGAACGGCACCGGCGTATCCAGCGACGCCAGCCGCACGATCGGCCCGTCGAGATCGTCGAATGCTTCTTCGTTGATGATCGCCGCGATCTCTCCCGCCAGTCCCCCTGTCCGCGAATGCTCGTGCAGGATCATCACCTTATTGGTTTTCTTGACCGTGGCAGTAATGGCTGCGCGATCGAGCGGTGAAACGGTGCGCAGATCCACCACTTCCATTTCGATCCCTTCTTTGCTCAGGATCTCCGCCGCCTCGAGCGCCGTGTACACCATCGCCGCATATGTGATCACGCTCAGATCGCGGCCTTGGCGGGCGACCCGGGCCTGGCCGATCGGGACGACATAGTCATCCGCAGGAATCCCTTCCTTGATCCGCCGGTACAAATATTTGTGTTCAAAAAAGATGACCGGGTTGTTGTCGCGGATCGACGCCTTGATCAGCCCCTTGGCGTCATACGCAGTCGCCGGACATACCACCTTCAGCCCCGGTGCATGTACGAACCACATCTCCGGGTTCTGCGAGTGGAAGGGCCCGCCGTGGACATTCCCTCCGCTCGGCCCACGAATTACCAGCGGCGCCGGCGCTCCCCAGCGATAGTGTGACTTGGCCGCCATGTTGACGATCTGGTTGAAGGCGCACCCGATGAAGTCCATGAACTGAAATTCCGCCACCGGACGCATTCCTGTCAGCGCCGCCCCAAACGCTGCGCCCACAATCGCCATCTCGGCGATGGGCGTGTCGATCACCCGCTCCGGCCCAAAGCGATCAATGAACCCGTCGGTAACCTTGAACGCCCCGCCGTAAACACCGATGTCTTCGCCCAGGCAGAACACGGACGGATCCCGCTCCATCTCCTCCCAGATCCCCTGGCGGATGGCTTCGAGGTAAGTCACGGTGGGCACGCAGGGAGTGTAGCAAAGATCCAGCCCTCGGGTGGCAGGCCCTCTGCCCCACGCGCGGAGTGCTTAGATGGAATGTCTGTCAATACATATGTGTTGTTATGAATGTAGGATGACACCCAACCGAAGCTGATGAAAGATGTGGACGTGTGGACCATCGAGAGACGGGAGACTCTATTTCCCGGCCAAGGGCGGAGCGGAGTACTCGGGAAGCTTTCCCCGATCCGACGTGGCGAGCTTGATTTCCAGATCATCGAACAGGACCGACGGGGCCGCGATGCTGTGCGGTACGTTGAGAGGGAGGTCGTCGATGTACACGTCATCGCCGGCAGCAATCAGGCTGCTGCGGAGGGAACGCACATCGAGGTCCCCGAAACTGCCGCCACGCACGAGTTCCTCGTGCCCATCCTTTGTCCAGACCTTGTAGAGCAGCCGCGGCGCCAGCTTCGGCCCAAAGGTTTCCACCCGGTAGCAGTAAGGAAGGTCGCGTTGCCGGCAGAGCTCCATGAACCTGTTCCTAATCTGCTCTCCCGTAAGAGTCTGCGAGGCGCTCACAATCAGGTTTCCCGTGTGCGGCAAAGGATGGGTAAGCCCGGGCAGAGGGCCCGGGAGGCGGGCCCGGGCATGGCCATTGGAGGCAGGAAAATCGCGGATCGGCTCACGGCCGATCAGATAGTTCTTCAGCGTTCCGTTCTCGATGACCTGAACACGCTGCGCCGGGACGCCTTCATCGTCCACCTCGTAGTGTCCCAGCAGCGAATGTCCACGATAGGTTGAGATTGTCGGATCGTCGACTACCGAGAGAAACTCCGGCAGCACTCGGCTCTTGTAACTCGTGGCGAAAGGGCCCGTGGTGCGGGTGGTCTTGCCCAGTTCGGGTCGGTTACCGACGACGTTGTCGCCAATCAACTGCGCGAAGATGGTCGTGCTCGCGTCTGCCGAAAACAGTACCGGCCCGCGGTACTCCTCCTCCACGAGGGGAGCGGCGCGCAACGACTGAAGGCTTTTCATCATATCGGAGGCACGGCCCACGAAGGCAGCGGCCGACGGCAGTTCGGTAACCTTCTCGGTCACGAAGCCCTGGCTACGCTGGAGGCTCATGCCGTCGCCGGCTTGCGTGCTGCAGGAAAGGAACATCTGGTAGAGCAGCCTGCCGTCGCGGACGGCGGTTCCCTCCGAATTGGCCAAGTACCGGTTCATGGCTTGGAAGCGGAGGTTCGAATCCGACGCCTGAGTTTGCGAGTCGGTCTTGAAGACAGCCGAAGCATCTTCGAGCATCCGGTTGAAGGACTGCGGATCGATGTCGAGGCGAACCAGCGGACCGACGGAGTGGACCGGCTCAGCGCGCGCGAAGTCATCGACCGGCTGATCGATGGTGAACTGCTTGAGTTGCGCCTGCTTGGCCGCAAGAGCTTCGGCGGCTTCCTTGAACGCCCGATCGGTCGCGAGCCAGAGCTGGTGGCGCAGCGCGATGGTGTCATTGTCAACGGGCATCAGATCGCCGACATTCAGTGTCCGTTCGCCCTGCCCGGACACGCCATCTTGTCTGTAATCGCCCACGCGCACCGACACGTGGAGTATGCGCGAACGGGAACGCAGCTGCGAACGCAAAGCGCCGAATGAGGCCTCAGCCGTGTAGTCATCCACATCGAAAATCCGATACTCGATGTAGTACGGAGCCGCGACGTGATCGAGCTTCAGGTAGTTCTTGCTGCGTTCGATCTCTTCCCGCATGGCCTGCAGCACGGGGTCATCATTGGGGTTACCGCTCGTATCCTTCTGCTGCGGCAAAGCGCACGGGGAGAGAAGAACACAGAGCAACGCGAGCATCGAAGGCCAGCGGCGTCTTTTCACGAAGGGTCTTCCCCTTTCTCCGGCGGCTGCGAAGGAGATTCCGGACTGGGCGAAGGCGTTGGCGCTTTGGGCGCAGGTCCTTCCGGTTTCGGCAACGTGGGCGGGCGGGTCAACGAGTGGCCTCGTTTCTGCACCTCAATTTCGGAGAAGAGCATGGCCGGGGCCGCCGCAGCGACGGGTACGAAGCCTGACTCCGCACCGCAGAAGCCGTTAAAGACCTCCGTTTTCTGGCCGGTGATCAGGATCCGGCTCAGGGCAGCCAATGGAGTGCCGACAATATCGACGCCGCGCACAAGTTCATCAGGGCGGCCATCGGGATAGACCCGCCAGACCATGATGGGAAGGACCTCGAAGGCCTGCGGCAGGGAACGCTGCGTCAGGGTGAAACCTCCCTGGATGTCCTCAAAGAAGAGCCCGTAGGGTTTGTGCTGGCGCTTGATTTCGTCGATGAGCTTCTTGCGCAGGTCGTTGTCCTTCGCGGTGCGCGAGGAGGTGACAATCAGGTTGCCCTGGCGGCCGGTGGGCATGTATCCGACCTGGGCCCGTCCGTGTCCGTTGGAGTTCGCGAAATTCCGGATCGGCATCCGCGACATGAGGAAGTTTTTGAGGACACCGTCCTTGATTACTTCCACTGGCCGGGCGGGCATACCCTCGTCGTCGTATTCGTACCAGCCGGTCAAATCCGTTCCGGACAGCGTCCGCAACGTGGGATCGTCGGTAACGCTGAGGAACTCCGGCAGGATCTGCTGGCTCACTTTCTTCGTGAAGGTCTGGCCCTCCTGCTCGCCGCGCTGGCGATGACCTTCGAGGCGGTGGCCCAACACCTCATGAAAAAAGACGGCTGCGGCACGGCCGGAGAGCAACGCAGGGCCGTCGAAAGGCTCGGCCAGTGGCGCATTCCGCAAGGCGTTGAGATCTGACGCCATCTTCTGCGCGCGCGCGACGATCTCAGATTCCGGAGGGAGGTGATCCATGCCTTCCGCCTGAAAAGTCTCGAAGCGCACGAGTTCCATTCCGTCACTGGCACGGGTTGCAGCTTGAATCAGGATTCGGACGGTCGCGCTCGGGACAACCACATGACTGCCGTCGCTGGTGACGAGGTGCAAGCGTGTCTTCTGCGCGCTGATCGATACCGCGGAGAAATAAATGTAGGGATAGCTGCGAAACTCCGAGGAATACCGACGCGCCAGATCCTCCATTGCCTTCTGATCCGGGTCACGGCTGAGATCGGTATAGTCAGTATGGCTTTGCGGTTCTTCCTTCGAGAAATCGGGTGAGTTGTCTTCCTCCTGCACGTTCACATGGTTATCGGTCTTGACGTTGAGGTAGGCTTTGGCAGACTTGCGATACTGCTCGTAGGTGAGGCGCCAGAGTTCGTGAGCGATGGCATCACGATCATCGTTGAGCGGCAGTAGCCCCGAGGTGATCGCCGACCTGCGTCCGGCGCCGTGGCTGTTGTCGAGATCCGGACTGCCGATCCGCATAATGACACTCGCGGAACGACGGTGAACGTGTGACGAACTCACCAGGCTGCCCTGCATGCCCAACGCCGTCCATTGACTCAGGTCATGAACCGAGTAACTGAGAAAGTAAGGGGCGGGATCGAGCTTGGCCAGGCTGGCCTGGGCACGTCCCAGCTCCTGTTGCATCGTGGAAAGAAGAACGTCGTCTTTCGCAGGAGTGGAGGGTTCCCCGCTATAAACGCTGGCAGCGAACAAGAGCGGGGTTACTGTGGCGAGTGCGAACCTACGGAAGATACTCTGCATCCGATCACTTCTCGCTGGGGAGAGGAGCAAGACTACCAGACGAGGGAGCGAAAGGAAAACGAGAGCGGTGGACATGCCAGGCTTGGCGTTCAAGGGCGGCTTTGACCGCCAGCGGTTCTGACTCTTACACTTGGATTCAATGAAGCCGCTGCGGACCATCCTGTTCGTCATGCTGGCATGGACTTGCCTCTCCGCCGCCGATGCCTGGCAATACGGACGCATCGCGGACGTTCAGAAGCAGGTCACGACGAAGACCAAGGCCTGGGTCGTCAACACTCCGATCACGGAAGATGAGGTCACCTACATCGTTGTGGTGCACCTTGCCGACAAACTGCTGACCGGCAGCTACGAGCCTTCGTCCGAACAAGCGCCGCCACCGGAGGAGTGGACCGCGAATTATCCGGTGAGAGTGCAGATCGCCGGCGACTCGATGCTGGTGCACGGTCCGACCGGCGAAGTCAGAACGCACATCTTCAAACGCAAGAATGCGCGGCTCATGCAACCGCTAACGGCCGACGAGAAGAAAGGTCTGGAGCAAGCCGAGGCGCCGGCGCAGCCCATGACCGGCTTCGCGCAACCGTCGCAGACCGAAGACCGGACCCGGGCCGAGCCTCCGCCCCAGCCTCCGCCCCAGCCATTGAATGTCGGCACCGTGACGGTGCGCTCGACTCCCTATCTGTCTGAAGTCTTCGTGGATGGCGATTCTATGGGCTACACCCCCGCCAAGATCAACCTCCCCCCCGGCAAGCACACCTTCCGCGTGGAGAAGGCCGGATACAAGCCGTGGACCAAGGAAATGATGATCACGGTCGGATCGGAACTTACTCTGGACGCGAGTTTGGAGAGGAAATAGAGAAGTCAGAAGGCAAAAGTTGAATTGAAAAAGTGAAACCGTGCGCCGATGACAATAGTCTTAACTTCTGCAATTTGACTTCTGACTTTTGAATTCTTTTCCCCGGCTTCGCTTACAATTCCCGGTTCATGACAGTCACGGTCCGTTCGTTCGCCAAGATCAATCTCGGGCTGTACATCGGTGCCCTGCGCCCGGACGGATTTCACGGCCTGCGTACCGTGTATCAGACCATCGCCCTGTATGACATGATCCACGTGGGCGTGAGGCGAGGAACCGGAATTGAGATTGCCTGTGCCGATCCGCGCGTTCCGTGCGACAAGTCGAACACCTGTCACCGAATGGCTGAGCGAGTGCTTGACGCACTCGACGGAGCCGGACGAGTCACGATCGAGATCGAAAAGCGGTTGCCGGTCCAGGGCGGGCTGGGAGCGGCGTCGTCGAACGCCGTGGCAACGATGTTGGCGTTGGAACGGACACTGAAGAAGCGGCTGACGCCCGCGGATCGGCTCCGGATCGCCGCGGAGGTCGGTTCCGATCTTCCTTTGTTTCTGGTCGGTGGAACGGCGCTCGGGGTTGGCCACGGGGAGGAAGTCTACCCGGTGCCCGACCTGCCGCCGATTCCGCTGGTGATCGTTACGCCAGAGATAGGCGTCTCCACACCCAAGGCCTTCGCCGACTGGGATGCATCGCCGGCCCGGGTAGATTCTCGCGCTGGGAGGACAGGAATGTCCGCCCCACACGGGACAGAATTGACGGCCTCAAGCGCGTCCGATAGACTGAATGAGGTTGGCCGCGCGTTGTCGGCGTGGCTGTTTTCACCGCATGCCGGTGCTCCTGCCAGGGGCGGGAGCCGGGCCGGGAGCCTGCTTCTCGACCTTGTCCGTACCGGGATCGAAAACGACTTTGAAAAGGTCGTTTTTCCGCAGCATCCCGAACTACGTGACATCAAGGCTGGGCTGAAGCGCTCCGGGGCGGCGTATGTGTCGCTATCTGGTTCCGGATCAACATTGTACGGGTTGTTCCGG
>Ga0335082_10001556_pt1 | contig 24483 bp, 22 predicted proteins | sample Lox_Sample_41_FD_206718 | JGI IMG/M metagenome (GOLD analysis project Ga0335082, IMG submission 206718) | Soil microbial communities from Loxahatchee National Wildlife Refuge, Florida, United States - Lox_Sample_4.1 | ecosystem: Environmental > Terrestrial > Soil > Wetlands | place: USA... | reverse complement strand
GCTTGATCTTTTCCATTTCATCCTACTCGCCTGTGAGACGCCGGTCGTGACCGTTGGATCGTTGATCGTGGGTCTCAGATGCCAACGACGGTTGACCAGGGCGGATGAAATGGAGGATCGAGCGTGACCTCGGCCGGCAAGGGCACCGGTCGAGCCAGGTCCTGCAACGCGATTGGAGCGTCGCCAACGTCCAGCATTACCGGCAGCACCGCCGGATGATCGCTCGCGGTGAAGCCGTCCGGCTTGCCCGTGCAACCCGCTGCCATCAAGCCCGGCGCGCGCGGCGACAGGCCCTGACAATCCGCGTGCGGGGCTGCGGCCGCCAGCGATCCGGCATGGCACGGCAGCTTGTGCTGATGCGTCGGACAATCGGGCGCACAGCGCAGGCACCGTGCTGACGGCAGCACCGTGGTGACCCGTACCGCGCTCAACGAGAACAGCAGCACGACGACGATGGCGAACGGTCGAACCATGCGATGGCGCCACCTCTTAGCGAGACACCGCCGCGGGGCAACCGCTGAGGGCATTTTGGACAGCTCCGAGAACCTCTGCCACGCTCACCATGCCGGAGCGCAGTGGATCGGCAGCCGGGCACACCGCGATCGAAATGTCTCCCGTCGCGATATTTACCATCGTGAGGATTTCGTCGACGGACACGATACCCGACCCATCGCAATCGCCCAGGCACGGTACGAGCTGTTGGACGAAGACGCCGTCGCCGATCGTGCCGGCGTACAGCGTGGCCGGCGGTCCCGGGTCTAGGGCCAGCGTCGCGACGATCCCGTTGCTCAGGCCGGTGTTGAACGGCTCCCAGATGAGACTGCCGCGGTTGACGAAGACGCCGTCGCCGAAGGTGCCGGCGTACAGTGTGCCGAATCCGCCGCCCTGGATCACCAGGGTGGCGACGGCGCTGGGTAGTCCCGCGTCGCTCCAGGACGCGCCGCCGTCGGTGCTCATGAACGCGCCGCTCTCCGTCCCGGCGTACAGCGTCCGGGGATCCAACGGATCGATGGCGAGGGCATAGACGGCGGCCTGCGGGAGGCCTGTGCTCATCGGCATCCAGCTGTCGTTGCCGTCGGGCAACGCAAACAACCCGTCGTCGGTGGCGGCGTAGAGCGTGCGCGGCATATCCAGAGTGATGGCGAGCGCGTTGACAATGGTGTCGGGCAGACCAGTCCCGACGGTGGTCCAGGTCATGCCGGCGTCCGGGCTGTACAACACCCCGCCTTGCGCCCCGCCCCCGCCGATGCCGGCGTAGAGTCCGCCGGGCACGGCGGGGTCGATGAGCAGCGAGTCGATGACCGCGTCGGTCACGGTGGTCGGGTGCCAACTGGCGCCGCCGTCGGGGCTGGTGAACAGCCCGCTGTCGGTTCCGGCGTAGATCACGCTCGGCGCCGTCGGATCGATGGCGAGCGCGTTGACGCCGGTGAGGAAGCCGGTTTGCAGTTGCTGCCAGCTCGCGCCGCTGTCGATGCTTTGAAACAAGCGTCCCAGCTCTGCGCCGGCGTAGACGGTGCTCGGCGTCGCCGGATCGATGGCCAGCGAGAGGATCGCTTCGCCGGGCGGACCACCGGTGGTCCACTGGTTGACGCCGGCGGACGCGACACTTGGCGTCACCTGCATCCACAGCAGCCAGATCAAAGCCAGTGTGAGGCGGTGGATTCGTGTCGTCATGGCTCAAAGAGTAGCGCAATCGTTGCGGTCTGGTCACGCTCGTCGACAACCTGGTTGTCGTCCACATCGGCGCCACAAGCAAATGGTGGCGATGTGCCGTAGAGGAACAGTGAGGCCGGCAGATCCGCGGCGGTTACCGCGTCATCGCAGTTGGCATCGCCAAGCAGAGGTTGGGGCGAAGCGGTCGGGCTCGGCGTCGGCGTCTCAGAGGGTGTTGCGCTCGGCGTCGTGGTGGGCGTCTCGGTGGCCGGTGGTGTTGGCGTGATGGTGAAGGTCGACGTGGCAGTGTCGATCGGGGTCGGTGTGGACGTTTGCACCGGCGACAGTGTGGGCGTTTCGGTCGCCGTGGCGGTCGGCGTTTCGGTGGGAGTCTCCGTCGGTGGCTCCGGGATGTTCGTGATGATGAGACTGTATACCTGTGATGCCGTGTAGGTCTTCGACGTGGTCGTGAGTTTGAAGGACACCGCGTAGGTTCCGGTGACGCCGTCCGGCAGCAGCAGCTGCCACAATGGGTGAAAATGGTCTCCGGGGACGTTGGTCGTCGTGGCCACGAACGCCGACTTGCCCGCCGCATTCAGGGTGGTGCCGCCGACCATGACGGAAGCGCCGGGGTCAATGGACACGATTTGCATGCTGAACGGGGTGCCAACCTTCAACGCGAAGAACGGCGGATCGTCCTGCTGAAGCCACTCGATGCCGGGAAACTCGCTGGTGTACAGCGTCATCCCTCCCAGCGAGATGCTGGGAGAGACGACCACCGGATCGGTGAACTCATAGCTCAGCGCCAGGGCTCCGGATGCCTTGGCGGTGGACCCGAGCATCATCTCGGCGCCGTGGGCGAAGGCCGCGTGGGCTCGCAGCAGCACCACGGCGCCCAGAGCGCACGTCCACGCCACTCGTCGCATCATCGTATCTCCTAGAAAGCGTGTGGGGCTCCAGGTGCGGAGCCCCACACCGTTGCGCATTCCCAGGTTATTCGGACGCCGTGGCAAAGAGGCAAGGGAAGTACGTGTCGAGTGCATTCCCGCCCTGGCTGGCGCGCGCCGTGTAGGTAGCGAAGTGCTCGCGCGCTCCGCCGTACGTGCCGGCCGCGAGTTCGTCGGTGCGGCAGGCGGCCAGGCCGAGCAGCTGCGTGATGTCGTCGTCGGCCAGATCCCCCGACGCCGTAGCTGGTACGGTGGGCGGATTCGGTGTGCCGCACTTCTTCTTGATCGCCGTGAACGCGGCGGCCTGCGCGGCGGCGATCTTGCCGAGCATCGTCTTCGCATCCGGCCCGGTGCCGCTGGCGTCTGCACACGCCTTCTCCGCGGCTTTCTGCGCCGCCGTCAGCGTCGCGGGCGGCGTGGTCAACGCCGCCTTGGCGGCGTAGACCTGCACCTTGTCCAAGCAGGCGCGCAGGTAGGTGAAGCGCTTCTTGGTGAAGCTACTGACCTGTGCGCCCACCAGCTGCTGACAGGCGACGCTCTTGCTCGCATATGTTCCGGGATCGTAGTCGAAGTGTGCCAGCGGCCCGTTCGAGATCTTCAACGTGTAGATCTCCGATTCGCTGTAGGCGGGCGTCGTGCTGGTCAGCTTGAAGGAGATCGATCCCTCCCCGAACTCGCCTTCCGGCAAGGCCAGCTGGAGTTGGAGTTGCGGATGGGTGTGGGCGAAGGGGACGGTGCCGAACGAGACCGAGTTGCCCACGGCGCTCAGCACGGTGGTGTCGATCTTGACGGAGGTCTTGCCGGCGTCGATCCCGGTGATTTGCAGGCTGACCTCGGTGCCCGCGGTGAGGACGTACGACGACTCCAGCGGCTCGTCGGCGGCAAGCAGATCGAAGGCGGGCTCGATGCCGGTATAGATGGCGTTGCCGCCCAGGGTGGTCGTGTAGTCGACTCGCGAAACGCCGGCAAAGTCATACTCGGCTTTGAGCGCGCCGCCGCCGGAAGCGGTGGACGAGATCAAGATGTCGAAGCTGCCGTGCGCCATGGCGCGCAGCGGGCTCATGGCCAACAAAGTTCCCAATGCAACGAAGACTGCAGTCTTTTGCTTCATGTGCTCCTCCTCGTGAAGATGCACCACCAGGGTGCATCGGTTGTGATGGTCGTTGATGGATGAGGTCAGCGACTCATCAACCACGACGGAGGATGAAACGGCGGATCGAGGGGAACGTCGAGTGGTGGGCGAACAGAGCCGGCGTCAGGGTGCTCCGTTACGGGGGGCGCCGTAGCGCGCAGGACCGGTGCCAGCACTGCGACCTGGTCCGATACGTCGCCGCGGTCGGCAGCGTGACCGCAACCCGTGGCGTGCATACCGCACCCGCTGCTGCCTGTGCTGTCGTGACAGCGCAGCTTCTGCGCATGCATCGGACAGGTTGCCGGGCAGTGACGACACGCCGGTGGCACCGCCGCCGAGAGCCGCGTCGCGCTGACGGTAAAGGCCAGCAGCACGATGATCACGAGATGGTGTCTGTGCCGCCGCTTCACTGGGTGGCCCCCTGCAGGATCCAGTCCCGGATCAGTTGGACCTGCTCCGGCGTGAGCAGCGCTCCGGTGAGCGGCATGCGACTGCCTTGCGACAGCGGCGGGCCCTCGAGCTTGATGAGCAGGAAGCTGTTGTCCGGGGCGCCGGGATCGACCCGCAGCAGGCCGGCGTCGCGCGCCGACTGGATATCGGGGGCCACGTTGACGAGCTCGTCGTACGAACGGTCGGCGGTGAGCACCAAGTTGCCGACGGCGCTCTGCGCGTCGTGACACGTCGGGATGGCGCAACTCGGCGTGAAGATGGTGCGCTGGATCTCGTCGAGCGTCGCCGGCGGCGGTGTCGGGCAGCCGGCGAGCGCCATGGTCAACGCCGTCAGTATCTCGTCGACGCTCACCATGCCGTCATGGTTGGTATCGAGCGACGGACACTCGTTGATCCCCGTTGCGCTCGCGGCCATGTCCATACCGACGACGAGCTCGTTGACGTTTACCGTGCCGTTGTTGTTGCAGTCTCCCGGGCAGCCAGGAGTGGGCGTCGGCGTTGTCAAAGCCGTTGGCGTCGGCGTATCGTCCGGCGGCGGAATGTTGGTCACGGTGACCGTATAGACCTGCGACGCGGTGTAGAGGGCCGAGTCGGTGGTGAGCATGTACGAGAGATGGTAGTTGCCGAGCTGATCCCCCGGCGCGACGATCTGCCACGAGGGATGGTTGTGAATCGTCGGCATGGTGCCCAGCAAAGCCGATTCGCCCGGCTGATCCAGCTTCTGGCCATTGACATTGAGCGACAACCCGGCATCGGTGGAGACGAGCTGGACGCGCACTGCCGTCCCGTCGACCAGCCGATAGTACGCGTCCCCCGGCACGTCGTCGGTCGGTGCCATGAAGCCGGGATCGATCGTCGTGTAGAGGCAGAGGGAGTTGTCCGGGGCGCAGAAGCTGGCGTACGTCTGGACGACCTTGACGTCGAAATCCCATTGCACCGTGAGCGCGCCGCCGCCGTCGGCCGTCGACCAGATCTCCATGCAGGCCGTGCCGACGCAGGCGTGGCTGGCGGACGCTGCGGCCAGCGACACCGCCACGACCGCGGTGATGAGGGAGGAAGGTTTCATCCGTTGCCGCGTCGTCCTCAGTCGGTAGGTTATCCGGCGGTACGCACGAGGTTGAACGAGACGACAGCCGACTCGGTAAAGGCGGCGGAGGTCGTGGTGAGCTTGACCGCGATGTGATGCGCCGTTCCCTCCGGCTCGTCGCTGGGGCCGGTCAGCTGCCAGAAAAGATCGCGATGAATGCCCGGTGTTGTGCCCAGGAACAACGTCTGCCCGGCTGCATTGAGAACCATCCCGTCGTCGAACTGGAGGCTGATGCCCGAATCAATCGAGATGATGTCCACGGTCACCGCCACGCCGTCCGGAAGATGGAAGAGCGGAAACCCCGGCTCATCCTCACTGTCGTCCGCCTCTTTGAATCCCGGGCTGGTCGGGTCCGCCGAGCTGTAGAAGCAGGTATCGCCGGCGCATTGCTGGAGAAAAACAGGAATCTGCGCGAACGGGTCGATGGTCAGCGCACCGCCGCCGCTCACCGTTGACCCGAAGAGGTTCTCCGCGCCCTCTTCCTCTTCCGGCGTCGCGGTCGGTGTGACCGTCGGTGTGGCCGTTGCAGTACTCATCACGACGGCGGTGGACGTTGCCGGCGGCAGGTTGTTGGAATCGTCCTCGCCGCACCCGCCGATCAGAGGCAGCAGCGCCAACAGTCCGAACGTCACTACAGCACGAGCAGCCATCGCAGATGTGTGCCTTAGCATCCTAGTCTCCTCCATTCTACGGCGTGGGAGTGCTGGCGGCCCGGTTCACCGCCTTGACCAACTCATCGACTCGGACGGCGCCGTCACCGTCGGAGTCGCCTACCACGCAAGTGGCCAGCGTCGTCTGATCGAGCGCCAGCTGAACACTCGTCAACAAGTCCTGCGTAGTGACTGTGCCGTCCAGATCGCAGTCCCCCGCATAGGCGTCGGCGTTGAACGGATCACTCAAGCGCGGGTTGTGGATGAACTCCTCGTCGGTCAGGCTCTTGAGGAAGTTCAACACGTCTTGCGTATCCGAGTCGCTGATCTGAAAGCCGCGGATGAACCCGCTCTTGAACGGGTTCTTGCTGCCGTCGCCGGCATACGGGCCGTCGGTGATGCTGCGGCCGCCGGCGGCATAGTGCGCCATGACGCCGTCGAGCGTGGCGATGGTGCCGTCGTGCATGTACGGCGCGGTCAGCTCGATGTTGCGCAATGTCGGCGCCTTGAACGATCCCATATCTTCCGGGATCTGCGTGAAGGCGAAGATCCCGGTGTTGTCGGGCGGATACCCACCCATCCCGTCGATGTTGTAGAGGGCGTTGTTGTGGAAGTTGATCTCGTCGAACCCCTTGCCTTGGAAGGTGACCGAATCGGAGAAGTTGAAGCCGCCGTGGCAATGGAAGCACTCCAGCGTTTCGGAGGTGAACAGACGCTGGCCGTGGAGCGCCGAGGCGGAGAGCGCGTTGTCGTCGAGGCCGTTGACGTAGCGATCGTACGGCGCGTTGCCCGAGATCAAGGTGCGGACGAACGAGGTGAGACCCTGCACGATGTGTCCAACGATGACGTCTTGCGTGAACGGGGTGTCGTCGTCGGGATAAGCTTCGGCAAACAAACGGCGGTAGCGCGTGTCCGACTGGAAACGGTCCGGCAGCTCGTCTTCCTTGCCCGTCAACCCGAGCTCGACCGGGGTCTCGCCGAACATCGGCAGCAGCACTTGCTTCTCGACCGTGAGCAGCAGGGGATTGGCCCAGGCGAAGCTCGCGTTGTAGGCCACGTTGGTGAGGCTCATGGGACCGCGCGGGTGCATCTGTCCGGTGGAGCCGATGCCGCGCGGCAGGCCGTCGGTGAAGGCGAGGGCTTGCTGGTGGCACGAGGCGCAGGCCTGCGTCTGGTTGCCGGACAGCCGGGTATCGTAGAACAGGAATCGCCCCAGCTCGACCTTCTCCACGGTCATCGGGTTGCCCGGAGGGACGTTCGGCGTCGGAAACCCGCGCGGCAGGTTCCACGTGTACGGGGTCGCACTCGCCCGACCAGCGGCGGACACGCTCAGCACCAGCGCGCACATCAACGCGCGAGTGATTGGCAGCCACGGACGGGTGAGGGGTTGCATCGATGGCAAATCCTACTGGACCCGGAAGAACTTCTGACTGGTCGGGTTGGGCGATCCGTCGCTGAAGTTCACTCCCAGGTTCTTGAACATCGGGACGCAGTCGAGATCGCCGGGATCGGACTGACAGCCCGGTGCCGTGTCCGGTTGGTTGGCATTGATGTCGTTGTCAGACAACAGCGCCGCCAGGTCTGCCGCGATCACGTTCCGACTCGGGTTGAAGTTGTCGAGCTCGATCTCGCCGATATTGGGCCGCGCGCACGACGTGACGACGCTTCCCGGTCCGCTCACGCAACCGGTGCTGCCGACATGGACGCGGACGTTGTCGAAGGCCGTGTCGATGCGCAGGAACTTGTACCCGTCCTGCCAGCTCCAGAACATGCCGCTCAGGTTGAGCGGTGACGGCGCCGTCGCCTCGTCAATGTGATCCATGTCGAACGGCACGCCGAGCCGGAAGCGCACTCCCGTGTACTCGTCCGGCGGCGCGAAGCCGTGCACTGTGCTGTTGGTCTGTGTGGTGCCTTCATTGCACGGCCGCACCTTGTTCTCGAAGTCGAGCAACGCGAGGTTGTCGAGCTGCCAGAGATGATCCTGCACCAAAGTCAGCGGGACCTCTGCGCCGTCACCATTCACCAGCCGGATGTCGTGGATGTAGAAACGAAAATCGGAGGGGGTGATGTCGGCCTGCGACGTACCGACGTTGTGATACACGTTGCCGCACCCAAAGGTTGCGGTACCGACCATGGCGCGGAACTGCAGGTCGATGGGCATCAGTTGACAACCGGACGCCGCGTTGTTGACGGCCATCAACAGCTCGTCGACCGTCACCTGTCCGTCGCCGTTGGCGTCGCCGACGAGCCCCAGGCGTTGCCCGTGGAGCTGAAGACATTGGCTGGTGGCGTCGACGCCATTCGCCGCGTCACTGCGCGCGCTGCCGAGAAGCGTGCCGCCGACGAGCAGGAGCGCCACGGTCAACACGGTGCGGACGCGAGCCCAGCGCCTTGGAGTGTTCAACAACATACTTTGCCTCCCCGCCACAGATCGTCGGTGCCGCTGATTGTTTCAGAGAGGCTCACATACGTCCACACTGTTGCGCCCCAGGGCTGCGTGGCGAAGCCAATGGTCATCCGGGCTACTCGATCGCGCCGCGCCGTGCGACTGTTCATACTCGATAGGCTCGCGCCGGTAGAATGCGGTAAGTTGTCGCAGCCATGAAGAAACTCGGTCAACGGTGTGCATTTCGGCGGCGCCCTCAGTTCGGCGGCGGGTACTTCTGCAGCTTGCGTTGCAGGGAGCGCCGGTGAATGCCCAAGCGCCGCGCCGCTTCCGAGATGTTGCCGCCGCAGTCGGCGAGCACGCGATGGATGTGCTCCCACTCGGCCCGCGCCAGCGAAGGGACGGGCAGGGCGGCCGGCGGCGTTTCCAGCGGCGGCGCCTCGCCGCGCGCGAAGGCGTGGAGCACGTCGTCCGCATCCGCCGGCTTGGGCAGATAGTACGTGGCTCCTAGACGCATCGCGTCGATCGCCGTAGCGATGCTGCCGTACCCGGTCAACACGACGACCCGCGTCGAGGGATCGATGGCCTTCAGCGCGCGCAGCAGCTCGAGGCCCGACCGCTCCGGCATGTGCAGATCCACGACCGCCATCTCCGGTGAGTCTTCACGTGCCAGAGCCAGGGCCGACTCGCAGTCCGCTGCGCTGCGCACCTCGAAGCCGCGCCGCTGCAGGGCACGCGCCAAGGTCTCGCGGAAGACCGGGTCGTCGTCGACGATCAGCATTGAATGCCCGGCGGCGGCCGGTGGTGCGCTGTCACGATTCGACATGTGTTTACCCTCACGTGTTGGCTGCGGAGCCCACACCGTCGTCAGTGGTCAGGCGGTCGCCGACGGGGATCGTCAGGACGGCCGTGGTACCGCGGCCCGGCGCCGAATCCAAGTGTAGCGTTCCTCCGAGGTGCTCCAGGACGGTGCGGGTCAAGAAGAGTCCCAGTCCCATGCCGCCGCCCGGCGCCTTGGTGCTGAAGAAGGGCTCGCCCGCACGGTCGCGGACCGCCGGCGTCATCCCGACGCCGTGATCCTCCACCTCGATCCGCCAGGCGTGCTCGCCGGCGCTGGCGCGCAGCCGCACCGTTTGCCCGGACGCGGCCTGCTGCGCGTTCCGTATGACACCGCGCAGCGCGCGCGCCAACGCGAGCTGTGGAACGCGCAGGGGCCACCGCCCGTCGTCGTCGACGGTGACGCGGACCAACCCGCGGTCGGGGACATCGCGCAACGCGGCCTCGACGAGCCCGCTGAGCGTGAACGGCACGATGGCCTCGCCCCGACTGTCGCCGGCGTCCGCCGCCATCTGCGAGAGGATGCCGCGGCAGCGCTCGACCTCCTGGCGGATGAGCCGCGCGTCGGCGATGCCGCCGCCGGCGTCGGCCTGCTCGAGCTGATGTTCCAGCTCCTTGGCGACGACGGCAATCGTCGACAGCGGCGTCGCCAGCTCGTGCGCCGCGCCGGCCGCCAGCGTCACCAACGCCGCGAAGCGGTCCTGGCGCTCGCTGAGACTGCGCGCCGCCCGCAACTCGGCGTCCCGCTGCGCCAGGGCCCCGGTGACCCGTTGCACGAAGTAGACGATGAACACCGCCGCGACGCCGAACGCCGCGCACATGCCCTCGAGATGCATGGTCATGTGTTGGAAGTGCAGCGACGGATCCGAGTAGTCGAGCGGCAGCACGACGTGGCGATAGAAGAGTGCTCCGAAGCAGGCCAGCGACAACGCCACCAGCATCCAGGTCCACAGCGGCCGCAACACGACCGCTGCGAGCGCTAGCTGCACGACATAGAGGAAGCTGAAGGGGTTGAACGGCCCACCGGTGAAGTAGAGCAAGCCGGTGAGGCCGATGACGTCTACAATCATCACGATTGCCACCGTCGATTCGCCCACCGGCCGCTCGCGCCCGACCCATGCCGCGCACGCGGCGTTGCTGGCCAGCTCGAACCCGATGATCACCAGCAGCGGCAGCAGCGGCAGGTTGATCCGCATCAGCCCGTCGACGACGGCGATCACGACGATCTGCCCGACGATCGCGCCCCGGCGCAGCCGCAGCAGCCACGAGAAGTTGATGCGATGGATATCCTGCATCACCCACCTGCGGCCGGACGCAGCGGCGCCGACTCGCGACCGACTCCGGCCGTTGCTCGTTGATGCTTCCGCGTCCGATACCTGGTACCCACTTCCGGATCCTCAATTGCGACGCCGGCGCGCCATGGGCACGCCGCCCGGCCACCGATGCGCCACGTCGAACGAACTCAACCGACGGGTGCATCGGTGACGCGAGCGTTGTCGAGCAGACTCCCTGCTGCACGACCGCCACACCGACAGCCTGGTTGACAGGTCCGGCCAGGCCAACAAAGCCCGGCGCACGGACTACCGCGGACATGAATCCCGCGAAGCGGCGGTGTGTCGAGGCGGCAGTGCAGCTACGCGTGGTGCGCTGTCGAGCGGGGCGGATGGAAAGGTGGGTCGAGCGCGGCCGCGGTCGTCGGTGGTTGAGCGCGGTTGAGCCGCTCGCGGCGTTGCACGGTCATCGGGTGGTAGACGAGCGCCGGCAGCAGCGCCGGTTGATGCGATTGCGCGAAGCCGTCGGGGCGACCCTGGCAGCCGGCGGCGTGCAGCCCCGGACCTTGGCTGCGCTGGCGATGGCAGTGGTCGCCACCGCTCATGTGTCCGACCCAACCCGGCGCGTGACAGCGGCGCCCCTTGGCGTGCATCGGGCAGTCGACGGGACAGCGTCCGAAGCAGGAGGGTGCGGCGACGATCGTCGCCTGGCTGGTGCCGAGGCCGAACGCGACGAGCAGCACGATCGCCAGGACTCGCCGCCAATGCACGTTGCGTGCGCCCACGAGCAGGTGGCTTACCAGGGGGCCGCGGGCGAGTCAAAGGCGGCGAGCTGTTCACTGGGGTCGCGTGCAGTTGTTGCGGCAGGCGTCGGTGTCGATCTGGTTGCCGTCGTCACACGACTCGCCGGGCTCGGTGATGCCGTTGCCGCAGATGGGCAGCGGGCACGACACGTCGCTCTGGATGCATGTCGCGAACACCACGCAGTCCGTGCGCGGCAGCAGCGCGGCCATGAACCAGTCGGCGGTCCGCTGGTAGACCGTGTCGAAGGCCGGACACTCGCGGTGCACACGGTCGGCGAACTTCTGTTTCAAGTTGGCGATCCTGGCGTCGGCGCGGTCGAGCAGCGCGATGCGCCGTGCTCCACTCACAACCGGGATCATCGAGATGCGATCGAAGGCGCGCCCCTTGAGTTGCAGTGCCATCTCGAGGAACTTCTGGCTGAGCGCCGAGACTCGCACCAGGCATGCGTTGGCTTGCGGCGAAAGCGGCGTGAAGGTGCCGGTCGCCACGACTGGAGCGTAGATCAGCCCGATGGCGATGTCGGTCTGATCGCCACAGGCACGTGAGACGTCCGACTCGGCTTCGTCGAAGGTGCTGTACTTCAGCTCGGTCAGCTGCCCACCGAGACAGGCCGCATCGACGACGTTCTGCACCTCGGCGAGTGCGGCGCTGACTGTGGCGCTGAGCGCCGTTTGATCACAGCCCGCGCCGCGGAGCTGCTGGTCCATGCAGCGCCGCTTCGCGATCAGCACCTGATGGAAGCAGCGTCGCGTGCCGTGGCTGATGGTGCGCACGCACTGCCCCGCCGGCGCGGTGAACGGGCCCCAAAACGCTGCGGGCATCGGAATGCCGACGTGCGCCTGTGCGGCGGGCGGGGTGAGCGCCTCCGGTGCGAGCGTTAGAGCGATCGCCAGCGCCGCGGCTGCGACTCGGCGTAACAGACTGGAACACCGGTGAGGCTGGGTGGCGAGCATTGACGTTGGCGGCGGTGATTGTCGACTAGAGCCGCACCGAAGGCAAGTCGCCGCGTAGTGGCACTGGCCGCGCCGCCAAACACGGACAGGACCAACAGACTCGCAGTTTGACATTCCCATTCCGAGCGCAGTACGGGATCGGCAAGGAGATTTCGGATGGCTCACTTCCGCCGCGGGGTCGGCGCAGCGCTGGTTCTCAACACGAGTCTCTGCGCAGTTGAGATAGCCGCCGGCGTGCAAGCGCACAGTCTGAGTCTCCTCACCGACAGCATCCACAACTGCTCCGATGAGCTCGCGCTCGGGTGCCTTTACCTCGCGTTCTCCCTGCCGGGCTACCTCGGCCGGCAATCGCAGCGCACGGCCAACGTGCTCAACTCCCTAGGGCTGGTCGCGCTGAGTGCCTTCATGATCGGCGAAGCCGTCATACGCCTGTTGCATCCGAGCCCGGTGCACGCATTCGTTCCCCTCGTGATCGGCCTTGCGGCTGCGGCCGGCAACTACGGCGTCGCAGTGCTGCTTCGAAGACCGGCCCAGCACAATGCCGCGGTTCACCTGGCGTATGTGCACAACCGGGGCGACGTGTTCGTGTCACTGGCGCCCGTCAGTGCTGGTACGCTGGTAGCGTTGAGCGGCCGTCCGCAGGCCGATGGTTTCGTGGCCGCCGCTATCGCGTTGTGGCTAATCGTTACGACGGTCCGTGAAGTGCGCAGCTCTGCCGATGATCTCCTCTGGCCAGAGGAGCTGGTGTGTGCTCATCCGGAAGTCGACGCGCCACTCGGGATGTCCGGGACTTCCCGATCAGCGTTTGAACGGCGCGGGCCAAGCGGGTCGACGGAGTGACACCGTTCATGAACGCGACGCCGCTGGCGCCGGCGCCGACTGGAGCCCTCGCTGACTCGATGCAGGTCCCTGGTCGCGCGGCGCTCGGTCCGCTGACATGCCCGATGCGTCGAATCGCAGAATGCGGGCACTGTTGGCGACGACGGCGAACACGGCAACGCTCTGCAACATCGCGCCGGTGAGCGGCACGAGGACGCCTCCAGCGGCCAGCGCGATGAGGACCATGGAAAGCCCGAACGCGAGCCAGACGTTCTGACCGATGATGCGCCGCGTGGTATCCGTCAAGCCGATGAGCTGTGGCAGGCGTGCAAGGTCCGTCCCCAGCAGCGCCACATCGGCTCCTCCCAGTGCGACTTCGTTCAACTCGGCACCGATGGCCACTCCCACGTCGGCACCGCCGAGGGCCGGCGCATCGTTCACCCCGTCTCCAACCATCATGACGACGCGCCCCGCAGCTTGTTCGGCTCGCACCACCTCGAGCTTCTGGGCGGGCAGCACTTCGGCGACCACATCGTCCATGCCGAGCGCGGCACCGATTTCCCGCGCCACGGCGGCCCGATCGCCCGTCAGCAGGAGCAGCCGGGTGATTCCCAGGCCGCGCATGGCCGCGAGCGCCTCGCGGGCCTCGCTGCGCGGTTGATCGCGCAGCACCAAGCGCCCGAGGCGGCGGCCCCCGTGGGCGATCCACACCTGCGAAACATCTCCGTCGTCTTCCGATCCGACATCGACGCCGAGATCCTCAAGCAGCGCCCTGCGTCCAAGGACCGCTCGCCGACCCTCGACCATCGCGACGACGCCGAGGCCGGGCCTCTCTTGGAGATCGCTCGGTGGTGTCGCGACGATCCCGCGCGCCAGTGCCGCAGCGACGACGGCACGCGAGACGGGATGCAAGGAACCAAAGCCGCACGCCGCGGCCACGGCGAGCAGCCTCTCCTCTGATTCACCCTGTACCGGTTGAATCTGTGTGACGGTGGGAGCGCCGACCGTCACCGTCCCGGTCTTGTCGAGAATCAACGTGTCGACGTCGGAGGTGCGCTCGAGGAAATCGGCGCTCTTGATGAGGATGCGCAGGCGCGTCGCCACGGTCATCGCTGCCACTACGGCGGCGGGACCCGCCACGACCAGCGCGGTTGGTGTGGCCACGACGAGCACCGCAATGGCGCGTGAGAGATCCTCGGTGAAGAACAGGGTGGTGGCCGCCACGGTGAGCACCAGCGGCAACCACACCCCGGCACGACGCTCGAAGAGCCGGAGCACCGGGACCGTGGTGCGCTCTACCTCCGCGAGCAGTTGCACCACGCGCCCCAGCACGGTATCGGCGCCCGCGCCGCGCACCTGAATGCGGAGCAAGCCGTCCAAGGCCACAGTTCCGGCGAACACGGGGCTACCGGGTCCCACGTCCTCGTGCAGCGACTCGCCGGTGATGGCGGATTGGTCCACCGCGGCGCGGCCCTCGAGCACGGTCCCATCTACGGCAATCCTCTCGCCGGGCCGGACCAGGATCTCATCTCCGGGCGACAAGCTGTTCGGGTCGACGCGCTCCTCGATGCCGTCGCGCCACCGCACCGCCTGCCGTGCTGCGAGTGCACGGATCCCGTCGATGGCCGCCCGAGCCCCCAGCGAGCTGCGCTCCTCGAAAAGACGTCCCACCTCAAGAAAGAGCGGGATGAGGGTAGCCGTGACAAAGTCCCCGGCTGCTGCCGCGGCGAGGACGGCGATTGCGACCAGCTGATCGGTGGCTCGGCGCGTGTCGCCCGTCACCACGCCACGTAGACCAGACGCGAGGGTCGGGATGCCCACGATGATCGCAGCCAAGCCGCAGCAGAGCTCTCCGATCTGCCATTGGTCCGGTTCGAGGCGCACCAAGAGCGTGCCCAAGGCGAGAAGCCCGATGCCGACCAGGCCGGCGCCTAGCCGCGCACTGATCCGGCGGCGCTCGTTGGGAGCGAGCGCGCCTAGCAAGCTGTCGGATTTGGCAGCCTGCAGCGAGCCATCGGCGAGCGGACCTGCCGAAAGGACGCCGGCCGCAGGCCCGCTGGGCGCAGCCCCGTTCATTCGTCCTCTCCGCCCGCACTCGCCGCCGGCGGCGTTGGTGCCGCGCCCGAGTTCACTTGAAAGTCACCGCCGCTTGTCGATCGTGACTGAACCGGCGCGTGCGCTCCGGCCTCTTCCGACGGCAGTGAGACCCGGAACCCGTGGTAGTGAGCGCCGGCGGCGGGCGGGGGCACCCACTCAACCTTGGCGGCGCCGATGGCGCGCTCCACCGCATCTCTGTAGAGACGCTCACGAATGACCAGGGGATTCGTTTGATACTGCCGATCGAGCGCGAGGAAGGCGTCGGCGTCGCCTTTGGCGCGCGCGAGAGCGGTGGCCACCGCGGCGCGAGCGGACTGGAGCGCGGCGTCCGCATCGGCCTGGGCTTTGGGGATGGCACTCTCCGCGAACGCCTGGGCCTCCTTCTTCTTCGTCTCGGCTCCGATGAAGGCGCTTTGCACGGCGTCGAACTCCCTTGCGAGAGCGGCGGGGGGAGACAGACGGGTGAGCTCGAGTGACGACAGCTCGAGTCCGGAGCGGGCAGCGTCCAGCCCCGCCTGCGCGCGCGTGGTTGCCATGGCGATGAGGCTCTTGCGACCGTCGGCGAGGACGCGGTCCACGCCCATCTCACCTAGCGAACGAACCATGGCCGCTGTGACCTCGACCCGGAGGACCTTATCGACGTCAGGGCCGTAGAAGGCCCAGTCGGCGGCGTCGCGTATGTGGTAGCGGGCCACCATGTCGACGTGCACGATGTTGTGATCGCCGGTGAGTGCGTAACCCTGGGTCAGTGGGTCGAGGGTGTTTCCTCTTCCCCAGTCGTCGACACTGGCGAGGGTACGCACCGAAAGCTCCCGTATGCGCTTGGTCTGAATGCGGATCACCCGGTCGACAGGTCGCGGCAACGAGAAAAGCAGGCCTGGTCCGTGCTGCTGCAAGGCCGGCGTGTCGCCCACGAGACGTCCCCAGCGCAGGATCACCGCCACCTCGTCAGGCTTCACGACGGTGATTCCGGATGCGGCGTAGAGAATCGCCATCGTGGCGACCCACCAGTGCATCCGTTGCCAGGCCGCGTCGAGCAAGCGGCTCAGCGGCGCGGCGAGCCGGCCGATCTCGGACGGAGGTCGCAGCCGTCTCATTTTGCTTCCTGGCTCTGGAGGAGTGAGAAGGGTTCGGAGTCGGTGCGCAGAATCAGGGACGTGTTCTCGGTGACGAGCTTGTCGAGTGAGTCGAGCGAGCGTGTAAACCGGTAGAGATCCGGGTCGATGCGGTGGGCGTCGGCGTAGGTCTTCGCGACCTCTGCTGCGGACTCGCCGCGGATGCGCGCTTCTTCCTCCGCACCCTTGGCTCGGATGCGGGCCGCTTCGAGCTCCGCCTCCGAACGGATGCGACTGGCCTCGCGTTCCCCTTCGGCTTGAAACTTGGCGGCGAACTGCCGGCGCTCGGCACGCATCTGATCGAAGACGGCCCTCACGTTCTCCTCGGGCAATGCGATGCGCTCGACCCGAATTTGGTCGATGGTAATGCCGTAGCTATGCAGCGCCACGGGCGCCGTGGACGCCAAGAGCTCCGACTCGATCTCGTCGACCTGCAGGTCTTTGGGGTCGGTGGACACGAGCGCTGACAAATCGTGCCCGCCGAGCGTTCCGATGGCCGCGTTCGTCAACAGGCCGTCCAGCTTGGCTTCGGCACCGCCCTCATCGCCGATGGCTTGGGTGAAGGCGAGTGCGTCGCCGATCCGCCAGACCACGAAGGTTCGTACGATGATGTTCTTCTTGTCCCGCGTCAGCATCTCGGTGTGGCCGGTTTCGTAGACGCGCCGCCGCATGTCGAGCAATATCCCGCGATCGATAGGCCAAGGCAGCTTCCAGTGCAGGCCGGCAACAGTGGCAGCACGCAACGGACGGCCGAAGCGGGTGAGGAGAACGGCCTGGCCTTCGCGCACGACGACTGCGGTTGCGTGGAAGATGATGACCGCGAGGGCGACGGTCCCGACGACGCCCCGGAGCCAACGCTGGGTTCTCATGGCAGCACCCACAGCTGACCTCCGTCCCGCTGGATGCGGGTATCGAGGACCGTAAAGCGCCGCCCTGCAAGACCGTTCTCGAGCGTCTCCAGACGGCGGCGGAAGTGATACTCTTCTGGCGCGGCAAGATACTGCGCCTCGAGCGTCCGAAAGCTCCAGGCTCCGCCCGCGGCACGCGCGAGCGCCTCGGCGCCTTCGGCGCGGGCGGCATTTTCGCTCGTCACCACGGCGGCTTCGGCGGCCGGCACGGTCTGGTTGCGGAAGACTTGGGCGTTGACGATCGCCGCGACCTTGCCGAGCTCCGCAGACACCACAGCCTGGTAGTCCGAGGCAACCATCACCGGCGGATGCATGCCGCCGACCGTGAACGCGACGACGTCGATGCCGAGGCCGAGGGCATCGGCATCCTGCTGCACCATGGTGCGCATCCGCGCCGTCAACGTCATGAGGTTCTCCGACAACGCCTCGGCAAGAGTGCGATTGACGGTCGACCGCATAACTGCGCGATAGGCGACCGCGCGTAGCGCATCAGCCGGATTTTGGGAGTGGTAGTGCCAGGCCCGTGCATCGGCGATGCGAAACTGTACGGCGGCATCGATGGTGATGAGGTCCCGACCGTTGCCGAGGAGCAGCGTGTATTCGTTGGCGGCATGCTGGCGTGCCCACAGCACGTTTTCGGGCCCGCCTTCCTCCTGGCCCTCATGACCGACCGTCAAGGCTTGCACGTGGTCCACCGGAATCCGAAACACACGGTCCACGGGCCACGGCCAATGCAGGTGCAGCCCCGGCAAGAGCGGCTGCCCTCCCACCGGTATACCCAGCCGCTCGACGAGACCCTGCTCGTCTACCCGCACCACGGTCAAAGAGGTCGATAGCCAGCCGAGCAGACACAAGCCGATGGCGAGCGGCTCGACACTCCGGCGAACGACGGTCAGCGCCCAGGTCGAGCGGAGATCGATACCGAGTTGCCGTTCCGCCGCGTCGAGGACGCTCGCCACGATGTTGGTCCGACTTCCAAGGAGGGACAGCCCCCCGATGTCGAGCCGGAAGGTTGCGACGGGCTGGTCCTCGGATCGCGGCATCGCGAGGAGCCCGTAGCACACCGCGCCATTCACGAGCGCGACAACGAGATGCAGGATCCGCATGGCGCTCTGTTGCCCCGCCAATCCCAAGCCGATCGACACCGCGGCGGATATCAGGATCCAGGCCACCACACGGGTCCCTCGACAGAGCCCAGGGGCTTCTGGGAAACGTGCGGGTTCGACGTTTCCAAGGTAGTGAGCTGCCGTGAAGGCAAGCCCAGCCGCGCCGAGGCTCAGAGCCGTTGCGATCACCGCCAGCAGGGAGGCTGCCGCTGGTGTGAAAGGATCGAGCGGCAGCGTGATACTGATCGCCAGCACGCCGACGACGGCGGTGCACACCCTGATCCTTCTCGCCCCGCCGAGAGCACGGTACCAGCGCGCGAGCCGGGCCGAAACGTTCGCCGGACGAGCGGTGTTCGTCGGGTCACCCGCTGTCGACGAGCTTTGGGGCTGGGCGGGCGCCGGTACGGAGGCCGGCTGGTCGCGTTGCGGAGGTTCCGCCCGTGCGGCTTGCGCCACCGTGACGCCGATGAGAATGCCCGTCGAGAGTCCCAGCGTTACTGCAGCGTCGAGCAACAGCGGGTTGGGGAGCATGAGACCACCGGCAACGGCACCCACGGCTCCCAGGAACGCCATCGTCAGAAGGACGAGGACAACGCCCCGGTACGGATCTCGGCCGAACTGCGGAGCGGATTGCTCAGCCATCGGAGAGATTGGCATCTCAACGCCCATGGGGTTTCACGGTATCTCGTGCGTTGCGAGCGATGGCGGTGCCATTCGCCATATGTCGTAGGGCGATCGAAGACAGAATGCTTCGCATTGGAGGTTCCTCCGCGTTCTGCACCGTTGGCATGTCGGCCAGCGGTAGACGGTCCTGTTTCAGGGACACTACAGCGATGCTGCCACGAAATGCGTTGCCGCAATGGAGGCAACGCGGTGGACTCGTGACGGCGTGACGCTAGGCGAGCCGTGAACAGTGCGGAGGAGCGCGGCTGGCGGTGAACGGCCGAAAGACCTCAGTCGGTGGGGCAACGCGCCACGCCGGTACAGAATCAAGTGGCAGAAGCGGTGCGACGTGAAATCGGACCGGGGACTGGGCGGCCGGCGCGTGATGCGCAACCACACACAGGGCGCATGGGGTCGAAGTACCTTCGTGCGGCGTCAGATGGTAGTGACCGCTGAACGCCAGCGGTACCAGTATGAGGATGACACAGAGAAGCGCCCATCCACGCGGCAGGATCTTGCGCGACCAGCTCATAGCCGCGCGGAGTATATCCGTCGGTTGCGATAGTGGTCAAATCGGCTGCCCGTGGTACGGGGAGCACCGCCGAACACCGGCCGCCGAATCATCGCGGCGAATTTCTCCAGCGCGTACCTCGGCGGGGAACTGGACCAACTTGACGGACCTTGCCAGCCAGGATACCTCTACGTCGCGATGAAGCGTCTGCGGCAGCACGCCTGTCAGCGTGTGAGGGTTTTCATTCTTGTTGCCCTCAGCCTCGTCCCGATCGCCCTCAGCGGCCATTTCCATACGGCCACGGCGGGAAGCACCTCGGACTCCTGCACGGCGTGCGTGGTCAAGCACGATTCGCGCATTGCGAACCTTGCGGTCCAGCCGCTCAGCGCACTGGTACTCCATGTCTCTGCGGTGGTGGTACTCATTGCCGCCGCGCCTGCCCACGTTTCCCGGCCCTTCAGGACCGGCCGGGCACCTCCGTCCTGTTCACTGTTCGCGTAGCGTAGTACCGCCCGGTTACCTCCGCGCCGCGCCCGCGCGCGCCGCGTCCCGCGGCGGTACTGCCGTCGTGCCCCAAACAGGAACCGCTCATCCACTGGTGCGTGCTGCGCCAGGGATTGAGCCTGTGACGCGGAGGAACCTCACATGCAGAGAGTTCTAGTTTTCATCGTGCTCGCGTGCGCCATCATCGCCACTGGCAGCGCCGCAGAAGCAGCGAACGCCGGCCCGGAACAGGTCACCGGCACGGTCAAAGACGCCTTGGGACGTCCCCTGTCGGATGTCGATCTCAGTCTGCAGGATGCAGACGGTCATGTGCTGAGCCATACGACCACGGACGCGAACGGCGCTTTCTCCTTTGCGAGCGTCGGGCCGGGAACGTATGCCATCCTGGCGGAAAAAGGTACCTTCAAGACCGCGACGGCGATCGTCACCGTCACGACCGGTCCGGTCCCGCCGGTGAGCCTCGCTTTGGAATCGGCAGCCGCGCTCAACCTCGCGGTGGTTGCGAAGCGGCTCGACGTCGTCCGCAACAGCCTTTCTCCCGAGACCGGGAGCAGCAAGTATCGTTTCAATCAGGAAGCAATCACGCAGCTGCCGCAGAGCGAGAACACGCCGCTGAACCAAGTGATCCTGCAGGCCCCTGGTGTGGCGCAGGACTCGTTCGGACAGCTGCATATCCGCGGCGAGCACGGCAACCTGCAGTATCGCATCAACGGCGTCCAGCTGCCCGAGGGGATCAGCGGCTTCGGTCAGTCGATCAGTCCCCGCTTAGCCGGCAGCATCTCGCTCTTAACCGGCGCACTCCCAGCCCAATATGGCCTGCGTACCGCCGGAGTGATCGACATCCAAACCAAGAGCGGTACATTCGCCAATGGCGGTACCGTCGAGATGTACGGCGGCCAGCGCAACACCGTGCAGCCGAGCTTCGAGTTGGGTGGCACCGCGGGGAAGCTTTCATACTACACGACCGGAACGTACATCGGTACCGACCACGGCATCGAGCCGCCGACCGCAGGACCCACCTCCATCCACAACCACAGCGATCAAGGCCTGGGCTTCGGGTATTTCTCGTATGTCATCGACCCGACGATGCGTGTGAGCCTCGTCTCTGGTGTCGATATCAATTCCTTTCAGATCCCGGCGAACCCCGGTCAGGATCCGGCGTTCATGCTCAACGGAGTGCCCGACTTTCCTTCCAGCCAGGTCGCCGAGAGCCAGATGGAACGAACCTTCTACAATGTCCTCGCGCTACAAGGTGTCGTCGGCGAACACATCGACTACCAGGTCGCCGCGTTCAGCCGCTATTCGAGCATCGACTTCAGCCCGGATCCGGAGGGCGATCTGATCTACAACGGCGACGCTTCGCGAGTCTTTCGCAGCAGCTTTGCCAACGGTCTGCAGGGCGACGGTGCGTACCGGTTGACGGAGTCTCACACCCTGCGAGCCGGCTTCTACGGCAGCGCCGAACCGGTGGCCATCAACAACCACGCCAGCGTCTTCCCGGCTGACGACATGGGAAACCAGTGCCCGAATGTTCCCGGGATGCCACCGTGCAATCTGCCCGGCAATGTCCCTATTCAGAGGGTGGACAACACCAACGTCACGTCGTGGCTCTATGGTGTCTATTTGCAGGATGAGTGGCGGCCACTCCCGCGGCTCACGATCAACTATGGCATCCGCTACGATCTCAACGACGCCTTCGTGCACGCGGACCAGTTCAGCCCTCGGGTCGGCGGGGTCTATGAGTTTCCGACGCAGACGACGCTGCACGCCGCCTATTCCCGATACTTTACGCCGCCGGCGACCGAGCTGATCTCGGCGACGAACGTCAGTACGTTCAACGGAACGACCGGAGCGTTGCCGAGCACCGGGAACTTCAACGTCAAGCCCGAGCGCTCGCACTACTTCGACGTCGGCCTGACCCAGCGGCTCGGGGCGGGCTTCAGCCTGGGCGTGGACGGCTACTACAAATATGCCGACCACCTCATCGACGAAGGACAATTCGGGACGGCGCTGATCTTCAGCGACTTCAACTACAAGCGCGGCCGCGTCTACGGCACCGAGGCGACCGGCAGCTATAATCACGGCAACCTGTCCACGTACGTCAACTTCGCCTACTCGGTGGCGCAGGCAACCCAGGTCGAAACCGGTCAGTTCAACTTCGAACCCGACGAGTTGGCCTTCATCAGCAAGCACTTCGTGTTCCTTGATCACGACCAGACCTTCACGTCGTCGGGCGGCGCGTTCTATGGCTGGCAAGGCTTCGGCTTCAGGTTCGACTACCTCTACGGCAGCGGGCTGCGCAGCGGCTTCGCCAACACCGGCAACCTGCCGTTCTACATCCAAGCGAATGCCGGTGTGTCGAAGCGCTTTTCCGTGCCGTATCTCGGCTGGGCCGAGGCGCGCGTCGACTGCCTCAACATCGGCGACGAGACCTACCTGCTTCGCGACGGCAGCGGCATCGGCGTGGGCGCCCCGCAGTATGGACCGCGGCGTACCGTCTTCGCCGGTATCCGTGTGCCGCTGTTCGGCGACCCAACTGCCGGCAGCTGAGATTGGAGGATCACGGCACGTATGGAAGAAGTGAATACCGCTTTGGAAGCTCTCCGCTTCGGCGGAGCGATGGTGTACCCACTGCTCATCTTGGGGGCCTTGGCAGTGGGCATTCTCCTCGATCGAGCGACGTTGTATAGCCGCTGCCTGCGGATGCCTGCGCCGTTGCGCAAGCAAGTGGAGACCTACGGCTTCGACTGGGAGGATCTGGAACAGCAGCTCAGCGCCCTCGGGCCGCGCAACGCGTTCGGCCGGTTTTTTCAAGTGATTGCGGCCAATCGCACCCATCCGGCGTGGTGGGTGGAGTCGCGCGCCGGGGATGAAGCCGGCGACATCGAAAAGGTGCTCGGCCGCGGCCTGTGGGTGCTGGAGACGATCGTCACGGCTGCACCCCTGATGGGCCTCCTCGGAACGATCACCGGAATGATGCAGTCGTTCAAAGTGATCGGTGGCGCGGGCCTGGTTGCACCGACGCAAGTCACGGCGGGTGTCGCGCAGGCGCTCATCGCGACCGCACTGGGGCTGCTCATCGCCCTGCTTGCTCTCTTCGCGTTCAATTTCTTCTCGCGTCTCAAGTCCCACGCACTCGACGAGATGGAGCGCATGGGCTCCCGTCTGATCGACCGGATCCGCCTCGACCAGGAGATGACCACCGCGGGCCGGCACAGTGAGCCACCGGCCCGACGCGTGGTGGCGGCATCATGAAACTGCGTCGTGCACGCGACTACCGTCGCGGACGCATCGAGATCATTCCGATGATCGACGTGATGTTCTTCCTCCTGGTGACCTTCATGCTGGCCTCGCTCTCCATGCAAAGCTTGCACTCCGTCCCCGTCGACCTGCCGCGCGGCGAGGCTGCCGCGCTGCAGCCGCGGCAACCGGTCACGCTGACCATCGCCAGCGATAGTCACATCTACCTCGACAGCACGCCGGTCACGCTCGATACCATGGCCGAGATCCTCAAGCCCATGCTTCAGGGACCGGATGCCGACGTAGTGGTCGCCACAGACAACGGGGCACCGGCGGGGATGGTCGTCCAGTCCATGATCCAAGCCCGCCGAGCCGGCGTGGAACACTTCCTGATCGCCGTCAAGCACGAATGATTGCCGCACATCCACTGGCATCGCGAGCGACGCTTGACGACCCGTGGCGTCGTCTGGCATGGCTCACGCCAGCCGCAGTGTTGCTATGGGGTGCGCTGCTGGTCGGATTCACACTGCTGCTCCAAGACGCGGGACGATCGCCGGAGTCGCTGGCGCGACTGGACGCCCGTCTCATCGACCTGCCGTCGTCCGCACCACCCGGTGGTTTGCAAGGTGGAGGGGCACCAGCGCCACCGCCGGAGGTGGCGCCGCCCGCTCCCCAACCGCCGCCGCACATCGAGACGAAGAAGGCGGACGTCCCAGTCGCGCCAGCCAAGAAAAAGAAGCCGGCGCCGCCCAGAGTGTATGACGCCCGCGGGCCGCACACCGCCCCGGCCGATGAAGTGGAGACCACGGCTGGCCAATCGCCCGGCGCCGGTGAGCCGGGCGTCTCGGGGGCCGGCGCGGCCGGCCGCACCGGCGCGGGCGGCTTGGGTTCCGACAGCAGCGGCGCTCGCGCCATCTATGCACCGGTACCGAAGATCCCGGATGACTTGCGAGAGAACGTCTTCGAGGCGGTTGCCGTCGCGCACTTTCAGGTCACCTTTGACGGCAACGCTAGAGTATCGTTGGTCCAACCCACCTCGAACCCGCGGCTCAACTCCATCCTCATCGATACCCTGAAGCAGTGGCGCTTCTTTCCGGCGCTCAGGAATGGGGTCGCGATCGACTCGGAGTTCGATGTGCGCATCCCGATCGCCGTGCGGGAGCAGTGATGATAGCGCGCAGCAGCTACCGAAGTTGCGTACCCCGGGGCTACCCGTCGTTTGCGTGACACCCTATCCGCACGCGGCTATAGGCCGCGCCATGAGTCGCCTGTGGCAGAGCGCGCTTCAGCGTGCCGGCGCTTTGCTCATCGTTGCACTGATCTTCGTGCCCCTGGTCGTCAGTGGCCACA
>Ga0335082_10001555_pt1 | contig 24496 bp, 20 predicted proteins | sample Lox_Sample_41_FD_206718 | JGI IMG/M metagenome (GOLD analysis project Ga0335082, IMG submission 206718) | Soil microbial communities from Loxahatchee National Wildlife Refuge, Florida, United States - Lox_Sample_4.1 | ecosystem: Environmental > Terrestrial > Soil > Wetlands | place: USA... | reverse complement strand
GCGCTTCGGCCAGGGTGCGACCGGCATCGATCGCTACCTGCAGCTCGACGGCTACAAAGCCGTGCAGAAAGCGCTCTCGATGCAGCCGGACGCGATCATCAACGAGGTGAAGAACTCCGGCCTCCGCGGACGCGGCGGCGCCGGCTTCTCGACCGGCATGAAGTGGTCGTTCGTCCCCAAGCAGTCGGCGAAGCCGAAGTACGTGCTCTGCAACGGCGATGAGAGCGAGCCCGGCACATGCAAAGACCGCCTGATTTTTGAGCACGATCCGCACTCGGTCATCGAAGGCGTCGCCATCGCGGCCATCGCCGTGCAGGCGCACACCGGCTTCATCTACATCCGCGGCGAGTATCGCTATCTGTCGGTCATCATGCAGAAAGCGATCAAGGATGCCTACGCGAAAGGTTTCCTCGGCAAGAACATCTTCGGCAGCGGGTACGATCTCGACATTCACTGGCACGGTGGCGCTGGCGCCTACGAAGTCGGAGAAGAGTCGGCGCTGATGGAATCGTTAGAAGGCAAGCGCGGCATCCCACGCATTCGGCCTCCCTTTCCTGCGGTGGTTGGACTGTGGGGCGGGCCGACCGTCATCAACAATGCGGAAACGCTTGCCAGTGTTCCTGCCATCATCCTTGGTGGCGCGGAATGGTACTCCGGCCTGGGCACGCCGAAGAATGGCGGTACACGTCTCTTCTGTCTGGCGGGCAATCTCGCAAAGCCCGGTGTCTACGAACTGCCCATGGGCTACAACCTCAAGAAGATGATCTATGACGTGGGCGGAGGGATTCCCAACGACCGCGCGCTGAAAGGCGTGGTCCCCGGCGGATCGTCAACTCCGATCCTGCTACCTGAAGAAATCGACGTCGCCATGGACTTCGACTCCGTCGCCAAGACCGGTTCCATGCTTGGCTCTGGCGGCGTAGTTGTCCTCGACGATACGAACTGCATCGTGAAGTTCGCCTTGCGTACCATGAAGTTCTACCGTCACGAAAGTTGCGGATGGTGTATCCCATGCCGTGAGGGAACTGACTGGCTCGAGAAGACGCTGACGCGCTTCCACGCCGGCGCGGGCCTGAAGAAAGACATCGACAACATGTACTATCTCTCCGAAAACATGCTGGGCCGCACCTTCTGCCCGCTCGGAGACGCAGCCGCCATGCCAACCATGGCGTTCGTGAAGAAGTTCAGAAAGGAATTCGAAGACCATCTGGAAGGCAAGCCGTGCCCGTTTGAGAAGGCGGGGACGGTGGAACAGCTGCCGGTGTTGGCCTAGGATTGAGAAATTGTGAAAATGAGTAATTGGGTAATTTGAAAACCCATGAATTCCAAGCCGGAACAGAGGCGCGAGCGAACAAAGACGTTTGCGCTCCGAATTATCCGGTTGTTTCGGTCGTTGCCGTTTCGGACTGACACTCAGGTCTTGGGCAAGCAGCTCTTAAGGTGTGGTACATCGGTTGCAGCGAATTATCGAGCAGTATGTCGGGCACGTTCCAAAGCCGAGTTCATTGCCCGAATTGGTATCGTGGCGGAAGAAGCGGACGAAGCAGTGCTTTGGCTTGAGTTGTTGACCGAGTCCGGGATCCTTGCAGCGAAGAAAGTGGAAGCACTGTTGATCGAAGCTCGGGAGCTGGCGGCAATTTTCACCGCCTCCCAGCAGACATCCAGAAAGGCATAAGCGCGGTTGATCGATTTTCAATTACACAATTACTCAATTTCCCAATTGCTCAATTCCAATGCCTGACGTCTCTCTCACTGTCGACGGAAAAAAGCTCACGGCCCCGGCCGGGACGCTGCTCATCGAAGCCTGCAAGTCCGCGGGCATCGAAGTGCCTTCGTTCTGCTATTACCCGAACCTGTCGCTGCAGGGCGCCTGCCGGATGTGCCTCGTCAAGATCGAAAAGATGCCGAAGTTGCAGACAGCATGCACAACGGTCGTTAGCGAAGGCATGACCGTTACCACCGACAGTGCGGAAGTCGTGCAGGCTCGCAAGTCGATGGTCGAACTTCTCCTCGGCAACCATCCCCTCGACTGCCCCGTCTGCGATGCCGGCGGCGAGTGCGAATTGCAGGACATGACTTTCTCCTACGGCGCTGCCGAGTCGAAGTTCATGGAAGCGAAGAACCACAAAGAAGAACAGCAGTGGTCTCCGGTGGTGTTCTTCGACCGTCCGCGCTGCATTCTCTGCTACCGCTGTGTGCGTGTTTGCGGCGAAGGTATGGATGTGTGGGCTCTCGGCGTGCAGAACCGTGGCGTTGGCTCGGTCATTGCCCCCAATCAGAGCGACCACCTCGAGTGCGAAGAGTGCGGCATGTGCATCGACATATGCCCGGTGGGCGCGCTTACCTCGGGTGCCTACCGCTACAAAACCCGTCCGTGGGAAATGAACCACGTCGGCACCGTCTGTACGCACTGCGGCGACGGCTGCAAGACTACCCTTGGCGTGCGCCGCTGTGACACCGGCATGGAGATCGTCCGCGGCGACAATCGCGACAAGAGCGGTATCAACAACGATTTCCTCTGCGTCAAAGGACGCTACGCGTTCGACTTCGCCCATCACCAAGGTCGCCTCACCCATCCGCTGATCCGCAGGAACGGCAAGCACGTCGCTGCGACGTGGGAAGAAGCATTTGCTCTGATCGGCAAGCGCTTTGCTGAGATTCGCGAGAAAGACGGTGGCAATGCCATCGGCGTCGTCGGATCGAATCGCACCACCAACGAAGAGAACTACCTGCTTTCGAAGTTCACACGAGTAGTACTGAAAACCAACAATATCGATCACCACCGCACGGCCGACTACCCCGCATTCGCCGGCGCTCTGCAGGGCAAACCGGGCAGGACTGCCTCCATGCGCGACGTCTTCAACGCGCCCGCCGTACTTGTGATCGGCAACGATCCGACGAATCAACATCCGCTCCTGGCCTGGCAGATCCGCAACAACGTCCGGCTGCACCGCTCGCGGCTCTACCTGATCAACTCTGTGCCGATCAAACTCAAGCGTCAGGCTGCAGGCTTCGGGCTGCTGCCTGCAGGAGCCGAAGCCAAGGCGGTATCTTTCCTCGCGGGCGACGACTCGCAGCGCAGCGCGCTCGCCACCGACATGACGACCGGTGAAGCCTGGACCGCTCTGCGGGACAAGATCCGCGGCGAGCAGAATCTCGTCATCATCTTCGGATCCGAGTTGCGCGGTGCTGACATCGCGAAACTCGCCGCTCTTGCGACCACGCTCACCGGTGCGAAACTGATCTGCCTCAGCGACTATGCCAACTCGCGTGGCGCCGCTGACATGGGACTGTATCCCGACCTGCTCCCCGGATATCAGCCTCTCTCCGCCCCAGGCACGTTCACGCAGGAATGGGGTCCACTACCCGCCGACAAAGGCCTCTCGCTTCCCGAGATGGTCGATTCCGCAAAAGCAGGCAAGCTGAAAGCGCTCTACGTCGTCGGATCAAATCCGGTCGGCCGCCTCGGTCTTGACCCCTTTGTGTTCTCGAAAAGCTTCGTCGTAGTGCAGGACATGTTCCTGACCGAAACCGCCGAAATCGCCGACGTCGTCCTGCCGGCAGCTAACGCCTACGAGAAGGAAGGCACCGCCACCAACACTTGCGGCGACCTGCAACTCATCAAGAAAGCAGGCGAAGTCACCGGCACCAAGCCGGATTTCGAGATGATCGTTCGCATCGCCGACGCCATGGGTTTCGATGTTCGCAAGTTGGTTCCTTTCGGCGGCGGCACGCATGCCGACATGGGCCAGACTCGCGGCGCGCAGTCCGGCGAGGCCGACCGCCACGCGGTCTGGCTGGAAGCCCACAATCTCGAACCGAAGATGACGCCGTTCGATCCCATCGCCATCCTCGACGAAATTCAGCGCCTGGTCGCAGGGTACGATGTTTCGCGGGTCAACCTGCTGGCCGGAAACGACCAGCACATAGAAATCGCTGAGAGCGGCCCGGGCGCGCAGCAGGATCCGAAGCTGATTGTTCCAGCGAGCGACGACCTCTTCAGTTCCGGGACGCTCGGCCGCTATTCGCACACGTTGAATTCAGTCATGGAAAACAAGTCCGCCGAAACAGAAGTCGCGGCGGATTAGTCGTCTATTGTTCTAGGATTGTCATCCCGAGCGGAGCGAGGGATCTGGAGTCGTCGTCGCAGCTAAACTGCAGATCCCTCGCTACTCTCGGGATGACAAAAGGGTAAGAAGGTTTGTCCATAACGACCTACATCATCGTCTCGATCATCAAATCCATCGCCGTGATCTTCGTCTTGCTCACGGCGGTGGCGTACAGCGTCTGGCTGGAGCGCAAAGTCTCGGCGCGCATCCAGAACCGCTGGGGCCCCACCCGCGTTGGACCCTTCGGCCTGTTGCAGCCGCTGGCCGACGGCATCAAGTTCATCTTCAAAGAAGACCTGACGCAGCCCTACGTCTACAAGACGCTCTACATCGCTGCGCCAATGATCGCCGTCGTCTTTGCCATCTCGTCGATCGCGGTCGTGCCCTTCGGCAACTCGCTCGACATACCAGCGTTCCACATCGGCCCGTGGACCATCGGCCCGATCAGCACTCCGTTCCAGATTACGGACCTGAACATTGGCCTGTTAGTCATCCTTGGCATCACTTCCATGGGAGTGTACGGTGTCGCGCTCGCCGGATGGTCCTCCAACAGCAAGTACTCGCTGCTCGGAGGCCTGCGCGCCAGCGCGCAGATGGTCAGCTATGAGATTTCGCTCGGGCTGGCGCTGATTCCCATCATGATCCGCTCTGGCAGCTTCAGCCTGCGCGAGATCGTCAACGCGCAACAGCACCTGCGTTGGAACTTCTGGTGGCCGTTCGGAACTCTCGCTTTTTTCATTTATCTGATCTCGGCCTATGCGGAGACGAACCGGACGCCCTTCGATCTGCCGGAAGCCGAGTCCGAACTCGTCGCCGGATATCACACCGAGTACAGCGCCATGAAATTCGCCATGTTCTTCATGGCGGAATACGCAAACATGGTGACGGTCGCGTGTTTGGCCACGCTGCTGTTCTTCGGCGGATGGCTCGGCCCGGTCTTCGGCCCGCCGATCCTGCAAATGTTTTTGCCCGTGATCTGGTTCTGTCTCAAGGCTTTCTTTTTCATGTTTTTATATGTCTGGGTGCGCTGGACACTTCCCCGTTTCCGCTATGACCAGCTCATGGCGTTCGGATGGAAAGTCCTGCTCCCCCTTGCAATTGCGAATCTGGTCGTGACCGCGCTCTGGGAAGCAGCAAGAGCGTGAGAGCGTCGTCTCTGATTTCTGGTTGCTCGTGGCTCGAAGCTCGTAGCTCGAAGCTGGTTTAACGGCAAAGATGCTCCACTTAGCTCTATTCGCGTTCTTCGGACTGATCTGCGTGGCAGGAGCAGTCAACCTGCTGGTGCAGCGCCATCCCATCAACGGCGCCTTGTCGCTGGTCGTGGTCATGGCCTCGCTCGCCGGTGAATACCTTTTGCTGGGCGCGGAATTTGTCGCCGCCATCCAGGTCATCGTCTATGCCGGCGCCGTCATGGTGCTGTTCATTTTCACCATCATGTTGTTGAACGCCGGCGAGGAAGAGCGAACCAAGGGCAGTCGCGTGGCCATTCTGCTCGGCGTTCCCGGAGTCGCCATCGGCTCCCTACTCGTCGCCTGGACGTTCCTGCGCAACGCCAATCCCGAATCAGTATCGATCGGCGCCTTGCTCGGAGATCCACAAACCATCGCCAGGCTCCTGTTTCGCGACTTCCTTCTGCCCTTTGAAGTCACTTCGGTTCTGATCCTCATCGCTATCATGGGCGCAGTCGTTTTGGCTAGCCGTCCGGGAGCGATTGTCCGCCCCCACGGCGAACCGGTAGAGGCGAAACAACAAGAAAAAGAAGGCCCGCAACTCGTGGCCGCCGGAAGGGAGCACTGATGACATCCGTGACCACCATCCCCCTTCCCTTCTACCTGATCCTGAGCGGAATTCTGTTCGTTTGCGGCGTGCTCGGATTCCTCATCAAGCGCAATATCATCACCATCTTCATGTCGATTGAGCTCATGCTCAACGGTGTGAACCTATCCTTCGTCGCCTTCGCCGCGCACTGGCACAAGCTCAGTGGGCAGGTCTTCGTCTTCTTTGTGATGGTGGTCGCCGCCGCCGAAGCGGCCGTGGGACTGGCCATCATCATTGCTGTCTATCGTACCCGTGAAACTCTGAACGTCGACCAGGTGAATCTGCTGAAACTATGACGCCGAATCCTTATCTCTGGCTGATACCGGTGCTACCGCTCGCCGGGGCGGCGATCAATGGCTTCTTAGGACGCCGATCGTCCAAGAACGCGATCTCGACGATCGCACTCGCATTCCCGGGCGCGGCTTTTCTGCTTGCGCTTTGGATCGCTCTTTTCAAGTTTCACTCGGCCCAGGCTCCCTACTACTTCGATCTAGCCCACTGGATTCGCGCCGGCAATTTCCAGGCCGACTTCAGCTTCTACCTCGACCAGCTCTCGCTCGTCATGCTGCTCGTCGTCACCGGCGTCGGCTTCCTCATCCACATCTACTCGGTCGGCTACATGGCCGACGACGACGGCTACTACCGCTTCATGTCCTACCTGAACCTGTTCATGTTCTTCATGCTGACGCTCGTGTTGGCAAAGAACTACCTGCTGATGTTCATCGGATGGGAAGGGGTGGGCCTGGCGTCGTATTTGCTGATCGGATTCTGGTTCATCAAGGACTCGGCCGCGTCCGCCGGAAAAAAAGCATTTATCGTCAACCGCATCGGCGACTTCGGATTCCTCATCGCTCTTTTCCTGATGATCAAGCACTTCGGCTCGCTCGATTTCACGAAGGTGTTTGAACAGGTCGGGGCGCATCCAACGGAAACCGCCGGCTTCGGCCTGCTGACTTCCATTGGCCTGCTGCTGATGGTTGGCGCCGCCGGAAAATCCGCGCAGATTCCGCTCTACGTCTGGCTGCCCGACGCCATGGAAGGCCCGACACCTGTATCCGCGCTCATCCATGCCGCGACGATGGTCACTGCCGGAGTCTACATGGTTGCGCGCTCCCACATGATCTTCGAACGCGCCCCTGGAGCGATGACCGTAGTCGCCATCGTCGGCACGCTGACCGCATTCTTTGCCGCGACGATAGGCATCGCTCAAACCGACATCAAGAAAGTGTTCGCCTACTCCACGGTCTCGCAGCTGGGCTACATGTTCATGGCTTGCGGCGTCGGGGCGTTCTCCGCAGGCATCTTCCACCTGATGACGCACGCGTTCTTTAAGGGCCTTTTGTTCCTCGCAGCCGGTTCAGTCATTCACGGTATTGGCGGCGAGCAGGACATGCGCAAGATGGGCGGCCTTCGCGTTTACATGCCGTGGACGTTCGCCACCATGGGCATTGCAACCCTCGCGATTGCGGGTATTCCTCCGTTTGCCGGATTTTTCTCTAAAGATGAAATTCTCTGGGCGGCATACTCCAGTCCGCACGGCAGTTGGATCTTCTGGCTCCTCGGCGTAATCACGGCCTTCATCACTTCGTTTTACATGTTCCGCCTGCTGTTCATGACGTTCTTCGGCGATTACCGCGGGGCAACCGCTGCCCCTGGTGGTGCACATCACTCCCCTGCACACGGCGGCCACGGTCATGGTGAGCCGCATGAAAGCCCGTGGGTCATGCTCGGACCGCTCGTTATCCTGGCCGTGCTTTCTTTTGTCGGTGGCTGGGTCGGAGTTGGCCACCGCTTCGATCACTTCCTCGCGCCCGTCTTCCAGCACCACGCCCAGCTTGTCGCTGTGCTGTCAACACCGGCCGAGGAAGCACGGATCGCTTCCATGGAACGACTGGAACTCGCTTTCATGGGGATTTCCGTGGCGGCCGGCGTGCTCGGATTCCTGCTCGCCTGGCTCCTCTACATCCGTCTGCCCCAGCTTCCTGACCGCATCGCGAAGAACCTCGGCAGCCTATACGACGCCGTCGTCAACAAGTACTACATCGACGAACTCTACGCCATCCTTTTCGTGAAACCACTGGTGGATGGATCCTCGGCCATTCTCTGGAAAGGCGTGGACCAGGGTGTGATTGACGCCACCGTCAACAACAGCGCCGACTCCGCCCGTGAAATCTCCGACAGCTTGCGTCACATGCAGTCCGGCAACTTGCGCTCCTATGCCGGATGGATCGCCGCCGGAGGCGCCGTCGTGATCGCCTACATGATCTGGATGGGGGTGCGCTGATGCTTGATCACCACATCCTAACCTTGGTAACTTTCGCTCCGCTGGCAGGGGCTTTGCTGCTCTTGGTGTTTCCTCGTCGTGATCGCGACATCCGCATTTTCTCGCTCGTCATCTCGTTGCTGACGTTCGTTATTTCGCTGCACCTGCCCGTATACCTGAAAAGACCGCTGTATGTGCCTACGTCGCGATTTCACTACGAAGTGTACTTTCAGTGGATTTCGACACCGAACATCCACTACCACATGGGCGTCGACGGCATCTCCGTCTGGCTGATCGTGCTCACCACGTTCCTCACACCGCTCTGCGTGCTGATTTCCTGGACTTCGATCCACGAGCGCGTGAAGGAATTCTTCATCCTGCTGCTGATCCTCGAAACCGCGCTGATCGGCGTGTTCACCTCGCTCGACCTGTTCCTCTTCTACTTCTTCTGGGAAGCCACGCTGATCCCGATGGCGCTCCTGATCGGCATGTACGGCCACGGCCGCCGCGTCTACGCCGCCGTCAAGTTCTTCCTGTACACCATGGTCGCCTCGGTGTTCATGCTGGCGGCCATCATCTGGCTCTACGCCAAGACCGGCAGCTTTGATTTCGTCATCATTCAAAATGCGATCCGGGCCGGAACCGTACCCAACTTTGTGGGAGCCGCGCAGTGGCTCTTCCTTGGGTTCTTCATTGCCTTCGCCGTCAAAGTCCCGCTCTTCCCGCTGCACACCTGGCTGCCCGACGCTCACGTCGAAGCACCCACCGCCGGCTCTGTCCTTCTCGCCGGTGTACTACTGAAGATGGGCACGTACGGCATGCTGCGATTCAACCTCGGCCTATTCCCCGACCAAGCCCGCGCCAACGCGCCCTGGATTATCGTTCTCGCGTTGATCGGCATCATCTATGGCGCTCTTGTCTCGCTGGTGCAGCCGAACATGAAGAAGCTGATCGCCTATTCTTCAGTCAGCCACCTGGGATTCGTCGTCCTCGGCATCTTCAGCTTCAATCCCGCCGGACTCGACGGGGCGCTCTTCGTCATGCTCGCCCACGGCGTCGCCACTGGCGGACTCTTCATGCTCGCCGGCCTGCTCTACGAACGCCGCCACACGTACGAGATTTCCGACTTCGGCGGCCTGGCCACGCCCATGCCGATGTACGCCGCGTCATTCCTCTTTATCGTGCTAGCGTCCGTTGGATTGCCGATGCTCAACGGCTTCATCGGCGAATTCCTCGTTCTCAGCGGCGCATTCCAGGCACGCCCGATCTACGGCATCCTCGCCGCCACGGGTGTGATATGGAGCGCTTGTTATTTGCTCTGGATGTATCAGCGCGTCTTCTTCGGCAAGGTAAAACACGACGTGAACAACACGCTGCCCGACCTCAATGCGCGCGAGAAAGCGGCTCTCTGGCCGGCCGCCGCGATGGCTCTGCTGATGGGTGTTGCCCCCATTCTCTGGCTCAGTTCGATTGACCCCGCCGTGCAGTCGGCTCTCAAACCCTTCGCGGATCTCGCCGCCAAGGTGGTGGGACAATGAACTTGTTCACCCACCTCGTGCCGGCATTGCTCGCTCAGTCACAGGCTTTCACCGCGCCGACCGGATCCGAATACATCCGCATCCTGCCCGAAATTGTGCTCTCGCTCTTCGGCATGATCGTCATGGTCGTCGATCCCCTCCTCGACGAAGACCGCAGCCACAAGTCGCTCGGCGCGATTGCCCTCATCGGCACTCTCGCCGCTCTCGCTTCCACGTACCTCATGGCTCTCGATCCCGGCACGGCCTTCTGGAACATGGTGCGCGTCGAACAATTCAGTGTGTTTTTCCATGTCCTGATCATCGCCATTTCCGGCGTCGTCATCCTCGCCTCGTACGAGTACATGGCGGTGCAGCGCATCCGCGCCGGCGAATATTACGGGCTAATCCTGTTCGGCACGGTCGGCATGTGCCTGATGTCGTCGGCGATCGAACTCGTCCTCATCTTCATCGCGCTCGAAATCTCGTCGATCTCGACTTACATTCTCGCCGGCTTCCGCCGCCGCGAAGCCTCCAGCGCCGAGTCGTCGCTCAAGTACTTCCTGCTGGGCTCCTTTGCCACGGCATTTTTCCTTTACGGCGTCGCCATGATGTTCGGCGCAACCGGCTCGACCAGCATCGACACGATTGCGCGCTCCCTCGCCTCCGGCAATGTCCCGATTTTGGCCTACGTCGCCACGGCGCTGATGTTCATCGGCCTCGGTTTCAAAGTCGCCTCGGCTCCCTTCCATGTGTGGACCCCTGACGTCTACGAAGGCGCGCCAGCACCCATCGTCGGCCTGATGTCCACCGGGCCGAAAGCGGCAGCATTCGCTGTCTTGCTGCGCGTCTTGTTCGAGATCAACGCTCCCGGACGTCTCTGGCTGCTTTGGGTCTCGGCCGCGCTCTCCATGACGCTCGGCAACCTGGGCGCGCTGGTGCAGGACAACATCAAGCGCCTGCTCGCTTACTCCTCGATTGCGCATGCCGGATATCTGCTGATGGCCTTTGCCGCCACACCTGAGTTCGGCGTCTCTCCCGCCATGTTCTACACCGTCGCCTATGCCGCGACGAACGTTGGAGCGTTCGCCATCGTCAGTCATTTCGCAAACGCGGGCGAGAAATACGTGACTCTCGAAGATTATGGCGGGCTTGGCAAGCGCTACCCGGCCTTGGCCGCGACACTCACGTTCTTTCTCATCTCGCTGCTTGGCATCCCCATCACCGGAGGCTTTTTCGCCAAGTTCTACGTCTTCAGCGCGGCCCTGCAATCCAACCTCGTCTGGCTGACCATAATCGGCGTCATCAACAGTGCCGTAGCCGCCTACTACTATCTGCGTGTGATCGTGATGATGTACATGCGCGAGCCCCGCGGCGAAGTCCCTTGCCCTCCCGTGCCTCTGGCGACATGGCTGGCGGTCGCCGCTTGTCTGCTCGCAACCCTCTATTTGGGAGTGCTCCCGGGCCGTGTGCTCAACTACGCCACCCGCGCTGGCGCCCAGATGATTCACGGCAGCGACACCGGCTGGACATCCTACCGGGCCATTGCGTCACGCGTTCCTCCGTCCGAGCCCTAACGCCTCCAGAGCGTGCGCGAAGTCTCGCTTCCTGATTCTTGCGTGGCGCAGCGGTTGACCGCTGCGATCAAGGTCTATTCCTACTCCGCCGCCACTGCCAGATCCCGCCGCGAGAATATCCACGACGCGATCATCCAGAACAACACCGTCTCGATCCAACCCACCAGCACCAGCAGAGGACGGAAGTGCCAGGTCGCTGTAAAACTGGCGGCGATCAGAGGTTCCACCAGGCCATAAACAGGGATCACGAACTTCGAGACCGTATCCCCACGAAACGCCAGCAGCGCCGGAATCCCCGCCAGCGTGCCCGTGGCAATGGCCGCGAACAACGGCGGCAGGAACGTTGACAGGGCCAGCGTGAGCGACGCGGTCAACAGGCAAGCCGTCCACAGCGCCAGCATCCCGAACCACAGCGATCCGATATTGAAGCCAAAGCGCCCCAGCAGCCAGGTCGCCGTAAATCCCATGCACAGGCAGAAAACTCCCAGCACCAGTCCCATCCCAGTCAGTAGTCCGAGGATGTACTGGGCGCGTGAAATTCCTTTGGACAAAACTGCCAGCACGCGCCGCGAACGCTGGTCCGCCTGAACCGCCGAACTGCCAAAGAATACTCCGAACGTCACCGAGTACACCGCCAGCTGACGGAAGATCATGAGGGCATCTTCCGGCCCACGCTCCGGATCCAGCAATCCAAACAAGGCCCAGCCCAGCACCCATAGCAGCAGAAAGAAGAGCGGCCAGCGCTGCTCCCGAGCGAAGTTCCCAGCGATGAGCAGAACCGGTCTCACTGCGCGTTTCCCTTCTGCGCCAGCTCGCGGCCATTGCCGGAATCGCCTCCGGTCAACTCCAGAAATAGTTCTTCCAACGAACGTCGAACTGGATTCACACTAATGACCTCTCCGCCTGCGGCCCATATTCTTTCCAGTGCCTCGCGCTGCCCGCTTTTAGGCACGGAGAATCGAACTCGCGCGTCCTCTGCGACTGCAGCGGCAAACAGTACCAGTGGAATTGCCTGAGCCACAATTTCCACCTGATCGGTCGTCTCCAGCAACGACCGCAACGTCCCCGTGCGTACCACGCGTCCACGGCTCAGAATCGCCACGCGGTCGCACACCAGTTCGACTTCCGATAGTAGATGGGAGCTGAGAAATACCGTCTTGCCCTGCGTGCGACAGCGGAGCAGGAGTTCGCGCACGGCCACTCGTGCGGCCGGGTCGAGCGCCGACGTAGGCTCGTCCAGGATCAGCAGCTCCGGATCGTTCACCAGCGCTTGTGCCAGACCCATCCGCTGCACCATGCCCCGCGAGAACTGGCCCAGGTTTCTGCCCGACTCCGCCTGCATATCCACCGCTTCGAGCGCAGCTCGGGCCGCCCCCTCCAATGCCTGCCCGTGCAGTCCGCTCAGTCCACCATAGAATCGGATCGCCGTTCCCGCCCGTCGCTGATAGAGAGCTACATTCTCAGCGAGAAAACCAACCCGGCGGCGCGTCGCCACGTGACCAAAAGGCATCCCCAGCATGTGCCCACTGCCTGCCGAGGGTTTCATGAACCCCATCGCCAGATGGATGGCTGTGCTCTTCCCGGCGCCGTTCGGCCCCAGAAAACCGAAGATCTCGCCGCGTTCTACACTGAGATCAAACCCCGCCAGCGCGCGAATGCGGCGCCGCCCCGACCACGAGTGATACTCCTTAACAATTTCTTTATAGTCGAGAACTCGAGGCATAAGCCCTTTGATTCTAATCGCGGGTGCGGAACCTGTGAAAATCGGCTCTGGGCTTCGATTGACATTCCCCGCGCAAGTCGGCATTATTACCTTCCTAGCTAGGTTTGACTCCCCCGTTAAGCGAGGGCCCGGAGGCCACAATGCTTCAGGTTTGCCGAAATTTATGGTCGGACGAACAGGGGCAGGACATCGCTGAGTACGCCGTCATGCTGGCTGTAATCCTGGTTCTGGTCATTGGCACGGTTCGCCTCATCGGGGGCAATGCCAACAACGCGTTTTCCAGCGTCGCCAGTTCGCTAAGCCAGTAGGGCCATGTACCCGCTTCTCGTCGTACGCTGCGATCTTTGGATAGAGACTGATGACTCGATTTAACACCTTCGGCCGATTTACCCGCTACTGGTTTACTGGGACGGCAAAGGTGAAGGATTGGAGCGAATCGAAAGGCTAGAAACAGCTCAACAATCCACAGCCGGCGCCGCGATCCCGAAATCGCGGCTTTTGTTTTTTTGGCCAAAGATGAAAGGATCCTTCTCATGATTGTGAATATGTCTGATACCGCCACTCCCGAGCAGATCGAGCACGTGATTCAGCGCGTCCGCGAGGCCGGCTTCCAGCCTCACGTCACGCGCGGTACTGAGCGCACCATCGTTGCCGCTGTCGGCAGCGGGGGCCGCCGCCATGAACTGGAAGCTCTCTCGGTCGCTCCCGGCGTCGACAACGTCGTCGCCATCGCGCAGCCTTTCAAACTGGTGAGCCGGCAGACGCGCCCGGTTCCCACCGTTGTCGATGTAGGCGGAGTGAAGATCGGCGGCGCCGAAGTCGTGGTGATCGCTGGCCCCTGCTCGGTCGAGTCGCGTGATCAGCTCCTCGCCACCGCCCATGGCGTCAAGAGCGCCGGAGCCGCTATGCTCCGCGGCGGCGCTTACAAGCCCCGCACTTCACCCTATGAATTCCAGGGACTCGGAATCGAAGCCTTGAAGATTTTGCGTGAAGCCCGTGAAGAGACAGGACTTCCTGTCGTCACCGAGGTGATGAGCACGGAGGATACTGACCTGATCTGTGAGTACGCCGACATGCTTCAGGTCGGCGCGCGCAATATGCAGAACTTCGCCTTGCTGCGGAAATTGGCCACCACCAACAAGCCCGTTCTATTGAAGCGAGGCCCCTCCGCCACCGTCAAAGAGTGGCTCCTCGCTGCCGAGTACCTGCTCTCCGGCGGAAACGCGAACGTGGTCCTGTGCGAACGCGGCATTAAGACGTTTGAGACCGCTACCCGGAATACGATCGACCTCGCCTCCGTCGCACTCGCCAAAGAACTGTCCCACCTGCCGGTGATTGCCGATCCTTCGCATGGAACCGGGAAGCAGAGCCTGATCGGAGCGGTGTCGCGCGCTGCGATCGCCGTCGGCGCCGACGGCGTCATCGTCGAAGTGCATCCTTGTCCGGAGCGTGCTCTCTCCGACGGCCCGCAGTCGCTCGACCTGGCACAGTTCGGAAAGGTCATGCGCAGTCTTTCCGATCCCTTACGTCCTCTGGCGACGGCGAACTCCAATCAGGCCGTCGCCTGAGGCGGTATGCAACTGAAAGGTGCGACAGGACTTGATCCTGCAATACGAGCGCGCTGTCAGCAAAGCACACAAGGGAGACTCGCTTCAGGCAAAACACGTCCAAGTCTCACTTCTGCTTCTCCGCTCGCGCCTCGGCTTCGGCGAGCCATCCTCGCTTTAACTTCTCCTGTGGAACCCCTGACAAATATGGCTTGATATCGAGAATGGGAGTACCGTCGAGCATATCGACTCCGCGCACGTGCAGATGCGAGCCGTCTCGCCCCAGAAGCTCCACGACGCTCAAGCCAAGCGGGTTCGGGCGCTTCGGCGATCGCGTCGCGAACACGCCGTGCTCCCGGTTGTCGCTCGGCGGTTTGGCTACCAAGTCGAACCCTTCCGATCGGTCAAACTCCCAGATTACGAACAGATGCGAAAATCCCTCGATGTCAGCGAGCCCGGCTGCATATTCCGGCAGAATCTCGAGCTCCCCTTCGGCATCGTGTTTCGCACCCAGCCCCCTGGGCACTTCCTTCGTGTCCTTGTACGGACTCCTGACCCATCCTATCGGCCGCGGTGTAAACATAGCTTCTCCACTTTATCGCAAGGGAGCTGCAGTTCGCGTCGTACAAGCAGAACCTCCGCTGTCGGAGAAGAGAAAGCCGCGTCCTCCGCGGCACATGCACTTGTCTCAGATCCTCGGGAGACTGCACCTTGCGACAGGAGAATCATTCATCGCAACACCTCGCAAATCCATTCTCAGGCGTTCACCCAGACTCATATATCCTTGTATAAATAGATCAACGTACGCGCCCTGTGGCGCCGAAGCGTCCAAGAGTTTGGGCACGAAACGATCTGTGGGGATTCGCCGCGCCCTTGCGTTCTGAGCAGTAGCGTCTCAACGCCGGAGGAATCAGCAAACCGTGCCCTCGACACCGGATGCTCTTTGGTACAAGGACGCGGTCATCTATCAGGTGCACGTCCGCGCCTTCCAGGACAGCACCGGTGACGGCATCGGCGATTTCGCCGGTCTCGCGCAGCGCCTGGACTACCTGCAGCAGCTCGGCATCAACGCGCTGTGGCTCATGCCGTTCTTCCCTTCCCCTTTGCGTGACGATGGCTACGACATTTCCGATTACTATTCCGTTCATCCCAGCTATGGGACTCTGGAAAACTTTCAGCGCTTTCTGGAAGCCGCTCACCAGCGCGGTATTCGCGTCCTTGTCGAACTGGTGCTGAATCATACCTCCGATCAGCATCCCTGGTTCCAGGAATCCCGCAAGTCGCTCGATAACCCGCGTCGCGACTGGTATGTCTGGAGTGACACCGATACCCGTTACCACGGCGCCAGGATCATCTTTCTCGACACTGAGCTGTCGAACTGGGCCTGGGACCCGGTTTCGAAGTCTTATTACTGGCACCGCTTCTTCAGTCACCAGCCGGACTTGAACTTCGACAATCCCGCGGTGTGCGAAGAAATATGGAATGTCATGAAGTTTTGGCTCGAGATGGGAGTGGACGGCTTCCGCCTGGATGCCGTGCCTTACCTGATCGAACGCGAAGGTACATCCTGCGAAAACCTGCCTGAAACACACCAGGTGATCAAAGAATTGCGGGCCAAGCTCGACCAGCAGTTTCCCGGGAAGATGTTGCTCGCCGAAGCCAACCAGTGGCCTGCCGATCTTCGACCGTACTTCAGCGTCGGCGATGAATTCCACATGGCCTTTCACTTCCCGCTCATGCCCAGAATGTTCATGGCCCTGCGGCTGGAAGACCGCAAGCCGGTCAGCGAAATCTTCAAGCAGACCCCGAACATCCCCGACGCCTGCCAGTGGTGCCTGTTTCTGCGCAACCACGACGAACTCACGCTCGAGATGGTCACCGATATTGAGCGCGATTACATGTATGACGAATACGCCCGCGATAAGCACATGCGCCTCAACCTCGGCATCCGCAGGCGGCTCGCTCCCCTGTTGGAGAATGATCGTCGCAAGATCGAGTTGATGAATGGATTGCTCATGTCCCTCCCCGGCACTCCGATCATCTACTACGGCGACGAAATCGGCATGGGAGATAATGTCAATCTCGGCGACCGTCACGGTGTCCGCACCCCGATGCAATGGGAGGGAGGCTGGAATGCGGGCTTTTCCTCCGCCGATCCCGAAGTTCTCTATTCGTCCGTCATCCTCAACCCGGTCTACGGATATCAGGCCGTCAACGTCGCCGCACAAAGCCGCTCTCCGCATTCCTTGCTCTCCTGGATGCGGCGCTTGATCGAGGTGCGCAAATCAACGCCGGTGTTCGGCCGCGGGTCGATTGAATTCCTGTATCCCCAAAACCACCGGGTCCTGGCGTATGTGCGACAGCTCGGACGTGAAACCATTTTGGTGGTAAACAACTTGTCCGGCTCCGCGCAAGCCGTGGAACTGGACCTGAGCCCGTACCGCGGCAGTGTCTTGATCGAGATGTTTGGCAAAAATCCGTTTCCCCGTGTGGGCGCGTTACCTTACTTGCTGACCCTCGGACCGTATCAGTTTTATTGGTTTCGTTTGCGCAGGCTTTGACATTCACAGCCCTAGGTCTTCCTGGCCGGGACCTCGGTGGGACCTCGGTTGGTACCTTTCTATGGAGGATCAGTTTTGGCTGACGAAAGCATCCTGTCCGACGATCTTCTCCGCCAGTTGATCAGCGTCGGCGAAGTGGACGTTGTTGTGGGTCTGCCCACGCACAACAACGCCAAAACTGCCGCCCATGTCGCGCAGATGATTCGCACCGGCCTCCTGCATTACTTCCTTCGCCAGCGGGCCGTCATCCTCAACGTCGATGCGGGTTCACGCGATGGAACGCGCGAACTGGTCCAGGCTGCCGCCATCAGCGATGCCAGGGATAGCGCTTCCTTGCATTCCTTGCGCACACTGCGCTGCATCAGTACCAGGCATGTGGAAGGCCCAGGCCAGGCAACGGCCCTGCAAATTATTCTTGCCTCTACGGATCTTCTCCGCGCCAGAGCCTGTGCCGTGGTCTCGCCCGCGTCCTCCAGCATTGAACCGGACTGGATGGAACGTCTGCTCCGCCCCGTCTGCTCTGAGAACTGCGATTTCGTCACGCCTATCTATCGCCGGAATGCCTTCGAAGGACTTCTCATTACCAATCTCCTCTATCCCATGATCCGTGCTCTCTACGCTCAGCGGATTCGCGAGCCCCATCCCGCCGACTTTGCGTTCTCCGGCCGGTTCGGAAGTCATCTGCTCGACCTCGAACTGTGGCGTAACGAGTTTTCCCGAATGGGAGCCGAGGTCTGCTTTACAGCCACTGCTGCCGCCGGCGGATACCGCTTGCAGCAATCCTTCCTCGGCGCCAAAGGCCAGGTCGAGCAGCAATCGGGGGACTTGGTCTTGGCCATGCGCAAGACGCTGGGCGCGTTGTTCTGGTCCCTGGAACAGGATTTCGCCGTCTGGAGCGCCAGCACGGAGCCGCACGCTGTCACAACCCTCGGCCCTGAGTACGAGGTCACTCCCGAAACCGTGCGCGTGAATCGAAAGCGTTTGTACCAGATGTTCTCTTCGGGTCTCGCCGAACTGGAGCCCGTGCTGACGTCCATTCTCGCTCCCACAACCCTGGCTGAACTCAAACATTGCGCTGCTTCTGGGGATGACACATTCCAATATTCCGACGAACTCTGGGTAAAGACGGTCTACGAATTTGCCGCTTCGAACCATCGCAATGTGATCAACCGTGATCACATTATCCAGGCGTTAGTTCCTCTCTATCGCGGCCGCGTTCATACGTTTTTGGGGCACAACCGTGGCCTGTCTGCACAGGTGGTCGAAGACCGGCTGGAAGATCTCTGCCGGACCTTCGAACACCTGAAACCGTACTTGCTCACACTCTGGACGAAGCAAGAAGGAGGTTCATGATGTGGAACATGATCGTCAGCGAACTGAGCCAGGCGACGCACGAACTCGCCCAGGAGATTGCGCACTTCCTCCCTCGCTTGCTGGTTATGCTGATCATCGCGCTGGTAGGGTGGATCTTCGCCTATTTGGCCAAGGTCATTCTCCGTCGCGCCTTGCGTCTGGTGAAGTTCGACCGCCTCTCCGAGAGTGCGGGCGCCTCCCAGCTCCTCACTTCCGCCGCCTTGCCGTCTTCCACGGAGCTCTTGTGCCGCCTGATTTTCTGGATCACCTGGTCCGGCTTCATTCTGGCGGGGCTCAACGCGCTGGGAATGGTTGGCTTGGAGGAACTTATTTCCAGGTTCCTTCTGTTTTTGCCTCGGCTGCTTGCCGCGATTCTGATTCTCTTCGTGGGCATGCTGGCCTCCAGCTTCTTTTCCCGAGGTGCCTTGCTGGCGGCGGTCAACGCCGATCTTCCATCTCCCCGGCTGCTGAGTTACGCCATCCGGGTTGGGATCCTGCTTCTCACCGTGTCCATGGCATTTGAGGAAGTCGGCATTGCCGAAGAAACAATTCTCGTTGCTTTCGCCATCGTGTTCGGAGCTTCGATGCTGAGCCTCGCCATTGCCTTCGGAATGGGAGGCAGGGATCTCGCTCACCAGTTTCTTCAACGAAGGCTCTCAAAAGAGGAAACGAAAGAAAGAAAAGAAAACGAACTCTCGCCGCTGTGACCGCGGCCAGTTCACGTGCGCGTTAACCATGCCGCGCGCGACGATCCGGTCTTTGTTCCCTCGGACAACAGGTGTGTGTTTGTCTTCTCAGCTCGCGCCTGATTGTCGAAGGCGTCACCGAAACAGCGATACGACTTCCAGCGAAAAGAATGCCGCGCCACGGCCTTCCCAGGGCTTGGGATCAGGGTTCACGGCATAACCCGCATCGAATCGGATCGTGTCGAGCAGCGTGAACCGCACTCCACCGCCTACGCCGTAACGAAACCCGCCCCCGGCTGCCGAGGTCTGCGGACCGATGCGAGCCACGTCGAAAATCGCGATGGGGCTGAGGGAAACAAAGTTCATCTCGTCGACCACCGTATTCACGGTCTGGTTGATGAAGGCCATGTCCCGGGCCGCCTTCTGCTGCGCGGTTGCCTTGTCGAGTTTGGAGAGGGCGGCTCGTGCAGGATCCTGAATGCCCTTGAACTTGCTGATCATCGCATCGGCGACATCGGCTCCGAACAGAGTACGCAGATCGTTGATGCAGCCCATAAGATTATCAATAGAACCGTCATCGCCTTCGGCGATCAGGCTTTTCATGGCAATGAAGCGTTTCGACGGGTTTTTCTCCGTTTCCAGAATGTCGGCAAACCCCTCGGCCAGCATAATCTGGAAGTCGCAATCGTCAGAGCGACCGCTCAATGCGGCGGGGACGGAACCCTTCACCCGATCAAAATTCTTGCGCAGCTCGCGAACGGCACCGCTAGCCTGTGGAGCCCCGCTGAGAACATCCGACACAGCTTTGTCTTTCGAGATCCAATACGACTCCAGGGTTTTCTGCGCGCTCTTCAATTCCGACCCCAACAAGCTTCGAAAATCCGCGTTCGTGCGGATCTCCTCGGGCATTAATGGATGCTTCCATGCCGTGACGCCCAAGGTAATGTTCGCGGACATGAAGTTCTCGCCGCCAATCGGCGCATCCGGAGCCAGTCGATTCAGCCGATTTTGCGGGATGCTGCGAATGAAAGGTGCGGCGCGAATTCGCCAGGAATCGCCCATCAGAAACTCCTGCTCCGCGTTGCCTCCAAAGAAACGCTCGGCGGCGGGGATCGCACCAAGGTTTTGGATCCAGCCTCCCGTAAGGCGTGCATCGAGCTCCAGTGGTTTGTGAGGCGAGGGCAGAAAACGAACACTGTATGCGGCATCTGCGATGTGCTTGGCAAAATCGACGTGCAGCCCGCTGTCGGCCTCGCCGATCTGCAATCCGTAGGAGACCTTGAATGAATTTCGCCCAGCGCGTCCGCTGATCCCCGCGTAAGTCTTGAATTCGCCGATGGGACTGCTCGCGGGCGATCCCGATGGTAACTGGTCAGCCGCGAGGTTGGACTGGTCGTGACCGCCGCCAATCAGGACGCCGAACCGCACGATCGAACTGCTGGAACTGATAGGTGCGGAGTCCGCGAAGACGGCTGCCGTCAATCGCGCGCGCTTGAGGCGGTTTGTTCCGGTGGGAGCATCGTCGTAAGTAAAACCGGTGCGCCATTCGGCGGTCCTGATCCAGCCGTCCGCCCAGGTATGTTGCCCTGAGAATGACCCATCCACCGCAAGAATCTCGGAGGAGGCCGATACTCCGGCGTCAAACTTGCCTGCTCCTGTGGCAAGCGAAGTTCGGCCTCCACCAAACACCTTCGCCGTAGCGTTGTAGCCCACTTGGGGAACGAGTTGAAACTTCTTCTTTCTCACCCCGCTGGCGCTTGCCGGATCGTCAGTTTGGCTCGCCTGGGACTCGAAGGTGCGAGGCAAGAGAAAGGGGGTCCAGGTGGAGAAAGTGATGTAGACCACATCGAGCGAGTGCGGCTGTCTATCGGCATGACAGTTCTCGATCTCTGCGCTGACCACGTTCACCTTGACGGGAAGGTTTCCTGCATCTGCCGCCTGATTCAGCTGCTCGCGGATCTTGCGGCGTCCCTCGATCACGGACTGTGCGGTGAAGTCATCGCCCACGTGGAGATTCGTTGAACCCAGGGCGTCGTTCATCAACTGCCGCACGCCGTGCAGGTAGTCAAACGGGGATGTCGTTCGGATCGCGGCGATTTTGTAGTGGGCGCTCGAATAAAAGGACGGTGGGTGATCACACGTGCCCGCCGGCTGCAATTCGGAGTCGTCGGCGTAGGCCACAGGCGTTGTGGCCACGAAGACACTTCCGGAAAGCGTCACGAACACAAGAGCGCGTGCCAGCCATTGCGTGCCGAGTCTCATCGCAGAACCAGATTTCACTCGCGGTTAGTGCTTGGGCAGAGTACCTTCCACGAGGCGCGACACCCGGTCCTCTGTCGTCTGGCCCGCGTTCAGCTTCTGCGAGGCTACGGTCACTGGGCCGTTCAGATGATCCACTTGAGGATCGGTCAGGCCTTCCTTCGCGGTCGCTTCCGCAGCCGGATGATTCTTTTCCTTGACCGCGACATCGAGTGTGACTACGTCGACGAAACTGTCGTTAGTACTGTCGCGCTCCTGGAACTTGAAGTGGATCGTCCAGGTGACCGTATCGTCGTCGCCTGTGTCCTTTTCGAGACCAAACTCGATATGGCGCAGGTTGTCTGGAGTTGTGACTCCGAGGTCAACGGAGATTGACACGATTTCGTGTTCCACTGCGGCTTTCTTTGGCATGGTTCCCCCCGTAAGTCAGACGTTGAAAGCTGGGTCTCGCCAGCACACCCGCGCGGCCCTGTGTGGGTGTGCAAGGTTGATGATGACATCCGATAGATGGACGGCTAGCGTACACACGCCTTCACCGCTGTCCGACCTCATGCACAGTCCAGGGGTAAAGGCTCAGTCTGATTTAGCGAGGAAGAAGCGGGAAGGACCGCGGCTTGAGCAGTTCCGCAACGTCCAACCCACTGGCTTGCGAGCTAATGTAGGCTATGTCGCGATGCCTGTCAACGACAACAGCCGGGAAAAGCCGCCGTACCCGTTATGGAAGGCCTATCCCTCGCTACGAGTTGCAACGGATACGCGCCAGGGCCACGCTGTTCATGCACCGTCCTTCATGACTGGGCTTTCTCGGCTTGTCCCGTTTACCAACCCATTTGACGCATCCGCTCAAGGATGAGCGCGCTGTAGTTGTTCATGCGTTCGGGCCGTCGCTTCAGAGGTGCGGGCAGAATCGCCGCAAGCCGTGCCGCCGGTTCCCGGCCGATATTCCGGGCTGCGGTTCCGTCGTAGTAACGACAAGCCGACTCTGCGCCATAAATACCTGGTCCCCATTCGACCACGTTGAGGTAGATCTCCAAGATGCGCCGTTTGCCGAGAACGAATTCGGCCACTGGCACCAGTGTGACTTCCGCACCCTTGCGCAGAAAAGAGCGGCCCGTTCCGAAAAATAGGTTCTTTACCAGTTGCTGCGTAATGGTGGAAGCTCCGCGCGTGCGACCGCCTTCCAGATCGTCTTCAGCCGCGATTTGGACCTCGTGCCAATCGAAGCCATGGTGCTGGTAAAAACGCGCGTCCTCCGCTGCGACTACCGCGTGTTGCAGATCAGGCGAGATTTGGCTGAGCGGAATGAATTTGTAGCGCTCGTGATACGGAGTGCCATGAATCCAGGCCTGCAGGCGGCGCTGCATGTGCACCGCGGTTGTCGGCGGGTCGATCCACCGGGCGGCCACAAGCATCAGCGCCGCAACAGACCAGACCAGTACCGCACCGATGGCAAGCCATCGAAGAAACCATCGCACCGATAGTCGGTGAACGCCTTTGCGTAGTGGGGTCTTGGCTTGTGTGTCCGGCTTTTCAGTCACATTTCAGAATAATAGCTTGCGCTGGGTTCCCGCTTCTGGCGTGTGTGGGTTGAAGTGTGGGTTGAATTGTGGTTTGAAGTTTTTGGCATCATTCCTAAGTGATTTGCAGGAATGGCCGGGACGACGGGATTCGAAACCGCGGCCACTCCGCCCTCCATCAGGAAATCGCTGCCGGTAATGAACGCGCCATCCGGCCCCATCAAAAGTGCACCGACCGTTCCGACTTCGTCCGGTGTTCCCGCCCGGCCGCCGACACTTCGAGCATTCTCCTGGTCATCCCGCCTAATCCTTCGGTTTCCTCTTGCATGCCGCAAGTCGATCTGCTATACTGAACTATATGGTTCAGTATAACGAAACCCGCCTCGACGCTTCGTTCGCCGCGCTCTCGGACGCGACCCGGCGCGGCGTACTGGAGCAGCTTGGCCGCGCCGACGCTTCGATCACGGACCTCGCCGGAAAGTTCCATATGACCCTCACCGGCATGAAGAAGCATGTTGGCGTGTTGGAGCGGGCAGCGCTCGTCACGACTGAAAAGGCCGGGCGCGTCAGAACCTGCAGGCTTGGCATGCACGCGCTGGAAGAAGAGGCCACCTGGATCGAGCGGCACCGCCAACTCTGGAGCGCACGCTTCGACGCGCTGGACAAGATTGTCGAGCAATTGAAATGCAAGGAGAAGGCAGATGCCCGAAGGAAAAGAAAGTAGTCTCGCCACCATGAACCGCACCGCCGTGGAACGCAAGTCCGACCGCGAATTCGTCGTGACGCGAACGTTCAACGCCCCGGCACACATCGTCTTCGAAGCGTGGAGCAAAGCCGAATTGTTCCAGCGTTGGTGGGTTCCGAAGTCGGCGGGCATGTCGCTGCTCTCGTGCGACATGGATGTGCGCACCGGGGGCGCGTATCGCCTCGTGTTCCGCCATCCGGCCTTCGATCAACCGATGGCGTTCTTCGGCACGTACAGAGAAGTGACGCCGCTCAAGCGCATCGTCTGGACGAACGAAGAAAGCGATCAGGGCGCCGTGACCACGGTGACGTTCGAAGAAAATGCCGGCAAGACGCTGGTCACCCTGCACGAACTCTACCCCACAAAAGCGGCCCTCGACGAAGCCCTCGCCGGTTCGGCGGAAGCCCTGCCCGAACAGTTCGCGCAGCTGGATGAGTTGCTCGCAGGCAGATCGTGACCACACCGCGGCCACCAGCGTATGGAAGGGATGACGATGAACAACACGATCACCACCGCGCTGGCCAGTTCGGCGCGACGTGAGGATGATATGCTCAGACGCGATTTCCTGAAGACTGCCACAGCGACCGCAGTGCTGACAGCGACCCTCCCCGTTCAAGCCAAGGAGACCCCCGCCATGTCGAATGCGAATTTTGCCGACGTCAATGGCCAGCATATCTTTTACAGCGTGCATGGCGCCGGCAAGCCGCTCATTCTTCTTCACGGGGGCATCGACCCCGACAGTTTCGGGAGCAATCGGGCTGAACTGGCCAAGGGCCGGCAGGTGATCGCCGTCCATCTTCAGGCGCATGGGCGCACGCCAGACA